>Ga0210110_1000064_pt1 | contig 38701 bp, 30 predicted proteins | sample China_Galinas_PW_2_FD_184865 | JGI IMG/M metagenome (GOLD analysis project Ga0210110, IMG submission 184865) | Wetland microbial communities from San Francisco Bay, California, USA, that impact long-term carbon sequestration - China_Galinas_PWB_D1... | ecosystem: Environmental > Aquatic > Marine... | reverse complement strand
GTTGGTCGGGTACTGCCAGTAGGAGTAGGTGCCACCGCCGGTCCGGTCGTAGTAGGCGGCCTTGATCCACTCGTCCTGGCTCGGCACGACGAAGCCCTTCCTGTGCGAGCGGGTCGCCTTGCGCTTGCGCATCTCGTACATGCCGGTGCCTGTCCGGCGCGAGAGCCGCACCCGGTAGGTGACGAAGTGGACGCCGCCGGCGCTGCTCCTGGTCTTCTTCACGACCCTGCCGTTGTAGAGAGAGTTGACGAAGCGGGCGGTGCGCAGGAAGTTGGCGAATCCGTACGGCTTGTCGGCCCATTCGGGCGACGCGACTGTGTAGTGGCGGCCTGCCGCGGCGCCGGAGGCAAAGTTGATCTGGCCGAACCGCGGCCAGGCGGTGCCGCTCTCGTTGGCGCTGTAGAGACGGAGGCGGTTGGTGCCCCTGGGGTCCGCCGTATTGAGGAACGCGACCCACTGGGCGACGGTCACCTCGAGCTCGCCGATCCCATAGCGGTACCTGACGGCGCCCACCTGCTGACAGCCCTGCTTGCTCGCCGGCGCTTCTTCGCAGCTGCGGTAGACCGCGTCGGCGAAAGGGACCACTCCGACCGACGGGTTGCCCGGTGCCGCAATCCGCACCGTCTTCAGTGTCAGCACCGCCCGCTTCGGCGCGGCGGCCGCCGTGGAGACCGACGCGAGAGCTGCGATCACCGCCAGGGCAAGAGCGAACGAGAGGCGGATGGGCAGGAACCGTGGCGCCGCGCGCGGAGTCGTCATGGAGCCTCATCGACTGCGGAGTCGGAAAGCATTAACGTGGCGCTCAGCGCGATTCGGTGCAGGCGAGCACCGTGAGCACCCGCCGGGCGACCGTCAGCCGAGTGGCGATGCGGGCGTTGGAGCAGCCCTCCGGTGCAGGCGCAGGCTTCCGGGTCTCCCGGCCGACGATGCACGCGCAGCCGAGCCAAACGAAGGCGCCGACCATGAAGCCAGCGGCGACAGCATCGCCGCCAGGCGGGCGGGCGCGGGGATCAGCCGGCGTGACGGCGGTAGTGGTCGTAGTCGAGCTCGCGGACCTCCCAGTCAGCATCCTCGGGCACCGGGAACAGGTGGCGTACGCGCGGGGTGTCGACCCGCTCGCGGCGCTCGACGTCGCTGCCGCCGGCGGGCCACTCGATGGTGCCGGCGTCGTCCTCGACCTCGACCTCCTCAAGCCAGTTGGTCGCGGTGATCCTAATCTCGTCCTCGCCCGGCACCGGCTCCAGGATGCGGGTGTCCTCGTCCATCTCGTCCTCCTCGATTGGCAGGTGTGCATGCGGGGTGGGTCTGGACTGGCGCTTCAGGTCTGGCTCGTGGGACTTCAAATCTGGCTCTGGCTCCTGGGCCACGGCGATCTCGTAGTCGCCCTCACTCAGGCCCGTGGCGATCAGGGTCTCGTCGGCAACGACACCGAGGTCGGCGCCGAGCTCTCCCAGGGCTGCCGCACGCAGCATTCCCCGCACGCCCTCCTCGATCCAGCTCGCCAGCTGGGCGGCGGGCTGCGGCGTCTTTCCGTTCAGGGTGGGTGCGCCACCCATCGCCGCGCGCTCGAGCTCCAGCGCGTGTTCGATCCGCTCCCGGACGGCCGGCCGGTTGCCGGAGTCGCCGGCGATCAGTGCCGCCGCACGCATCGGCAGCGACGCGCCGACCGGGCCGCGGCCCTCGAGCAGCGCGCGCAGCGCCAGCAGGTGGTCACTCAGGCCCTGCAGCGCGGTCTGGCGCTCGCACCCCATCTCGAAGCGGGCGACCGCCCAGGCCAGGGTCCCGTCGGGATCGGGACGTGCCTCAAGCGTGGTTGCCAGCAGGGAAAGCTCGGCCGCCTCCTCCTCGCTCAGCAGATAGCCGCCCGGGCGGGTTGCCGGGGCGCCGGTGGCGATACGGCGCCAGCGTCCCTCTCCGGTCGGGCCGAAGGCGTAGGGGCCAAGCCCGATCCCGCCGCCCTTGAAGAGTCGCATCACGCTGATCAGCTCTCGAAGCTGGCGCAGTGCCGCAGCGCCGCTGTCCGGGCCCTCGCCCTGTTCGGCGACAGCCAGGAATTGCGGCTGCCATGCGGACCGCCCCATGCCCTCGCTGCGCATTGCCTCCGTCGGCGCATCGATGGCTCCGGCGCGAACCAGCTCGACGCCATGCGGAAGCTGCAAGCGCGCCATCGGCATGCGCAGCCCGACGACCGGGGCCACCAGGATCTCGGCGTCGTCCACGTCGCTCACCTCGGCGTCGAGGACGGCAAGGGCGCCGTCGAGCCGCGCCCGGTCGAGCGAGAACTCGGTGCAGCCATCCCAGAGGGAGGCGATGAAGACCGTCAGCATCTGTGCGGCGCGCTCCGGTGCCTGGGGCGGCACCGGCTCGCCACGCTGCTCGAGGTAGGCGGCCGCAACGCCCGCGGCCTCAACGGCCTCTCGAGCCGGCTCGAAAGCGGTCAGTGAGTGCAGCTCCCCCTGGCGCTCTCGCACGAACTGTGCGGTCAGCGGAAGGTAGCTGTGGAAGAGCGAGTCCGGTCCCTCCTGCTCGGCGACGTCGAAGGGGATCTGCTCACCGCTGGCAACCAGTGTGCTGAACCGGGTTGCCGCCTCCGCGGCCAGCCGCCGCAGCGCCTCATTTAGACGAAGGTCACGCACGCTCCACGCTTCCGCCCACCACGCGGCGCTCCTGCGCCTGCACGGTGCCTTGCAAGCCCCCCCGGGCCCACGGGCGGCAGCCGTCGCTGCAAATGCCACCGGACTGTGGGGGCCAAATGTCGGTGCAAAACTGAGGTTGCGGGAGGGCGCCCGAGCCCGCATCATGGGCGGTGAAGGAAGGGGACCTCGGCCAGCCAGTCCATCAGCGGCCTAGCCCCGGCGGTGAACCCAGGGAGTGCCCATCACAAGGGAGGAATTGCCCATGCCATCACCCGGTCGTCCCACGGCGCCTTCGCGCACCGGCTGGCGCAAACGGTCTCCAAGCAGTGCGTCGCAGCCCCGCTTTCGCCTTGCCGCACTGCTCGGCACGCTGGGCACCCTCTTCGCGCTCGGAAGCATCCTGATCGGCGGCGCCGTCGCCAGGCAGGGCTGCGCCTCCTCCCAGACGACAAGCCCCGATGGCACCGTCGTCCACGGCAGCGCGTGCGCGGACGAAATCGTCGTTACTTCGCCGCTCGTCAAACGTGTCTACGCCGGCGAAGGCGACGACGTGATCTACGCCGGCGACGAGGTCGAAGAGATCTACGGCGGCGACGGCAACGATGTCATCTACGGGGACACTCGGGAGCCCGGGGCCGGCCCCGGCGCCCAATACGAACCTAGTGAAGGCATCAGCTACGAGCCGGCCCCCTACAGCAGAACCGAACACGGGGCTCAGCGCCGGCCGCTGGCCACCGCCAGCAACAAGGTCGAATGCGACACGAGCCCCTGCTACGGCGGCGACGGCAGCCAGGAAATGTTCGGCGGCCCGGGTGCCGACACGATCTTCGGCCAGCGCGGCAACGACACGCTCCGCGGCGAAGCCGGCCAGGACTCCCTCTACGGTGGGATCGGCGACGACACGATCCTCGGCGGGGACGGCGCGGACCGCCTCCTCGGAGGTCTTGGCACCGACACTCTCGACGGCAACGACGGCACCGACCATCTCCGGGGAGACGGCACGGTCGACGTCCTCCGCGATACGGGAAACACGGGTGTGGACACGCTCAGCTTCAGCACCGCCGTGTCGCCGGGCTTCAGGGGATCGGTGCCGATCGCGGGCTTCCCGCCGGAGGGAAATGGGGAGGAGCGGGGCGTCTACCTGCGGCTCGACGGAGGCCTCGCTCCCTGCGGCACCCAGTCCTGCAATAACGACGCCCGCTATGGCGGCGGCGGCGACCAGATCTCGGTCGCCGGCTTCGAGCGGGTGATCGGCTCCCCATTTGCCGACTACATCGTCGGCTCCCAGGACAAGGACGCCATCTTCGGCGGCGGCGGCTCCGATGTGCTCATCGGCAACGGTGGCGATGACCTTCTCTATGGAGGTGGCGAGAGCGACTACATGAGCGGCGGCGACGGCACCGATGTCACCTTTGACTCCGGCAACAACAACTGCACCGCGGTCGAGTACCCCAACGGGTGCGCCGGGGGTAGCGCCGAGGTTCACGAGCGCGACCGCTCGAAGATCACCGTCGGTCGCATGACCACGACTCCGCTCCTGGGCGGCTATCACTGGGAATCCTTCTACATGGTCGGCAGCTCGGGGGCGGACAACGTCCGCGCCAGCGTGGTCGAAGGCCAACCGTCATATCGGGTCTACCTCGTCTTCACCGCCGAACCCGGCTCGGCGCCGTTCGACACGGGGCCCGACGCCGGGCCCGGCGCCAGCGGCTGCGAACCCACGCCGAGCGAGGTGAGATGCAGGATCGGCCCCACCTACAGCCCGCTGGATTCGATCACCCTCGCCGGCATGGCCGGCGATGACCGGCTCGCCATCGCCGGAAAAGACACGGATTGGGAAGTCACCATTTCACCGGTGCTGCTCGGCGGGCAGGGCAACGACGTGCTCCTGGGCAGCGGCGGGACCGAAGACACGCTGGTCGATGGCGACGGATTCGGCAACGACGAGCTTCAGGGGTTCGGCTTCGACGATGCCCTGCTCAACAACGAGGGCAGCGATCGCCTCATGGGAGGTAACGGCAGCGACCTGCTGCTCTCGGCCACAATCTGCGATGGCGACATCCTGCAGGGGGCCGAAAGCAGGAAGGGCGACGGCGACTCGGTCAACAACGCCTCCTGGGCCCAATTGCCCGCGGGTGCGGTGGTGGCGGACCTGCAGAAGAAGACAGCCGGGGGCGAATACGTCGAATACCTCCCCACCGTCGCGATGGCGTCCACCGCGTCGACATCGGCAAAGCCCAATGAAAAAGGCAACCATGGCGGCTACAGCGGGCCCGGCTGCACCTCTGGCGCCCTCGACCACCTGCTGAACGTCGACGACCTCGAGGGCTCCGCACAGGGCGACGCCCTCTACGGCAACGCCAAGGACAACAACCTCCTGGGCCGCAACGGCGAGGACTTCCTCTACGGCCGTGGGGGCGAAGACAGGATCGCCGCCCAGGACGGCCAGCACGACGAGATCGGAGGCGGCGGGGGCAAAGACACCTGCGTCTACGACAAGAACCTCGACACGGTGAAACTCTGCAATCCGTAGCGCGCCCGAGCAGCGGGGCGCCTACACGGCGGCGGCGGCGCGATCCGTCGCCGCCGCTCCATGGCTCTCGTCGGCGAGCCAGCGGATCCCGTACTTGCGCATGTCTTCGATCAGCGGCACGAGCGCTTCGCCCTTTTCGGTCAACGCGTACTCGACTCGCGGCGGAACCTCGGGGAAGGTGTTGCGAACGACGATGCCCTCTTCTTCGAGTGCTCTGAGGCGCAGCGACAGCGTTCGCGGGCTGATCCCCTCCAGGGAGCGCTCGATCTCACAAAAGCGACTGCAGCCCTCGGCGAGATCGCGAATGACGAGGAGGGTCCACTTACCGCAGACGATGTCAGCGGTGCGGCAGACGGGGCATTGGGCGTTGCTTGCAGCGCTCATCCGGTAGTCGAGGCAGGTATGTGTCGATTGCCTCGCTTCAGCAAGTGTAGCGACGTGGCTTCACTTACTGAAGCATTGGCGCTCTTCAGGCGCGCTCAGGAATGCCCGGTGACCACAAGCTCGATCTTCAGCACGTTGATCGTGTACTTGACTTCGTTGGCCCCGTACACAAACGTGACCGGGAAACCGGGCTCGACTTCGAGCAGCTGGCAGACATCGTCGCCGGATACGCAGTGGGTTTCGCCGAACACCGATTTCACGTCGTTCGAGACGAGCATCAGCACCTTCCCCGTCGCCTTCTTCCCCTTGCGGCCGGGACCCAGATAGGTGACGACGGGCGCCTTCTCACCGGGCAGCGGCGTTTGCGGCAGGACCTTGTGCTTGACGCTCGGCTCCGGCTTCTCCTTGGGGTCGGCGTCCTTGCCCCCGCTGCGGGTGATCTTCACGTTGATCCCGTAGGTGAGGAAGGTCAGGTGCGGCTTCTTGGGGGTGCCGCTGCCGCCCGGCGAGGCGCCGCCACCTTCGTTGCCTGACGAAGGTGGCGTCGATTCCGAATTTCCGACCGAGCCGCCACCCGACGTTGTCGTCGTGGCTGTGCTCGATGTCGTCGTGGTCGTGCTCGTCGTCTGGTTGAGCTTGGCCCCTCCATTGGGTGGGTTCGTAAATCTCTGCCTAAAGGGATTCGTCGGCTTGAGCCGGGCAAGGCGCTTGTTGTATTCGCGCAGCCCGGGCTCGGCTCTCACCACCGTGAGCTCTGAACCACCGGATATTTCCCGCTTTAGAGAGTTCACGGCCTTCGACCGCGGCGCATTCGACTCCCCCGAACTTCCGCCAAGCAGAAAGGGAACGGCGATGATCGCAACCACGATGAGGGCAACGAGCGGCAGCAGCCGGCGGTCGCGCAGGTCCCAGTAGAGGTCTGACAGGAAGGGCGGGACCTTCATGTCGGGCGTCTTCAGCTTCGGTCCACCCAGCCGCTTCACGGTGTGCCTCCAAGCGTGGTCGAGGCCGGCGTGGCGGTGCCGGGATCGGGGCCAGCCGGCGTCGCACCGGCGGTGATGCCCTGATCGGGTGGCGTCAGATATGTGGTGACTGCAAAGCTCGCCTGTAAGCTCGGGAAGCCGTCGTTTGGATCAGCTTCCAGTGTGAATCCGTCGACCGTGATCAGCCGGCCGCTCACGTCGACCTGTTCGTTGGTCGTCTTCACCAGCGAGTCGAGGCCCTTAATAAAATCGGCAAGTTTGAAGAAGCTGCCGCTGAACGTCAGCTCATAGGGCATCACCGCGAGCCCGGCCGGGCCGATCGTCGCGCCTAGCGGCAGTAGCGAGGCTGCCGCCTCGGTCGGCGACACTGGGTTCGATGCCGGCGTAGCGCCGGAACCGCCGCTGCTGGAGCCCTGGGCTTGTGCCGGTGCCGAACCACCACCGCTTGCGCTGAGAGTGAAGTTGCTGAACCTCACCTTGGTCCGCTTGGCAATTGCATTCAACTGAACCAGCAGGGAGGCAGTGTCGTCATCGCCCGGAACCGCCTTGCCGAGCACAACCAACTGCTGGTAGTTGACGGGGAATTCTTCACGCGCCTCTTCTGCCTCCAAAACTTCGGCATGGTGTCCGGCAAGCGACGACTTAAGGTTGCTGATCTCGCTGCCGAGCTTCTTTGCTTCGTCGCGCTTGGGACCGAGCGCCAGAACCCAGAAGGCGACAGCGAGAGCCGCGACGATCAGCATCGCGACAATTGCCTTGCTGGCCGACGTCATCTGCAGCTTCATCTCAGCCGCCTTCCGATTCTTCGCCGCTGGTTTCTTTGGCGGCGGCCTCAGATTTTTCGGTTGCCGACACCGGGGCCGAACCTTCGGTGGCAGCAGCTGGGACCGGCGCCGCATCGAAGGCGACCACGATGTCGAACTTGGCAATGAATTCGCGGGTACGGCAATCCTGTGAGCTGCCGTTGGAGTCACCCGAGCCGGCGGTGCTGCCGGCACCATCCTTCTGACTGCCGAGCTCTGAGGACTGGACCGCCACCCTGGTGACGCCGTCGATGTCCTTGAGAGCCGTCACGAAGCCGGCCACCGCGTCCTGGCCGGTTGCGCAACCGCCAAGCGCCAGGGAGGGGCCCGCTATCGAGCCGGTCAAGCTGCCACCGGTCGAGCCGCTCGTCCCTGCGCTGGCGGAGGCAGATGCGTCAAGGCCGACCAGCCAGACGTTCTTAGGCAGGATCAGGGCCAGTTCCCGCATCACGCGTTCCCAGTCGAAGCGGCTGTTGGCGAGGCTACTCACCGTCGCAACCCGCTGTTCGCGCAGTTCGCGAAGCTGCGTATAGGAAGCGAGCCGCAGCGCACGGGCTGCTTCCGCGGCGTCTTCCCTCTTAAGTTGCGCAACCTCGCTCTTGCGGTTCGAGATCTGGTTGTCGAGCAGGACCAGCGCGCCGACGGCAACGAGCGCTGCGACCAGGGCGCCCACCAAAACGTAGGGGAGCGGGCCACTGCGCAGCGGCGCGTGCTGGCCGTGCCGTTCCTCGGGGGGAATCAGGTTGACGGGGCGCATCTAACCCTCCAGCGCCAAGCCGTATGGAAGGGTAAGACGTGCCGCCATGGTCTCGTCGTACCCGGAAAGGGCGGGCGGGCGGGCGACGGAGATCGGGAGGCCCAGACCAGACTCCATCCGCGGCCCCAGCCCCGGCACGGCACTGCCCGGTCCGGCCAGGACAACACGGGACACGGGCACGGCGCCCTCCTGGGCCGCGTAGTAGTCAAGCGAGAGCCGCAACTCGTCGACAAGGCCGGAAACGCCTTCTTCGAGCACGCGCCTAACATCGGCGAGAATCTCGGGGTCGCCCTCGAGGTGCTCCAGAGGGCTCTCAAGCCCAACATGGGCGAGCCACTGCGTTGCGTGCTCGGCGCTGAGGCCGCGCTCGGCGGCGAGCCGGTCGGCGATTCCTTCCAGCCCCGCGTTGGCAATACGCGTAAAGAGGCAAGCGCGGCCCCGCGCGACGGCGAGGTTCATTACATCGCCGACGTTGCAGTAGAGCGCCGTTTCGCCTGGCTGCCCAGGCGCGGGGTCCATGGCCTCTGCAGCCTTCGTTCCTTCGCCCACTCCAAACCCGGCCAGAGCGCGAATCATCCCGAAGGCCGCGACATCGATGCCAACCGGCTCCAGGCCAGCCCGGCGGATCGGCTCCACGAAGGACGCGACCATGTCGCGGCGGGCGGCGACCACGACGACATCCACCTGCGGTTTGGAGCCCTCCTCAGCCGGCACGCCGCCAACCACCTGGTGCTCGAGCACAGCCTGGTCGAGCGGCATCGGGATCTGCTCCTGCGCTTGGAAACGGACGGCGGCGTCCATCTCCTTGGGGTCCTCGATCGCCGGCAGGCGCACCGTCCGGACCACAACACGCTGGTTTCCGATCCCCAGCCGTACCTGCTTAGAGAGCTTGTTCTCTGAGAAGAGGGACTTCAGGGCCTCCGCAACGCTGTCGGCATCGGCAACCTCTCCCTCTCGAAACGCGCCTGACGCGAGCGGCGCGACAGCGGCGCCGGCCACCTGTGCCGAGCCGTTTACGTGAATCTCGGCAGCCGCGATGCTGCCCGCCTCGATGTCAAGGCCGGAGACCGCGCCAGTCTTCTTCTTCCTGGTCAGTTGCAGCACGCTCTCCTGCATCGACAGAAAGGCCGCCAACCTTTCGCCCTGCAACTACTTACTTATGGGAGAACCTGGACGCCTGTTTGACGGGCGCGACAGGCGGATGCTCCTGTAGAGCCCTCAGAAGGTGCTGAGGTACCAGTCGACCAGCTGGTTTCCGACCAACAGGCCCACAACCCCTCCGAGAGCAAGGAAGGGACCGAAGGGGATCCCCCGCTTGCGCGCGCCCGGACCGTGGCGGGCGATCAGCGCCAGGCCGACGAGCGCGCCCGCAAGCAGAGCGGTGAAGATCGCCGGACCTACATCGCGGCCCAGGAAGATTCCCATCGTCGCCGCCAGCTTCACATCCCCGAGGCCCATGCCGCGGGGATAGGCGAGCGCAGCCACGAAGAGCAGTCCGCCGGCCGCGGCAGCGGCAATCGCCCGCTCGGGGAGGCTGCTGGGATCGGTCACTGCGGCAATCCCCACTCCCAGTACCGCGGCGGTGGCGAGGATCCTGTTTGGGATGATCCGTTGCTCTAGGTCTGTGAGGGTGATCGCTGCCAGCATCGTCACGAAGACGAGGCCTAGCGCCACCTCGGTGGGTTCGTCCCAGAGGACGAGCACGATCGCCGCGTAGAGCACACCGAGACCCAGCTCGACAAGCGGGTAACGGGGCGAGATCGGCGCCCCACAGCAGCGTGCTCTGCCCCGCAACAACAGCCATGAGAACAGCGGGATGTTGTCGTAGGCGGCAATCTGCGCGCCGCACGCCGGGCAGCGAGAACGCGGACCAAGTATCGACTCGCTGCGCGGAACCCGGTGCGCGACAACGCTCACAAAGCTACCGGCGACCAGCCCCCCCACGAAGGCGATCGCCGCGACCGACGCCACCCGCTAGCTCCCTGCGATCGGCGTCGTCGTATCGACCTCGATACGCGTCGGGTAGTTCGGATGGTCGTACATGATTGGAATCGCGCTTTCGGGGTTGATGTTGTTGCGTTCGACGCTCAGCGCCACTCCGAGCCGGTCATCGACGGGAATTGCGTAGGGCGCTCCGTTGAAATTCATGGTCAGCCGCACCTTGGTCCATGCGTTTCGCGGCCAGTATTCGTTTCCCTCCGGTGTGTACTCCCAATAGGCGGTTCCACCGTTGGTATTCGTCAACTGCGTGTCGGTCGCAACCAGTTCGCCTTCTTCTTCCTCTTCGTGGCGTTTGAAGAGGTAGACGCAGAGCGTGCCGTGGGCGAGCCCGTCGTTCAGGGAGCGGGTGTAGAACTCGATCGTCACCGAGCCGGTCATCATGAATTCCGCGCTCATCGGGTCGCTTACCCAGCGGTGAATCTGGGATTGAGGGCTGTCGGTCCCTTCTGGCTCGTAATTGCAGCCGTTGGTGTCGTCGGGGCGAATCTGCACGCCCTTTGCGGTGTCCGGGGTCGCATTGAGATAGTTGTCGTTCGAGTAGTCATAGAGCGACGGGTTGCTGGGGTCTTCGGGGGCCGGATCGGGGGGATGGCCGGCCAGTAGCGCGTCCGGAGCGCCATGTTCTTTCCCGGTCTGCAGGCCGCTGGCGCAGGTACCGAGCGTGTTGTGAAGCGCGTGGTCCCCGGTAATTTCCTGCCGGGTCGTCGTCCCTTCTGCCGCGCACGGCGTATCGGAGAGGAAGAACTGCTGCGCAGTGACCACTTTGCCGTCCGGGCCCGGCGCCGGATCGTTGGCGGCGCTGTCGGTGGGATCGACGAAGTTCGACTGGACTTCCACGTAGCCCCGCTCCCCGGCCTGACTGCCGGGGGTATCGAGCTTTACTGCGACGATAATTTGCTTGTAGTCCTGCGTCCCGGGGCAGTTTTCTTCGCTGCAGCTTTCGTCGTTGCGCCAGACGATGTAGCGGTAGATGTCCCCGCTGACATCCCCGCTTGAGAAATGAGTTGGCCCCGGACTGACGGTCCCGCCGCTGATCACACCTTCTTCTCCGCTGCCACCGTAGAGTTCCCCGCCGTTGACGACGAGCTTTTCGTAGTCGCCGGGGGGTTCGCGGGTCAGCGCGAAGGTGCCACTGCTGGTGTTGACCCTGTAATTGGGATCGAGTGTGTCGCTCGCATGGGGCGGGATCGCGGTCATCGCCCGTTCTTCGGCGGTAAGGCTCCTCACTTCCTCGAGCACCTGCTGCGCCTGGTTGAGAGCCACCTGCGTCGCCTTCGCGCGCTGCGTGTTTTTGGTGGCGGAGCTGAGCAGGCCGAAGGTCGTCAAGGCTCCGACCGTCACGATCAGCGCCGCGACGATCACCTCGACGATCGTGAACCCATCCTCTGCTTTGGCCAATCGGTGCATCAGTTAGTGAGAGTCGCGTTGCGCAGGCTGGCGCCGTCGGAGATTGTGAGGTCGGCCGGCCCGCTCGGGTTGGGGATGTGAAGGGTTGCTCCAACGTAGGTGGCTTCTTCGGCGTTTGGCGAGTAGCTGAATACGCTGCTGTCGTCGATCCCGGTGAAGATCGTCGTTTCGCTCCCGGCTTCCGTGGATCCAGGTTCTGCCTCACCTCTCGTACAGGACGTCGTCGTGCAGCTGTAGGTAACCTGGCATTCGATCGCCGGAGAGCTGCTGGGAAGGGTCCCTTCTACTCCGCACGACGTGCGACGCACATAAGTGCGGAACGAGACTTCGGAGGGAGTCGCCGTCTCGACTGCGATTCCGTTGCGCAACTCGCGCGTAAGCCGCTCGAGCACCCAGCGCGCTTCGGAGATGTTCTGCGCCCGCCCGCTGACCTCTGGCTGGGCCCGCATGCCGCCGATGACCATGGTCGAGACCGCGCCCATCAAGATGACGCCCATAGTCGTCGCAACCAAGAGCTCGACCAGCGTCATACCGGACTCCGACTCGGCCACACCCCCAGCTGCCCGCAGACGTCGCATCGCTAGCTTCTCCGGCTGCGACGGTGGCGTCTATGCAATCTGCGCTTGCCCTTGCCCCGAACCACCTTGAACTTGCGCCGGGTCGGCTTCGCCTCCCAGACCCCAACCGCGTTCTTCGCCTTCACCTTGAAGACGTGCTTACCGCGGCGCAGCCGCTTCAGCCGCACGGGAGACCCGCACGGGCGCCAGTGACGGCGGTCGAGGCGACAGATGAACCCGGTCCCCGGCTGACCGGTCGCATCGGTGAAGCGGAATACGATCTTGCGTCTCTTCGTCTTGAAGCTCGGCCCGAACGTGATGCGCGTTTCAGGCGTGACATAAGCAATGCCGCGGCCGCTTGTCTTCGTGCCGCCGATCGAGCTCGACCCGGACCCGCTTCCCGTCGTTCCGCCCGATCCGCCGGAGGATTCTTCTTCGTTCGGGGGTGGAGGCGGGGGCGGCGGGGGCGGATTTTCCTGCTTGTAGGTGACCCCGTTCGAGCAAGCGGAGGTGATGCCGTCAGCTTCCGCGATCGCCCGGAAGGTTGTGGTCGAGCCAACCGCGACGGACACAGGGATCCCCGTTGTGGCGAACTCTTCGGCCGTTCCCGTTGCCACCGATTTTCCTGAGCAGTCCGGTGTCGTGTAAATCGTGATGGCCGATCCTTCCTGCGCCTGACCGCGGATAGACGGTGTCGTCGATTCCCGCGGCGGCGAGTTCGGGATCGTGGAAAGCTGCGAGGGGGGCGGCGGACCGACCGGTTTCGCATTGCCGATTGACATCAGCAGCGTGCCGCTCGCCTTGCGCTTGTAGATGTCGACCTCGTCGGGATCTATGTCGCCTTCTGTCATCCGCTCTTCGGTGGTGAAGAAGGCGATCGATCCGTTTTCTGAGATGCCGTTCAGACCGGGCGTGAAGGGCCCATTTCCGTCCAGGGGGCCGGTCGAGACGAGGGAGGTGACGCCACCTGAGCGTTCGTAGATGTCCTTCGATACATCGGTGTCGGCGGCGACCAGTGATTCGTCGGTGATGAAGAAGACGTGCGAGCCGTCGTTCGAGGCTTTCGCAAACGTGACATCGGCAGCCCCGTTGCCGCCCGCAGGCCCGGTGGGCACCAGCGATGTGACACCGCCCGAGTGTTCATAGATGTCCTGCGATTCGTCGGTGTCGGCGGCGACCAGTGATTCGTCGGTGATGAAGAAGACGGTGGACGTCGAGTCGTCGGGCGAAACCCAAGACAGACCCGCCGACGAGCTGCCGTTGCCATCTTCGGGGCCGGTCGAGACGAGGGAGGTGACGCCACCTGAGCGTTCGTAGATGTCCGGGGCTCCTTCGTCAGTGTCCGTAGTCGTATTGAGGGCCTCACTGGTTTTGAAGTAGACCGACGCACCGTCCGCCGAGCTGCCCGAGTACGTCACGTTGAAGGCACCGTTCCCCCCATCGGGGCCGAACGATGCGCGCGTCGCAGCGCCACCCGACCAGTCATAGACATCCTGGGAGCTGTCGGTGTCTTCCGGTGAGACGCGCTCCAGCGTCTCGAAGAAGACGTGCGAGCCATCACTCGAAGCAGCACGGAAGTTGGGGTTGCAGTTCTGACCCTGCGGTAGAGATTCCGGGCAGGTCCCCGCCGTTGACACGAGCGCGGTCGTTTTCGCTTCCAGATCGCGCTCGTAAATATCGAACCCTTCCTCGTCACCCGCAACCAGTTCCTCGCTAGTTGTGAAGAACACCTTGGTTCCGCTCGTCGAGGCCTGCTTGAAATCCACAAAGAACGGCCCGTTACCGCAGCCTTCCGAAGCACAGGAGGCGTCACCCTGGGACACGAGGATCGTTTCGTTCGTAGCCAGGTCCCGCATGTAGATGTCGAAAGCACTGTCGCCATCACCAGCCGCTAGCTGCTCGTCCGTCGTGAAGAAGACCTTGTCGCCTGCTGGCACGAGGCCGCCTGGGACGAAGTCCGCATCCATTTCGGCATTACCGCAGCCTTCCGAAGCACAGGAGGCGTCACCCTGGGACACGAGGATCGTTTCGTTCGTAGCCAGATCCCGCATGTAGATGTCGGAGGCTTTGTCGTTATCGCCACTGACAAGCGGCTCCCTCGTCGAGAAAAAGACCCCTTCGCCATTGCTTGAGAGACCGTCGTACTGCGCGTCGCGCGCATCGTTGCCGCCCAACGGCCCGATGGAGACCTCACGCGTCACGTATTCGCCAAGTGATTCGTCGAAAGATCGCTCGTAGACATCGCGGAGAGCGTCAGTGTCGCCGGGAAGCAGCTTCTCGCTAGTGCTGAAGACGACGATCGACCCGTCCACGGAGTTGCCGTTGAAGGTCGCAGGAGTCGCCTGCGCAGTTGCGGTGCCGAATACACAGAGCACCAGGGCCAGGGCGCCGGCTGTGGCGACGCTCGGAAGCCGTAATGGGACTCCGGCTTCAGAGCACAGCCTCCGGAAGACCGGGCATGAAGCTGGTATCGGCGAATGAGCCGGCATCGTTCCTGTATCGGCTGCGTTCGACATTTCGTTTAGCCGAGCCATGGCAAGGAGCCACGCAAGAAGGGCCGCCCACCACAGGTTCCGTGTACGGCAGGTGCGACCGCGACGGCGCTGCGGCCCAGTTGTGCGAGGGGCGGGCCAATCGGCCCGCCCCTCGACAACTTCACGCTTGGCTAGGCCAATGCGATGCTCAGCTAACGGGACTATTTGCCCCAGTTGCCGTTGCCACCTTCTACTTCTGCGGCTGGACAACCGCCGTTTCCGGCCGTGGTGCATTCAAAGGCCAGAGTTCCTGCGTTGTTGTCAACCCAGAATTTGTTGCCGTTGGACGATTCTGAGGTGATGCGATATCCGTTGGCGCTCGGTACATTTTCGCCGCCGGTGTCGGTGATCGTCAACGTTGCACTGCTGAGCGTGGGCTCGATCGCCGTGAGTTCGGCCGGCGTTGCGCCCACGTAGCTGCCGTTGTGGTCAGTCGAGAACGTCTCCATCGCAACCTGCGCGGAGTGTGCGTACTCCTTGGCCTTGGCGTCGCTGGCCTTTTCTTTCTGGTTGAAGAATGCCGGCAGCGCAATCGCGGCCAGAATTCCGAGAATGAGCATCACGACGAGAAGCTCGATCAGCGTGAAGCCGGCCTCGCTGTCGCCATTGAGCCGGGCCCCTACCTTGGCCCGGAGATTCTGCAGAAACATTAGGTACCTCCTATGGACCTAATCGTTTGAGCCAGAGCCCCGAGCTTTGAAGCCACGTGGTGTCTGTCGACCCCGGTGGTAGCCCGGCTGCCTCCCGCATGGGAGCCCCGACGGCTTTGCGCCTCCGCCTCACGACGGGTTTGCCTCTGGCACCAGGGCACTGGCAGATTCATCACAGGGCCGTAATCGACAAGAGTGCCAATCCCTCAATCCCCGAAATTAAGTCTTCATCCCGCAAAAAGTCGGGATTAGGCACGAAATCCGCTGCATAAGCAGTTAACCCGAGCGCCTGTCAGCAGGGGCCAACTCAACGAATCTTGTCGTAGAGGCTGAAGATCGGCAGATACATTGCGATCACGATGAAGCCCACGATGCCGCCGACGAAGACGATCATCAAGGGCTCGATCAGGGCGGTAAGAGCCTTGACCTTGGCGTCGACCTCAGCCTCGTAGAAGTCGGCGATCTTGGTCAACATATGTTCAAGCTGCCCGGTCTCCTCCCCAACGGCGGTCATGTGACCGACCATCGGTGGGAAGATCGCGTTTCGCTCGATCGGGCCAGCCAGCGAGCCGCCCCGCTTGACGGACGCGTACACGTCCTCCATCGCCTGCTCAAGCACTATGTTCCCTGCCGTTTCCCCGGTCAGTTTGATCGACTGGAGCATCGGCACGCCAGCCGAGACGGAGCCGGAGAAGGTGCGCGACCAGCGGGCAAGGGCGACTTTCTGGATCACGTCGCCGATTTTGAACGGGAGGCGCAACACGAAGCGGTCCCAGGCCTCTTTGCCGCGTTCTGTCCGCTTCCACCTGAAGAAGAAGACCACCGAGCCGATTAAGACGGGCAGGATGATGTACCAGTAGCCAGTGATCGCGTCTGAGGCAGTGACGCATATTTGCGTCGGGATTGGCAGCGATGAGTCTTCGGCCGGGTGTTCTTCACCGATCTCTTCGAAGATGCCAACGAAAATCGGGATCACGAAGGTGACCACGGCAACCAGCACCACCGCCGCGAAGCCGAAGACAAGCGCCGGATACATAAGGGCAGATTTGACCTGACGGTGAAGCGCGTCGGCCTTCTCCACCTGGAACGCGATCCGGTCGAGTGCGTCCTCGAGGCGACCCGACTGCTCGCCCGAGCGGACCATCGCCCGGAACAGCCGGTCGAAGACTTCGGGGTGGCGCTCCATTGACTGCTCGAGCGAGCTGCCGGCCTCGACATCCGCCCGCAGCCCGGCAACGGCCTCGCGGATCTTCTCGTCCTGGGTCTGCTCTTCGAGGGTATGCAGGGTGCGCAGCATCGGCATCCCGGAGGCGACCAGCGTTGCGAACTGGCGCGAGAAGACCGCCAGCTCGCGCATGTTGACGCCCTTCCAGCGGTGCCAGAGCTCCTCCAGTCTGAACGGGCTTGCCTTCTCGCTGACGTCGAGGACGATCAGGCCGCGCTGGCGCAGTTGCTCGGTGACCTGGGCCTTGGAGTCGGCCTCGAGCTCGCCGGCCGTGGCGGCCCCGCCCACGTCCATCGCCCGGAACGCAAATGTAGTTGCGCCCGCCATCGACTAGTCCCCCGCTGTATAGGCGGGCGGTGGCGCCGGTGCAGGGGGAGGCGCGGAGGCGGGCGGGCCCGCGGAGGGCGGTGGCGTCGGTGCAGGGGGAGGCGCGGAGGCGGGCGGGCCCGCGGAGGGCGGTGCCGGGGCAGGTGGTGCCGGCGGGGGCGAGGCGAGCGCCTGCGCGGCTCCGTTGCCGGAGGGAGAGACCTCGGCCGGTCCCGATCCCAGGAGCCGCTTCAGCTCCTCGGGCACCGAGGCGCGCTGTTCGGCCAGGGAGCGGGTGATCGTGCCCATCCGCACCAGCCGCGCCAGGTCGGCGTCCATCGTCTGCATCCCGACCGCGCCGGAGGTCTGCACCGCAGCGTAGATCTGGTGGGTCTTGCCCTCGCGGATCAGGTTGCGGATCGCCGGCGTCGGTACCAGCACCTCGCAGGCGACGACACGGCCCATCCCGTCGGCGGTCGGCAGCAGCTGCTGGGTGACGATGCCCTGCAGGGCAATCGAGAGCTGAGTGCGGACTTGCCCCTGCTGCTCGGGAGGGAAGACGTCGATGATCCGGTCCACGGTCTGCGCGGTGGATTGGGTGTGCAGGGTCGCAAAAACGAGGTGGCCGGTCTCGGCCGCGGTCAGCGCGGTGGAGATCGTCTCCAGGTCGCGCATCTCGCCGACCAGGATCACGTCGGGGTCCTCTCGCAGGGCGGCCCGCAGGCCGAGTGCGAAGTCCGTGGCATCTGAGCCCACCTCGCGCTGGTTGACGATCGAGCGTTTGTGTTGGTGCAGGAACTCGATCGGGTCCTCGATCGTCAGGATGTGGTCCTGGTTCCCGGAGTTGATCACGTCGATCATCGCCGCCAGGGTCGTCGACTTGCCCGAGCCGGTCGGGCCGGTAACTAGGACAAAGCCACGCGGTTTGGCCGACAGCTCGCGCAGCACCTCGGGGACCTTCAACGAGTCGAGGCTGGGGATGTTCTGCGGGACGAGTCGGAAGGCGGCGCTGACCGAGCCGCGCTGGAAGAAGCAGTTGACGCGGAAGCGCGCAACGCCGGGGATCGCGTAGGCGAAGTCCAACTGGTGGTCGTTCTCGAAGCGTTTGCGCTGGTCGTCGTTGAGGATGCTGAAGACGACCTCGCGGGTGTCCTGGGTCGTGAGCTCCGGGAAGCCCTCCATCGGCACGATCTTGCCCTTGTCGCGCATCGCCGGAGGGAAGCCGGGGGTCAGGTGGACGTCCGAGGCACTCGCCTCGACCATGCGACCCAGGACCTCTGAGAAGTCGAAGTTCATAGCCATCTAGATCGACCACCCGTCCGGATTCCTCGATACCTGAAAGCGACTACGCGGTAACACGGAGCACCTCCTCGATGCTGGTCAGCCCGCTGCGGACCTTGACCATCCCGTCCTCGCGCAGGGTGAGCATCCCCTCCTCGCGCGCAACCATCGCGATGTCCGCCTCCGATGCCTGGGCAACGGCCATCTCCTTGATCCGATCAGACATCCGCATGACCGAAAAGACCCCCACCCTGCCCCGATAGCCGCTCTGATTGCAGCGTGCGCAGCCAAGGGGCTCGTAGGCCTCCAGCTCCGCGCCGATCCGGATGTCGGCGTCCGCCACCGTGTCAGGCTTCACAATGGTCCGCCGCTTGCAGTGGTTGCAGAGCTTTCGGGCCAATCGCTGGGCGACCACGCAGTCGACGGACGACGCGATCAGGAAGGCCTCGATACCCATCTTGGTCAGCCGGGTAACGGCTCCGGGCGCATCGTTTGTGTGCAGGGTGGTCAGCATCATGTGGCCGGTCAGGGCGGCCTCGATCGCGATTCGCGCGGTCTCGCCATCGCGGATCTCACCGACCATCACGATGTCGGGATCGGCGCGCAAAATCGAGCGGAGCCCGGTGGCAAAATCCAAGCCGGCCTTGCGGTTGACGTTGATCTGGTTGATGCCGGAGATGCGGTACTCGACCGGGTCCTCAATCGTGATGATGTTTTTCTCGACTTCGTTCAGCTCCCCGAGCGCCGCATACAGGGTCGTCGACTTGCCGGAGCCCGTCGGGCCGGTGACCAGCACCGCACCGTAGGCCTGCTGGACGGCGCCCTCGAAGCGCTCCCGCGCCGAGCCGTCCATCCCAAGCTCGTCGAGCGTGCGCTGGGCGTTGTCCTTGTCGAGGATCCGGATCGTCGCGCCCTCTCCGCGCTGCGTGGGCAGCGTGGTCACACGCAGATCCACCCGGCGGTCCTCGACCGTGACGCCGACCCGGCCGTCCTGGGGAACCCGCTTCTCGGCAATGTTGAGGTCGCTCATGATCTTCACCCTCGAGATGACGGCGTTGACCATTCGCTTCGGCACGTGCGCGGCCTCCCGCAGCACTCCATCGATGCGGAAGCGGACCCGCATCTCCCCCTCCTCAGGCTCGAAATGGACGTCGGAGGCACCCTCCCCCACCGCCTGGCCGAGGATGCTGTAGACGAGCTTGATCACCGGCGCGTCCTCGGCGCTGACTTCCATGTCGTCGACCTCGGCAAGCTCGTCCTCGCCCTCGGCCTCGCCCTCGCTCACCGCCTCGGTGACCGCGCTCTGCAGGCTGTTGAGACGGCCGATCAGACCCTCGATGTCCTCGTCGGCGGCGACGGCGACGCGGCAGTCGAGCGCCGTCGCCATCTGGATGTCGTCGACGGCGAGCACGTTGGTTGGGTCCGACATCGCCACGAGCAGGGTTTCGCGGTCGACGAAACCCACCGGCAACGCCCTATAGCGGCGCGCCGTGTTCACAGAAATCAGGTTTGCGGCCGCCATGTCGACCTGGTAGGTGGTGAGGTCGACGTGGTCGAGGCCGTAGCGCTCGGCAATCGCCCGGGAGAGCTGGTCAGCGGTAATCGAACCGTGCTCGAGCATCAGTTGCTCTGGCGGGCGGCCCGCGGTGCGCGCCTCCTCGATCGCCTGGCGAGCCCGCTCCTCTTCAACGTAGCCGAGATCGATCAGCACGTCGGTGATGAAGCCTCCGTGCCGACCGCGGGCACGAGGCGGAGTAAGGCCGGGGGCACTCTCCCGTGGCTCGAGAGCTGGCGCGGTCGAGTCGCCAGATTCGGGCACCGGCCGCAGATGACTCGGGAAGTCCCGCGACTCCATGCTCAGCTCCTCATGGGTGGTAGTCGACCGTGCGGCCCTTGTAGTCGGCGTCGACCACCTCCTGGACGACGCTCTCGGAACTCTGGAAGCCGTAGCTAACTGAGGCGGTCGGCATCACCTGGTTGAGGTGCTTTGGCCTGACGACGACAAGAGCAGGCACCCGCTCCACCCCGACTCCCTCGGTGATTGCGGCGTAGCGGGCGATCCTCCGCGCCGGAACGACGAAGGTCGCAACGTTTGGCATCGAGCTCAGTTGCCTCACCGCCCCGGCAACCAGACGGTCATCGATCCCCCCGTCGCGAACGAAAAGCAGAACAACCGTCTTGTTCGCATTCCAGGCAGCGACCACCGGACGCGGCGGGGATGGCGCATCGCTCGTAGCACCGTTGACCAGGGAGAGCGCGGCGGCCATGGCTGCGGCCGGCGTTGAGGCACCCGTGGCGGTCACCTTGGTCGTCACCGTCGTGGTGCTCGTCTCGCTCGATTCGGCTTCTTCTTCGCCCCCACCCCCCATCGAGGAGAGCACGAAGAAACCGGTTGCGACCAGCAGAACCGCGACGATCGCAACCTGGGCGAGTGGATTGCTGTTCAACTGCTCCCTCATACGCTTGCTTATCTAGCTCGACAGATCGCGTCCCGAGCTTGAGTCCAAGTGTCGGAAACCGGAGATCCTGGGCATGATCGTGCGGGCGCCCAGGTCGCCGGGTCAGCAATCTGCGCTGGGCGGGGAGGCGCTGGCCCCGGTGCACTCGACGTAGTGGGTTCGCCCCCAGAGGGTGGAGAACGCTTCGTCGGGGGGCTCGATGTTGGGGTCGGATTCGACTATCGGCGTACCGTGCATCCGCAGGGACTTACCGGCGATCATCCCGATCCATTTCGCGTTGCCTCCCAGCTCGACGTCGCTGTTGGGCGCGTAGAGGATGAGCTCGTTGGTGCCGGAGTGCCCGGTCAGCTCTACCGAAGTCGGGGTCGTCAACGAGCCGAGTAGGTAGAAGCCAGGCACGCGGTAGCTTTCTTCGGACGGGTTGAATCCGGTGGAGACCACGTTGCCGTTGCCGCCGATCCTCAGCTGGGTGTCGCCGGCCGAGAGCCCGCAGTTCTCGGGCGTGTCGAAGAAGATCCTCACCTGCACTTCGTCGGCGCCAGCCATGATCAGGTCGCCGTTGTCGACGAAGAGCTGGCAGACGAAGTAGTCCTGGCCGCCCATCGTCATTGTCGCGTTCGAAGTCACCGTGATCGTTCTGGTCACCGGGTCCCAGGGGGTGGTCGAATTGCGGTGCTTGGAGTAGGTGTCGACTTCCGTCGGGTCGTCGCAGGTGCTGAGCGCAGAGTTTTCGGGGTCGGCTTCGAGCCGGCAGTTCGAGTTGTTCGTAGCGATGTCCGCCGGCAGCGTCACCGGCGGCAGAACCTTGTTGCCCTCGGTTACTTCTCCGTCGCAGTCCGGTTCTGGTGCTTCTTTGCCGACGCCATGGCGGATGTCTCCGCAGATCGTGTAGCTGCCATTGCCATGGACACTGCCGTTGGTGCCGAGGTCGGTTCTGATGTCGGGGGTACCTTCCAGGTTGACGTCGTCCTGCCCGATCAGTTTCTCGTTGGCAAACACAAGTTCACCGTCGTAGGAGACAAGCCCCACCTCGATTCGGCGGCTGACGCTGCCCGACGTCCCAACCGCGACAACGCTCAGTTCGGCGTTGCTTTCGAAGCCGCTGACCTGGTAGGAGAAGGTCGATTCGCCGACGTTCTCTGCCGGCGTTGCCGGGCACCAGCCGTTGGCTTCGACCCCCACGGATTCCCCGCCGGGCCCGATGCACGGAGTCGCTTCGGAGAGGCTGCCCTGGAACCTGTTGAGTCGCAACAGCGCCACGCTCGCGCCGGCGTCGGCGGCCGCGATTGCTTCCTTGGAGTCCCGGTCGCGGAGCGTTCCGTGCTGGGCGTCGACCGAGGAGAGGATGGCGACACTGGCGAGCGCGAAGGTGGCGATCAGCGCGAAGAGGGCCGTCGGGAGTGCCATCCCCCGCTCGCTTGCGAGCAATTGGCGCAGGCGGCGCCCGAGTGGACCGATCGCGTCCATCGCGGAGTTGATCGACCGCTGGAGCGGCCGCCTTGAGCAGCGGTAGGCGCCATCCACGGCGCTTGGACGCACGTTCTACTCAAGAGTCGGTTTTGCTGCGGTCGGCGGTCGGCGCGCGAATCAGTCCGCGCCGGGGTGACCGGCAAGCTGCTCGATGCCGCTCGCCCGCTGGCCGCCGGCGGCCAGCATCAGTTTGAAGTCGTGCGGGCTGGAGGCGTAGTCGAGCGCAATCTCCTCGGAGATCTTGCCCTCCATCACATAGCCGAGCAGCGACTGGTCGAAGGTGCGCATGCCGTAGTACTCGCCCTCGGCGATGACCTCGGTGATCTTGCCGGTTTCCTCGGGGTTGAGGATCAGGTCCTGGACGCGGCCGGTGACGACCAGCACCTCGGAGGCTGGGACGCGGCCGTCGCCGGTGATGTCGGGGACGAGACGCTGCGCGATCGCGCCCTTCAGGGTGGCGGAGAGCATCACGCGCGCCTGGTGCTGGAGGTGGGGAGGGAAGAAGTCGATGATGCGGTTGATCGTCTCGGTCGCGTCGAGGGTGTGCACCGTGGAGAGAACGAGGTGGCCGGTCTCAGCCGCCGAGAGTGCAGTGCGGACGGTCTCCTCGTCGCGCATCTCGCCGATCAGGATCACATCGGGGTCCTGGCGCAGGACGCGTTTCATTGCGCGGGCGAAGCTCACAGTGTCCGAGCCGACTTCGCGCTGGTTGATGATCGACTGCTTGTCCTTGTGCAGGTACTCGATCGGGTCCTCGAGCGTGACGATGTGGTGCGGCCGGGTGCGGTTGATGTGATCGATCATCGCCGCCAGGGTCGTGCTCTTGCCCGAGCCGGTCGTGCCGGTGACGAGGATGATGCCGCGCTGCTCCTCGGCCAGCCTGGTGACCACCGGCGGCAGGCCGAGCTCCTCGACCGAGCGGATGTCGAAAGGGATCGCGCGGCAGACGATCGAGATCGAGCCGCGCTGCTTGAAGGTGTTGACGCGGAAGCGCGAGACGCCGGGGATCGAGTACGAGAAGTCGGCCTCCCCATCCTCCTCGAACTCGGTCAGCGAGCGAACCTCGGCGATGTCGTGGAAGGCTTTCTCGGTGTCCTTGTCGGTGAGTGGCTGGTAGCCCTCGAGCGGCGTCAGCTCACCTTGCAGCCGCGCCGTCGGCGGCGCCGCCACTTTGACGTGGAGGTCCGAGCCCTCCCGCTCGATCAGGGTGCGCAGCGCTGAGTCGATGTCGAACATCCCGCCCTGTATCGGCAGGCCGGCGGCCAGTCTTAACGCCTGCCCGGTGCCCCTTGCCGTGCGATGCCTGGACTCAGCGAGGGAGGCAGGCCAGGAGCCGGTCTGCACTCTGGGGCCTGTTCTAGCAATCGATTCCGCAAAAGACCCCCTCTTTTGAGGAATTCACTGCCGAAAGCTGCCGCTGCCATCGGCGGAGCAGCGATCTCGCCTCAGCCTCAATCCACCGAGATCGGCAGGGCCGTCCGGTCCGGAGAGGCCGGCGAGAGGGGTGGATTCAGCCTCAGGTGACTTCGCGCAGTTTCTGCGCTTCGCCCAGCTGCTGGAGCTTCTTGAGGCTCTGGTTCTCGATCTGGCGAATCCGCTCGCGGGTGACGTTGAAGGTGCGACCGACCTCGTCGAGCGTGCGTGGGTGCTCGCCGCCCAAGCCGTAGCGAAGTTCGAGCACGCGCCGCTCGCGGTAGGAGAGGTTCTCGAGCGCCTCCTTGAGCGCCTCTTTGGTCAGCAGGTCTGCGGCCCGATCGAAGGGCGACTCGGCCTTCTCGTCGGCGATGAACTGGCCGAACTCCGACTCCTCCTCGTCGCCGACTGGCTTCTCGAGGCTGACCGGGGCCTGGGCGGAGCGCTTGATCGAGTCGACCTCCTCGGGGTCGATCCCAGTCACGTCGGCGATCTCCTCCGGGGTCGGCTCGCGGCCCAGCTCGGTGACCAGCTTGCGCTCGGCGCGGCCGATCTTGTTGAGCTTCTCGACCACGTGGACCGGGATCCGGATAGTGCGCGCCTTGTCGGCCAGGGCGCGGGCGATCGCCTGGCGGATCCACCAGGTCGCGTAGGTGGAGAACTTGAAGCCCTTGCGGTAGTCGAACTTCTCGGCCGCGCGGACCAGGCCCAGCGTGCCCTCCTGGATCAGGTCGAGAAAGGGGAGGCCCTGGTTGCGGTAGTTCTTGGCGATCGAGACGACGAGGCGCAAATTGGACTCGACCATTTTCTGCTTCGCGTCGAGGTCGCCGCGCTCGATCCGCTTGGCGAGTTCGACCTCCTCCATCGCGGTCAGCAGGCGGACTTTGCCGATGTCCTTGAGGAACAGCTGCAGGCTGTCCGTCGTCATGTCCGGTTTCAGGTCAAGCGCCTGTTTGGAGCGGCGCCGGCCTTTTTTGCCGGTGTCGACGGGAATCGCTTCCGCGGCCGCTTTCTGGGCCGGGTCCATGTCCTCTACAAGCTCGATGCCCTGCTTCTCGATGTGGCCATAAAGGTCCTCGACATCGGACTCATCGAGATCGATCTCGGAGACCGCCGAGGCGACATCGCCGAATGTCAGCACGCCAAGCTGCTGGCCGCGATGGACCAGGCCTTTGATCTCCTCAAGCTCTTGAAGCTCTGCTACCAGCATCCTGTCTCTACTCGTTTCTTTCCGCTAGGTGGTTAAGTCCTGCCAATGAAAGGCTGCCACCGCCGAAAAGTCGCGAAAAAGCGGACCGGCAATGCGGTCCGCGAAGTAAGCGACTCAGCGCTGCGATGCCTTCGGATAGGGGCTTCTGCCCTCTCAAACGTCTGTTCGCATGATAGGCGCATCGGTTAGCGACGTCAACGTCAACGTGCCAGATTCCCCCCGAAATCCCGGATTTTGGCTGCATGCCTTCTGGCAGCGCGCATACCGGGAGAACGTCACCGGCCTCTCGGCGATGGTCGCCTACAACCTGATGCTTGCCGTCTTCCCCTTCGCCCTGCTGATCCTCTTCGTCTTCGGCCAGGTGCTGAAGATCAAGGGGGTGGAGACGGGGGTGCTGGACGACATGCAGCGCCTCTTCCCCAACGTGGAGCAGCGCACCCTGACCAACGTGCTGGACAGGATCGAGGAAAACTCGACCACGATCGGCATTGCCGCCTTCGTCGGCTCGCTCTGGATCGGCGCCTCCTTCTGGGGCGCTATGGACACGGCCTTCTGCCGCATCTACCACGTCGAGTGCCGGGGCTGGGTCGAGCAAAAGCGTTTCTCCTTCGCGATGCTTGCCGTCGTCGTTCTGTTCATCGCGGTCAGCATCTTCCTGCCGACCATGGAGGGAGCGCTCGTCTCCAGCACCGATCGGCTGCCGTTTGGCATCGCTGAAATCAAGTGGCTTGACACGATGCTGCTGCTCGGAGCCGCGGTTCTCATCACCTTCGCCATCTGCTGCGTGATCTTCTGGGCGGTGCCCAAAGGCCACATGCCGTGGCGGGCAGTCTGGCCGGGTGCGGTCTTTGTCACCACCGCTGCCAGCATCGCCAACTGGGCCTATCCCTTCTACCTCTCGAACGTCTCGAGCCTTTCGCGCTTCGGCTCCACCCTTGGCTTCATCCTGATCGCCCTGCTGTGGTTCTACATGCTCGGCTTGGCACTGCTGGCGGGCGCCGTCATCAACTCGCTGCGTCACGAGTTGCACGAGACGGGAGAGCTGCCATATGCAAGACCTCGCCCACCCGGCGACTGCGGCTGCGAAGACTGACAAGCCGCCGCCGCCGCCGCCTACGGGGACGCGCTCATCGTGAGACTGGTTTCCTGGCCCGCCTCGTCAGGTCACGCTTGGCCGCGCGAGGCTGAGGGCGTAGTCGCCGGCTGGGTCGGTGAACCAACCGCTCAGCACCAGGCCAGCTTCCTCGTAGACGGCTTCCAGGCGCTCGCGGGTGAACTTGGCTGAGATCTCGGTTCGCATCTCCTCGCCGGCGGCGAAACGGACGTTGAGGTCGAGACCGTCCAGGCGCACCATCTGGTCGGCAAGCGAGCGAAGGCGGATGTCCACGCGAGCCTCGTCGACGTCGTAGAGGGCAACGTGCTCAAAGGTCGCAGGATCGAAATCGCCCCCGAACTCGCGGTTTAGCACGCGCAGCACGTTTTTGTTGAACTCGGCAGTGACGCCGGCCGCATCGTCGTAGGCGGCTTCGAGTCGCTCCGGCTCCTTGACCAGATCGGTGCCGAGCAGGATGCTGTCCTCTGGCCCGAGCAGCGCGGCAAGCCGGGTCAGGAACCGACGGCGGGCGTCCGGGTACAGATTGCCGATCGTCCCCCCCAGGAAGGCGATCAGCTGCCCATCCTGGCCGCCCGGGATTCGCTCCAGGTCGTGCTCGAAATCGCAGACGAGACCGCGGACCAGAAGGCCGGGATACTCCTCCACCAGGGACTCAGCCGTTTCGTGTGTGATCTCCTCGGAGATGTCGACCGGGACGTAGGCCTGCAGGCAATCCGCGTCGCGCATCGCGCTCAGCAGATGGCGGGTCTTGGCCGCTGAGCCCGAACCGAGCTCGACAAGCGTCCCCGGCTCGCCCGCCGCGGCGACTATCTCGGAGGACCGGGCGGTGAGGATCTCCCGCTCGGCGCGAGTCGGGTAGTACTCCGGCAGTTCCGTGATCCGCTCGAAGAGCTGCGAGCCCCGCTCGTCGTAGAAGTACTTCGGTGCCAGCTCCTTCGGCTTGGCCGTGAGACCGAGGCGCACCTCGCGCGCCATCTTGGCCCCGCCGTCGGCAGCCAGGTGGACCTCGATCTCGATCCGATCTGCGGTCGTTGTGTCGCTTGCCATCTTGATGCCGATCTCCTCGCGCCGCGGTGCAGATCGCCGTTCAGCCGGCGTCCCGTGCGCAGCGGAATCCGGCAAAGATCTGGCGCCGCTGCGGCAGGTCCCAGTTGCGGAAGCTGGGACGGATCGTGTTGGTGCGGGTGGCCCAGGCGCCGCCCCGCAGCACCTTGTAGGTGTCGCCGAAGAAGACCTGGGAGTACTCGGGGTAGGGGAAGGGCTCAAATCCCGGATAGGCGGAAAAGTCGGAGGACGTCCACTCCCAAACGTCGCCGAGCATCTGCAGGGCGCCACAGCTCGCCGATGCATTGGCGTAGGCGCCCGCCGGGGCCGTGCCGAAGCTGAGCTGGTCGAGATTGGCGCGCTCGCGGTCGGCGCCTGCGCATGCCGCCTCCCACTCATACTCGGTGGGCAGGCGCTTGCCCGCCCAGCGCGCGAAGGCATCGGCCTCGTGCCATGAGACGTGGATCACCGGGTGGGCGGGATCGACCGGATCGCGGCGGCCCATCGCTGTGCGGGCCCATCCCTCGCCGTGGCGCTCCCAGTACATCGGCGGCTCGGCGTCCGTCTCCTCCATGAACTGGAGATACTCGCCGTTCGTGACCGGAGTTCGATCGATCTCGAACGGCGCTAGGTCGACCGCGTGGCGGGGGCGCTCGTTGTCGTAGGCAAAGCCGGCCGCGGATGCGCCGATGGAGTGCTCTCCCCCGTCGACGACGACCATCTCCGGGCCGGCCTCCTCAAGCCCGGCTGCCGGTGGGGGCTCCTTGCGAATGGGCTCGTAGCCGTCGACCATCTGCAGGAGCTGCAGCATCGTCTCGTTGTGCTGGTGCTCGTGTGCCAGCAGCAGCTCGTAGACGAATCCGTCGCGCAGCAAGCGGTCCTCGGCCTCGGCCCCGATCTCCACCTCGTCGAGTACCTCAAGGGTGCGCTCCCGAACGTCGGCGAGGTAGGCACGCAGCTCGGCATTGCGCAGGATCGGCAGCTCGCCGCGGGTCTTGCGTGGATTCTCGATTGCGTCGTAGAAGCGGCCGAGGTCGCCGTGCAGCGGCTCGCGGTCCCCGATCGTCTGGACGAGCCACAACTCCTCGAAGTTGGCAATGTGGCCGAGATCCCAGGCCAGCGGACTGAGAATGGGCGAGTAGACCCGGTTGAGCTGCTCGTCGTCGAGTGGCTCAATCAGCTCAAGCGTGCGCTCGCGCGCCTCCGCGAGCCGGTCTGCGATCGCTTCCCTAGGGCGGGAGACTGACGTCACCTCGGTGGCGATCAGGAAACAGTAGCGAGGTCGTATGGTCGGCTGCATTGGGGGCAATTCGGACGGCCCTCAATCGGTTCCCCGGGCCTCCGGATCTCGCCACGCCTGCTTGCTCCATGGCGCGCTGATCGCAAAGCGGTAGGCGCCTGCTGCCGCGGCAATCGGCTCGAGTGGAATCAGGTGAACGCTGCGGCCGGGGGTGAGACGCTCGACGTCGATGTCCTCTCCCATGTTGCCGGCATGGCTGCCGCCGGAGACGACCAGAACCCGGCTCTCGGGGCCCCAGCCGTTGCGCGGCCGTGCGCCGACCGCCTCGGCAAGGTCGCGGAGTGGCCCCACGCCGGCGTCGGAGGCTAGGTTGGCGACGCTTCGCGCATGGTTGTAGCCGTGATGGGAGGTGGCGCGCTCGTCAACCTGCCCGTCGGCGCCGATGCGAACCTGGACGCCCTCCCAGTCGTCGGGGTGATAGCCGGCGGCACCGGCCACAGGGACGCCTCGGAAGGTCGCCGAATCGGCGTAATAGGTCCAGTACTGGATATAGAGACGCCCGGCCCGCCCGCCGGAGCAGTCGGCGCCGGCGGCCACCGTCGGCTCCACCGCGCCCTCGCGGCAGTCGACCACGTGGACGAAGGCGGTCACCGGCAGGCCGCCGTCCGTGTGCCGCACGACGCCGCTTTCGGGCCCGCTGTCGCAAGCGGTGCTCCTGCAGCGCCGGAAGTCGACCGGCACCGCGTGGGAGCCGCGCTCGAAGACGATCGTCGGCATGTGGTGGCGGACCAGCTTCCCCACCTCTGTGCCATAGGCGCCGATCAGCGCCGGCTCGTCCCCGCAGCTGTCGGCAAGTGCCGCGGCGCAGAGGATCCGCGAGGCGACCGCCCGAGCCAGCACGGTGCCGGGCACCCGCACCCCGGCCGCGACAATCCCCAGCAACAACAGGGCAACCACGAGAAGCAACCCAACCCACTCCACGGTCCCCTGCCCACGGTCCGCGTCGCTCTGCCGGCGAGCCTGCTCCTGATCCGGCGCCTGCCCGCTGTTGGCAGGCGACCGGAGAAGGCGGCGAATCTCGGCGGCAACCGTCGAGGGCTCCCGCTCGAGGCGACGGTGGGTGATTCGGATGACGCGGTAGCCGTCCGCCTGGAGGCGCGCGTCGCGAGCGCGGTCGCGCTCAAAGGCAGCCCGATGGCGATGGAAGGCGAATCCATCAAGCTCGACGACCAAGCGCTCCGCGGGCCAGAGGGCGTCCACCTCACAACCCAGAACGAGGGCGTTGGTGACCGGTGGGCGCAGGCCGCTTGCATGGCAGAACGCTGCGAACCGCTCCTCGAGCCGCGAGCGAGTCATCGCCGGCTCTCGGGCTGCAGCAATCAGGCGACGAATCGGGCGAAGGCCATGACGGCCCGGGCATCGGGCGCAGAGATCCTCCAGCTCGCTGACCACCAAAAGCCGCTGCCGGTCCGCCTCCTCGAAGGCACGCTCGAAGACCCGCTCGTCAACACCGGCCAAGTCGAGGAGCGTGCGGGCAACCGTGGTTACCGGGATGGAGTCCCGGATCGTTCGGTCGGCCCGGTCCATCCGGTCGCCGTGAATCACGATCCCGGGTCGACGCCGCGCACGCTGGGCGGAAACCTCAATCCCCGCGCCGCGAGCGCGCACCAGCCCCCAAAGCTCGGCAGCGCTCCTGTGGCTGAGGACGGCGTCCCTTCCACATGCCAGTACCGCTGCCATCCAGTGGCCGCGAGGACTGAGCTTCGCGTGGCCAAACGCGTATACGCCCTGATGCAGCCTGTGGATCCGGCCCGCTTCCACCCGTCGTGCAATCGCGCCGGAACCTAGACCTGCGGCAACCAGCTGGCGCCGGGCGATGACGCCGTGCTGGCGGGTGGCGAGCGCCGCTATCTCACGCTCGCGTTCCGCACGATGCCTGCGGGGGTCCTTTCCCCGACGTGATGGACTTTCTGTATCCATTGGATACAGAAGGTGTGGACACGTCCGTAATCTCCCCCTCTCCAGCTATCGCGGCGGTCGGGATCGCGGCGGTGGGGTTCGCGGGGGCCGGCGTTCGCGGGGGCCGGCGTTCGCGGGGGCCGGCGGCCGCGGGGCCGCCGGGCGCTACAGGTTCTGGATCTCGGCGGCGATCTCCGTCGCGGCCTGTTTGGCGTCCGCGAAGAGCATCGAGGTGTTGGGTTCGTAGAAGAGGTCGTTGTCGATGCCGGCGAAGCCGGGGCTCAGCGAGCGCTTGATGACGATGACCTGCTGCGCCTCTGAGACTTCGATGATCGGCATGCCGGCGATCGGGCTGTCCGGATCGTTTTTTGCGGCCGGGTTGGTGACGTCGTTGGCGCCGACGACGACCGCGACGTCGGTACGCGGCATCTCGGGATTGATGTCCTCCATCTCCCGCAGTTGCTCGTAGGGCACATCCGCCTCGGCAAGCAGCACGTTCATGTGGCCCGGCATGCGGCCGGCGACCGGGTGGATCGCGTAGGAGACCGTGACGCCGCGCTTCTCGAGCTCGTCGGCAACCTCCTTGATCGCGTGCTGGGCCTGGGCGACCGCAAGGCCGTAGCCGGGGACGAACACCACCGAGTCGGCGTAGGCGAGCTTGATCGCCGCGTCCTGGGCGCCAACCGAGGTGTGGGGCCTCTCCTCCGTGGCGGCCCCGCCCCCCGTGGGAGCACCGCCGAAGCCGGCGAAGAGGATGTTGCCGACCGAGCGGTTCATCGCGGTCGCCATCTCCATCGTCAAGATCGTTCCCGAGGAGCCGACCAGCGTGCCGGCGACGATCAGCGCCACGTTGTCGAGCGCAAAGCCCGCCGCGGCCGCGGAGAGTCCCGTGAAGGCGTTGAGCAGTGAGATCACCACCGGCATGTCGGCGCCGCCGATCGGCAGCACGACGAGGTTGCCGAGCAGCGCAGCGGCGACGAGGATCCCAATGAATACGGCCTGCGAGGGATCGTCGTTGTTGACCGAAATGCAGATGCAGGCGGCGATTACGCCGAGCAGCAGCAGGGCGTTGATCACCTGCTGGCCGGGGACCGCAAGCGGCCGGGTTGGGATCAGGTCCTGGAGCTTGGCGAAGGCGATGTTCGACCCCCAGAAGGAGACCGAGCCGACGACGGCGGCGAAGAGGACCGGAATCAATGTGTCGAGGGGGATCGAGGTCAGCATGCCGGAGTCGATCTCGCTGATCCCGTGGCGGATCTCCGACCAGGCGATCAGCGCCACGGCCCCGCCGCCGACGCCGTTGTAGAGGGCGACCATCTGCGGCATCGCCGTCATCTGCACGCGCACCGAAGCGATGACCCCAACCGCCGAGCCGATCGCGAGGCCGAGGACGATCAGCCCCCAGTTGCCGATCCCGTCGAGCAGCAGCGTCGTGGCGACGGCAATCACCATGCCGGCCGCGGCGATCAGGTTGCCCTGTTTCGCGGTGGTCGGATGGGTGCCGCGCCGAACCCCGACGATGAACAGCGAGAAGGAGACGATGTAGAGAGCCGTGGCGGCGTCGCCACCCGGCTCGAGCACGGCCTGGATCACGACGAGCCGCCCTCCTCACCCGGCTTGGCCTTTGGTTTCGGCTTGCGGGAGAACATGCCGAGCATGCGGTCCGTGACCATGAAGCCGCCGACGACGTTGATGGTGCCGAAGGCGATCGCGATCGTGCCAATGATGTACTCGAGCGGGTCGTCGGCGTAGCCGATGACGATCAGCCCGCCCAGCATCACGATCCCGTGGATCGCATTGGTCTGCGACATCAGCGGCGTGTGCAGGGTGGTCGGCACCTTCGAGATCACCTCAAACCCGACGAAGGCGGCGAGTACGAAGATCGTCAGCTCGGTAAACAGGGTCACTTGGCGGCCCTCTCGTTTTTGATCTCGCCGCCCTCGGTGATGCAGGCCGCGGCGAGAATCTCATCCTCGAAGTCGACGTTCACCTCACCCTCCTCGGTGATCATCAGGTCCAGCAGGTTCTCCAGGTTTTTGGCGTAGAGCTGGGAGGCGGGACCGGGCATCCTGCTGGGCAGGTTGCGCGGGCCGATGATGCTGACGCCTCCCTCGACAACCGTTTTCCCCGCTTGCGTCAGCTCGCAGTTGCCGCCCGTCTCAGCCGCCAGGTCGAGGATCACCGAGCCGGGTTTCATGCTCCGCACCGCGGGGGCCGTGACCAGCACCGGCGCCGAGCGACCGGGGATCGCCGCGGTCGTGATGATCACATCCTGTTTCGCGGCATTCTCGCCAATCGCCTCGACGACCTTGGCGTTCTCCTCATCCGTGAGCGGCCGCGCGTAGCCTCCCTCCCCTTCGGCATCGGGGATGAAGTCCAGTTCGAGAGGGCGTCCCCCAAGGGAGGCGATCTGCTCCCAGGCGGCGCGGCGGATGTCAAAGCCGGTGACGATCGCGCCCAGGCGCTTTGCGGTGGCAACCGCCTGCAGGCCGGCTACTCCCGCGCCCAGAACAAGGACCTTGGCCGGCGGCACGGTCCCGGCGGCGGTGGTCATCATGCCGAAGAAGAGTCCCGACGCCCGGGCGGCGATCAGGGTCGCCGCGTAGCCGGCGGCGGCGGCCTGCGATGAGAGGGCGTCCATCGCCTGGGCGCGCGTGATGCGCGGAATCGCCTCCATCGCGAAGCTGGTGGCCCCGGCCTGCGCGAGTGCCCTGTTGGTCTCTGCTGACGTCCAGGGCGCCAGGTGCGCAATCAAGAGCTGGCCCGAGCTGAGCCGGCCAATTTCGTCGGTCGAGGGGACGGCGACCCGCAGGACGACATCGGCGCCCCAGACGGCATCGGCGTCCGCAATCTCGGCCCCGGCGTCCGTGTACTGAGAGTCGGGATGGCCGGCTGCCTCGCCTGCGCCGGACTCGACCAGGACCTCGATCTTCTCGTTCTTGCGGAGCGAGCCAACAATGTCCGGAACAAGCGCCACCCGGCGCTCTGCCGTTGCTGTCTCTTTGGGAACTCCGATCTTCATTTACCTGTGCCGGCGCGGGAGCCTATGACAACAGGCCAGCGCCATGCCGTCACCCCTCGAAGTGCCCATTGCGATGCGGCGTAGAGCGTTCAGCTCGCCAGCGAGGCAAGCCGCTCAATCGTGTGGAGCTGCTCGGCGCGATCAACGTGGACCGGCGAAACGATGAGGCGATCGACGCCGGCGCTGCGGAATCGATCGAGCCGCTCGGCGACCTCGTCCTCGGTGCCGACCAGCGAGGTCGCCTCGACGACCTCGTCCGGCAGCGCCTCGAAGGCACCACCCCGATCGCCGTCCTGGAAGCGGCGCTGGACCTCGTCCGCCACCTCGCCGAAGCCGAAGCGGTGCGCGAGGTCCACGTAGAAGTTGGTCTTACGGCTGCCCATGCCGCCGAAATAGAGGACGAGCCCCGCCTTGACGACGCTCTTTGCCGCCTCCTGGTCGCCATCGATAGCCACCTGTAGGGAGGGTGAGACCTCGAGGTCGGCGCGGCTGCGGCCGCCCTTCGCGAAGCCCGCCTCCAGGTGCTCCCCCCACGTCTCCTGGAAGGCGTCGACGCTGAAGAAGATCGGGATCCAACCGTCGGCGATCTCGGCGGCGAGCTCGACCGATTTGCGGCCGATCGCGCCGAGGAAGACAGGAATGCGATTGCGCTCGGGGTGGAAGTTGAGCTTCAGCGCCTTTCCCTCGCCGCCCGGCAGCGGCAGCGTGTAGTGCTCGCCATCGTGCTCGACCGGCCCCTCGCGGGCGATGATCTCGCGCACCACTTCGACGTACTCGCGGGTCCGGCCCCAGGGCTTGGCGTAGGGCACCCCGTACCAGCCTTCGGAGACCTGGGGGCCGGAGGGCCCGAAGCCAAACAGGAACCTCCCGCCGGAGAGTTTGTCGATCGTCGCTCCGGCCATTGCGGCTGCCGCGGGAGGACGCGCTGGGACCTGCATGATCGCTGCGCCAAGGTTGATCGTCTCCGTTTGCGGCGCGAGCCAGGCAAGCACGCTGACGACATCGGACCCGTAGGACTCGGCGACCCAGACGGACTCGAAACCGGCACGCTCGGCAGCCTGCACCACCTCGAGCGCGTCGTCGCCCGCCGGGCCAATCCCCCAGTAACCGAGGCTGAGTCCAAGCTTCAATTCAGGCATCCCCTGCGTGACCATATTGAATACGGGCATGAGCGCAAAGCGCGAACTGCCGCGCGGGCGGCTGAGATGACCGATGCGGCGATAGAGCGGGGCCTCTCGAGCGCGGAGGCGGCCAAGCGCCTGCGCGGGCTCGGGCCGCCGCCAGAGACCTCCTCGCGCTCGGTGTCCAGCATCGTCGCCGGCAACGTCTTCACGCTGTTCAACGCGATCATCGGCGTCTTCTTCGTCCTGATCCTCTCGCTGGGCCTTTTCGCCGACGCGGTGTTCGGGCTGGTCGCGATCGTCAATTCCTACATCGGGATCCGCCAGGAGCTGAAGGCGAAGCGAAAGCTGGACGAGCTGGCCGTGCTGGTGGCGCCACACGCCAGGGTGGTGCGCGACGGGGAGGTCCGCAATCTGCTCGCTGAGGACGTGGTGCCGGGCGACGTCGTCAGGGTCGAGCCGGGCGATCAGCTCGTCGCCGACGGCGAGGTGATCCGCAGCCGCGGGATGACGCTCGACGAGTCGATGCTGACCGGCGAGGCCGAGGGGGTGCGCAAGGGGCTCGGCGATCGGGCGCTGTCGGGCTCCTTCTGCATCTCCGGCTCCGGCTACTGCCGGGTCGACGCAGTCCGCGAGGAGAGCTACGCGGGGCGCCTCGCCGGCGAGGCGAGGACCTTCCGCCACCCGCCTTCGCCGCTTCAGGGAGAGGTCAACCGGGTGATCGTTGCCTGCACCTATGTGATGGTGCCGCTTGCCGCGCTCCTCCTCCTCACCTTCCAGCTGCGCAGCACCGACCTGATCGAGGCTGCGCAAACCGCAACGGCCGGTCTCGTGACGCTGATCCCGGAGGGGCTGGTTCTGTTGATGAGCGTCACCTTCGTGGTGGCCATGATGCGGCTTGCCAACCGGGACACCCTCGTGCAGCAGATCAGCGCCACCGAGAGCCTCGCCTCCGTCGACACAATCTGCGTCGACAAGACGGGGACGCTGACCGACGGCGACTTGCGGCTGCTCGGCGTCGAGGTTGCCGAGGGGGTCGATCCGGACACGGCGCATGGTGCATTGGGCCGCTTTGCGGCCAGTGCCGGCGATCGCAACAGGACACTGGAGACGATTGCCGAGCGATTCCCCGCCAAACCCGGGCGGGTTGGCGAGGAAGTGCCGTTCTCCTCGGCCTGGAAGTGGAGTGGCCTGCGACTCGGCGGCACGAGCTACGTGCTGGGCGCGCCCGACGTCCTGGAGGAGGCCGGAGCGCTGACGCTGCCGCCCGGCCTGAGCCGCAAGCTGGCGGAGGAAACCGCGGCGGGCCGGCGCGTGGTCGCCTTCGGCGAGTCCGGCGAGGCGCTGCCCAGCGAGCCCTCCGACGGGCCGCCGCCGCGACTCGCGCCGCTGGCGCTGGTGGTGCTGGAGGAGACGCTGCGCCCCGACGCCACCGAGACGATCGCCTTCATCCGCGACGAGAATGTCGACCTGAAGCTGATCTCCGGCGATGCCCGAGCGACGGTGACCGCCGTGGCGCGGGCGGTCGGCGTGCCGGCGGATGCGGGCGTGATCGAAGGCTCGGAGCTGCCCGAGGATCCCGAACGGCTCGCCGAGGCCGCTCTGCGCAACACGATCTTCTGCCGGATCGCGCCCGAGCAGAAGAAGGCCCTGGTCGAAGCGCTGAAGGCATCGGGCCGCTACACGGCGATGATCGGCGACGGGGTCAACGACGTGCCGGCCCTGAAGCAGGCGCGGCTGGCGGTTGCGATGGGATCCGGCGCCCAGGTGACCAAGGGGATCGCCGATGTGGTCCTGCTCAAGGACCAGTTCTCCCGGCTGCCCGAGGCGGTCGCCGAGGGGCGTCGCATCGCGCGCAACATCCACCGGCTGGGCCGGCTGTATCTGACCAAGACCGTCTATGCGGCGGCTCTGATCCTGCTGGTCGCCGTGCCGGGCTTCGCCTTCCCGTTCCTGCCCCGGCACCTGACCCTTGCCGCGTTCCTGACGATCGGCATCCCCTCCTTCATGCTTGCCCTGGCTCCCTCCGACGGGCCGCTGTACCGCGGAAGGCTGCTGCGCGCGCTCGCCGCGTTCGCGGTTCCCGCCGGGCTGGCGACAGCGCTTGGCTCGATCCTCTCCTTCTTCCTCGTCGACACCGTCTTCGGGGGATCGCTCGAAGCGGGCCGCACCGCCGCGACGACGACGTTGATCGTGCTCGGGCTCTCCTTCATCCTGCTGCTCGAGCGCGGCCCGGGCCGCGAGCACATCGCCATTCAGAGCAACATGCTTGCCCTGATTGCCGGGCTCGGCGCGGTCTTCGCGGGGATACTCGCCATCGGGCCGCTCCGCGACTTCTTCGACATGGTTCTGCTCGAAGCAAGCCAGTGGTTCCTGGCGCTCCTCTGCGCAGCCGTCGGCCTGACCATCGCCAGCGCCCTGTGGCGCCTGCCGCAGATCGAACGCCTGGAGGCTCCCGAAGCCGACGAAACGCTGGCCGGCTTCATGGGGATCCAGCTGCCGGCGGCCCCCGCATGGTTCGGGCGGCGGAACAGGTCGGACTAGACGCCCGTCAGTCGGCCGGCGACAGAACGAACTGGGTGACGATCAGGTTGGCCGCGAGACGCGGCGCCTCGCCCTCGCGGCGGCGCTCGATCTTCACCTCGATCACGACCGTGCTGCGGCCGGCGTGCAGCGGCTCGCCCACAGCAACGATCTCATCGCCCAGCAGCCCGGCCGAAAAGACGTTCAGCTTCAGCTCGACCGTCGTGAAGTTGTGGCCCTGGGGGATGTTGCGAAACGTCGCCCATGCGGCGACGGTGTCGCCAAGCGCCGTCCAGACCCCGCCGTGGACGTAGCCCCCGGGGTGCAGGTGCCGTTTGTCGACGACGATCCTCCCCCTGGCATGGGTGTCCTCGATCTCCAGCGGTTCGATCCCGAGGTCGCCGGGGAAGCTGCCGGCGAGGAAGCCGCGGACGTTCTCGGGCGTGAACGCCGAGCGCTCGGTCGTTGGGGACCTCTCCGTCATCGCGGCGGCACCCTACCCGAGGGAGATTGGCGCCGGCGGACGCGCCGGGGCGCCGCCCATCTCATAGGCGCCGGGCGCGAGTTGCCGCGTGCGGCGCCGGTAGGTGCCCCACAGCCAGGGCCAGTTGCTCGGGTCGTTGCCCTTCTCGTCGACGTACCAGTTGGTGCAGCCGCTGTGGTAGACGGTCCTCGCAAGGGCCGGGCGCAGTTCGCGGTCGAATGCCTCGGCCGCCTCGCGGCGCACCTCAATCCGCTCGGCGCTGCGACTCTCCATCTCGCGCAGGGCGGCGATCACGTGGCCGATGCCGCACTCGAGCGTATTGACGACCGAGCCGGTGCCGGCGTTGGTGTTCGGCCCGTAGAGCAGGAATAGGTTGGGGAAACCGGGCACCGTCAGCCCCAGGTAGGCGCGCGGCACCTCGCCCCACTCCTCGGCCAGAGTATGTCCTTCCCGGCCGGCGACCTCCATAGGTGCGACGAAGTCGTGGCTGGCAAAGCCCGTGGCGAGAACGATCGCGTCGGCGGGACGCTCGGTGCCAGTTGCGTCGCGAATGCCGCCCGCTGTCACGGTCTCGATCCCCTCGGTGACAAGCTCGACGTTGGGCTGGGCGAGGGCCGGGTACCAATCGTCGGTGAGCATCACCCGCTTGCAGCCGATCTCGTCCGTTGGGGTCAGCTTGCGACGCAGCTCGGGGTCGGCGATCGCCGAGTTGATCTGGCGGCGGGCGAATACGCGGGCCAGCGGCAGCACCCAGCGCTGGCTGGTCAACGCCGCGGTGGCGAGCTCGTGACCTGCATAGATCAGGGTGCGGTCGAGGCGATGCAAGAGCGGGAAGCGCTTGAACAGTTGACGCGCCCGCGGCGAGTACTCGTAATCCATCTTCGGGAAAGTCCAGCCCGGCGAGCGCTGGTAGACGTCGATCCCGGCGGCGATCGGCTGGATCGCCGGGACGACCTGGATCGCGCTGCAGCCCGTGCCGATAACCGCGACCCGCTTACCGGCGAGGTCGACGTCGTGACGCCACTCGGCGGTGTGGAAGGCGGGGCCCGCGAAGTCCTCCAGTCCGGCGATCCGCGGCACTTTCGGCACCGCGAGCTGCCCGCAGGCGGCTAGCAGGAGGTCGGCTTCGTGCGCGCCCGCGCTCGTCTCAACCCGCCAGCGACCGCGCTCCTCGTCCCAGCTCGCCGCCTTCACCTCGGTCCCGGTGCGCACCTTCTCCAGCACACCGAAGCGCCGCGCCACCCCCTCGACGTAGGCCCGGATCTCGGCCTGGGGAGCGTAGCGCCGCGACCAGGAGTTGGGGGCAAAGGAGAACTCGTAGAGATGGGAGGGGACGTCGCAGGCCGCACCGGGGTAGGTGTTGTGGTGCCAGACGCCGCCGACGCGCTCCCCCTTCTCGAAGACGACGACGTCCTCGTAGCCCTCCCGGCCCAGCATGGTCGCCGCGCCGACGCCGCCGAAACCGCCGCCCACGATCGCTATCGACGGTTTCCGGCTCACACCCCAAAGCCCTCCAGGCCGAGATCGCCGAACGGCTCGTCGCGCTCCCGCACCGCCTCTTTGAACCCGCCTTCGGCTGCCCGCC
>Ga0210110_1000062_pt1 | contig 39874 bp, 38 predicted proteins | sample China_Galinas_PW_2_FD_184865 | JGI IMG/M metagenome (GOLD analysis project Ga0210110, IMG submission 184865) | Wetland microbial communities from San Francisco Bay, California, USA, that impact long-term carbon sequestration - China_Galinas_PWB_D1... | ecosystem: Environmental > Aquatic > Marine... | reverse complement strand
ATGCCGACGAAGTCGGACGGGAAGGCCCCGCTTTGCGGGGCTTTTCTGGTGATTGGCGGGTGCTACCGCGACCGGGTCGGTGCGGATCCCGGCGACGCCGGGGCGGGCTTACTCATCGATCTAGGTCAGAACCCGACGCGCTGGCTGCCGGAGTCGATGCGCAGGAAGGCGACCTTGCCGACGTAGACCGAGAGCGTGCCGTCCTCGGTCGCGATGTCGTGCCAGCCGCCCTTCTCGACCTGCTTGCGCAGGTCCTTCAGCGCGTCCTCGCTGAGCCGGACGGCGACGACCTGCCCGCCCTCGAAGCCGATCTCGACCTTCTGCGCATCCGCCATCAGTGACCTCCCGAGGCTTCGACGATCTCGGTCAGCACGCCGCCGGTCGAGCGCGGGTGCAGGAAGGCGACGCGGCTCTCGCGGATGCCGACCCGGGGCTCGCGGTCGATCAGCTCCAGCCCGGCGGCCGCCAGGCGCTCCAGCGCCGCGTCGATGTCGTCGACCGCGTAGGCGACGTGGTGCAGCCCCGGCCCCTTGCGCTCGAGGAACTTGCCGACGGCCGTGTCCGGGCCGAGCGGCCGCAGCAGCTCGACGTGCCCGTCGCCGACGTCGAGCAGCACCGCCTCGACCCCCTGCGACTCGACCGTCTCGCGGTGCGCGAGCTCCATCTCGAAGCTCTTGGCGTAGAGGTCGAGGGCCGCGTCGAGGTCCTCGACGGCGACGCCCACGTGATCGATCCTTCCGAACATCGGCGCGCAGTCTACGTGGCCGGGGGAGGCTCGCTCCCGTTGCCGCCGCCGGCGCTCTCGGCGCGCAGGATCTCGGCCAGGGCGGCGACGCCCACCTGCATCTGCTCGGGGGTCGGCTCCCTGGTCGCCAGGTGGCGCTGGATCTCGCGGCCGGGGGCGTGGAAGGCCTCGGCGAGCGGGGCGCCGTGGTGGCGGTCGCTCCAGGCGAACATCTCGACCGCGAGCGAGGCGCCGGCGAAGGCGACGGCGGCGCGCGCGGCGGGGCCGGGGCGCTCGACCAGACGCTCCAGGGTCACCGTGCCGGCGGCCGAGAGCAGCATCATCGGCGCGATCAGGTTGGAGCCGCAGCGGTCGTGCTCCTTGGGCACCGTCGCCGGGTCGTCGATGCCCTGCTCGTAGGCGGCGATCGCCTTGTGCTCGACGCCGTGGTAGGCGGCGAGGTCGCGGTCGCTGAGGGCGACCACCGCCGGCAGCGCTCCCATCGCCTGCACGACCCCCTCGCGCAGCGCCGTGCTGCGGAAGGCGCGCCGCAGCGCGCCGGTCGCCAGCAGGGTCGCGCCGGTCGCGGCGACGACGCGGCCGTCCTCGAACGGCAGCCGCGCCGCGGGCATCCGCCGCCGCACCATCGGCAGCACCGCCATCGCCTCGGCCAGTTTCACCGGCCCCCGCAGGCCGGGCACGCGCTGGACCAGCTTCGGCGCCAGCTCCGGCTTGCGCTCGGAGGCGACTTCGACGCCGCCGTCGCCGGTGCGCACCGCCGCCGCCCAGTGGGTCGGCCCGTGGATCAGCAACCCGTTGCGCAGGGCCATGCCGCCGAGCCTCAGCTTCGCTTCAGCCATCTCTCAGAAGATAGAGGGCTACGCGCCCCGTACGCGCCGACGACCGCGGTGCGCGCGGTCGTCGGTGTCCCCTGCTTCCCCCCTGTTTGGCACCGGCCGGAGACCCCCAGTCCAGGCCTCCGGCCGGTATGTCGGCTCTCCCTGGCTCTAGCTTGGAAAGCCGACCATTGAAACACCCCCCGATCGGGGAAGTTGCGCTTGGAACTATTCGCCGGAAAGTCGCCTGCGGAGCGCCTCCAGGCGGCGCCCCAGCTCTGCCTCGAAGCCGCGGTCGGTCGGCTCGTAGAAGCGCCGTCCCCGCAGCTCCGGCGGCAGCAGCGGCTGGTCGCTTACCGCGCCCGGCTCGTCGTGCGCGTAGCGGTAGCCCTCGCCGCGGCCGAGCTGCGCCGCGCCCGGGTAGTGGGCGTCGCGCAGGTGGTCGGGCGGGGTCATCGCGCCGTGCTCGCGCACCTCGGCGCGGGCGCGGGCGAGCGCCCTGTAGGAGGCGTTGGACTTGGGGGCGAGCGCGAGGTGGACGGCGGCCTGGGCGAGGTTGAGCGCGCACTCGGGCAGGCCGACCCGGTCGACCGCGCGCGCCGCCGCGTCGGCGACCAGCAGCGCCTGCGGGTCGGCGTTGCCGACGTCCTCGGAGGCGAGGATGACCATGCGGCGGGCGATGAAGCGCGGGTCCTCGCCGCCCTCCAGCATCACCGCCAGGTAGTAGAGCGAGGCGTCGACGTCGGAGCCGCGCGTCGCCTTGATCCAGGCGGAGACGAAGTCGTAGTGGCGGTCGCCCTGGCGGTCGTAGTCGAGCGCCTTGCGCTGTAGCGCGTCCTCGATCGCGGCGACGTCGACCGTTTCCGACTTTTCCCCCACCCCGGTGTGGAAAAGGTCGGAAGCGCGCTCGACCGCCCGCTCCAGCGCCGAGAGGGCGACGCGGGCGTCGCCGCCCGAGCGCCGGGCGAGCATCGAGAGGGCGGCGTCCTCGACCGGCGGCGGGTCGGCGAGGCCGCGCTCCCGGTCGGCGAGCGCCCGGCGCAGCAGCTCCTCGACCTGCTCGGGCGAGAGCGGGCGCAGCTCGTAGATCTGGCAGCGTGAGAGCAGCGCCGAGTTGACCTCGAAGTAGGGGTTCTCGGTCGTCGCCCCGATCAGCGTCAGCAGTCCCTCCTCGACCGCCGGCAGCAGCGCGTCCTGCTGGGCCTTGTTGAAGCGGTGGATCTCGTCGAGGAAGAGGATCGTCGGCCGGCCGCTCGCGCCCCGCCGCTCGCGCGCCCGCTCGATCACGCCGCGGATCTCCGCTTTCCCCGCGTTGACCGCCGACTGCTCCTCGAAGGCCCCGTCGGCCCGCGAGGCCGCGATCCGCGCCAGCGTCGTCTTGCCGGCGCCGGGCGGCCCGTAGAGGATCGCCGAGTGCGGATGCCCGCCCTCGATAGCGGTCCGCAAGGCGGATCCCGCTGCCAACACATGCTCCTGCCCGACCAGCTCGTCCAAGCTCCTGGGACGCATGCGAACCGCCAAGGGTGCGTCAGCTTCTGGCGAAGACGGCTCGCGGGGTGAGTCCTCGTCGCTTCCGAATAGACGGTCGGGCACAGGCCGAGTATGACCATGCCGCTAGTCGCCTCGAAGTGGGTCGGGAGTCGCCTTGCGGATGCCTCGCGAAGCGGCGCCCCGGCGGGCTATCCTGGGCCGCGAAGCGGCACAAGATTAATCCGCCGAAGGCGGATTTAGGCATCGGCGAGGCGACTCCCGACCCACCCGGCACCGCGTACAATCGCCGGTCATGGAGATCGCCACGCAGCCCCACGCCGCCCAGTCCACGCTCGAGAGCTTCAACCCCGCGACCGGCGAGCTGGTCGGCTCGGTCGCGACGATCACGCCCGACGAGGTGCAGGGGGTCGTCGACGACGTCGCCCGCATCCAGCCCGCCTGGGCCGAGCTGACGCTGAAGGATCGCGGCGCCTACCTGCGCCGCGCCGCCGACGCGCTGCTCGAAGACATCGACGAGATCGCCGAGCTGCTGGTCTCCGAGCAGGGCAAGCCGCGCGCCGAGGCCTACACGATGGAGCTGCTGCCGACGGTCGACGCGCTGCACTGGTGCGCCAAGGCCGGGCCGAAGATCCTCGCTGACGAGAAGGTGCCGATGACGCAGGCCTTCACTATGAGCAAGAAAGCGCGCTTCACCTACGAGCCGATTGGCGTCGTCGGCGTGATCGCGCCCTGGAACTACCCCTGGTCGATCCCCTTCGGCGAGGTGGCGATCGCGCTGATGGCCGGCAACGGCGTCGTGCTCAAGCCGGCCAGCCTGACGCCGCTGCTGGGCGAGGCGATCCGCCGCGTGTTCGAGAAGGGTGGCCTGCCGGAGGGCCTCGTTCGCGTCGTCCACGGCGGCGGCGCGGTCGGCGACGCGCTGGCGAAGTCCAGCGCCGGCAAGATCTTCTTCACCGGCTCGGTCGAGGTCGGCCGCAAGGTCGGGCAGGTCTGCGCGGAGCGGCTCAAGGGCTCGGTGCTCGAGCTCGGCGGCAAGGACCCGATGATCGTCTGCGCCGACGCCGACCTCGACAACGCGATCTCCGGCGCCGTCTGGGGCGGCTTCGCCAACGCCGGCCAGACCTGCTCGGGGATCGAGCGCGTCTACGTGATGCGCGAGGTCGCCGACCGCTTCGTCGAGGGCGTCGCCCGCGAGGCGCGGAACCTGCGGCTCGGCAACCCGCTCGAGTGGGAGACCGAGGTCGGCCCGATGACCTCCGACGGCCAGTACGAGATCGTCGTCGACCTGATCGAGGACGCGGTCGCCAGCGGCGCGACCAAGCTCTGCGGCGGCCCGACCGAGGTCGCCGGCCTCTCGGGCAAGTTCGTCGCCCCGACCGTGCTGACCGGGGTAACGCACGAGATGCGGATCATGAAGGAGGAGGTCTTCGGCCCGGTGCTGCCGATCGTCGTCGTCGACTCCGAGCAGGAGGCGATCGACCTCGCCAACGACTCCGAGTTCGGGCTCGGCGCCTCGGTCTGGACCAAGGACCGGCAGAAGGGCGCGCGGATCGCGCGGCGGATCGAGTCGGGCATGGTCTGGGTCAACGACCACTCCTTCAGCCACGGCGCCTGCCAGTGCGCCTGGGGCGGCGTCAAGGACTCCGGCGTCGGCCGCTCGCACTCCAAATTCGGCTTCTACGAGTGCGTCAACATCAAGATGAACGCCTGGGAGCCGGGCCTGGCGCGCGACTTCTGGTGGCACCCCTACGACCGCACGCTGGGCGAAGCGGTGCGCGCCTCGGCGAAGCTGCTCTACGGCAGGGGGGCGGCGCGGACGCAGGCGCTGCGCGAGGGCGCCGGCCCGCTGCTCAAGGTCGGCGGGCGGACGCTGCGCAAGAAGCGCCGCTGACAGGCCGACAGTTGCTGCATTTTCCACCCCGTAGTGGGGAAAATGCAGCAATCGTCGCCTGCTCGGAGAGAATCTCGGCGTGAATATGGCGATCGAGCTGCGCGGGCTGCGAAGGGACTACGGCGAACGGCCGGCGCTGGCCGGCGTCGACCTCTCGCTGGCGCAGGGGGAGTCGATGCTCGTGCTCGGCCCCAACGGCAGCGGCAAGACGACCCTGCTGCGGATCCTCGCCACGCTGCTGCGGCCGAGCGGCGGGGAGGTGCGGGTGCTGGGAGCGAAGCTGCCCGGCGAGGCCTGGAAGGTGCGTGGCCGGATCGGCCTGCTGGGCCACGACGCGCTGCTCTACCGTGACCTCAGCGCCCGCGAGAACCTGCGCTTCCACGCCCGCCTGCACGGCCTGCGCGGCGACGCCGCCGAGGCGCGGATCGCCACGCTGCTCTCCGCCGTCGGCATGGAGCGCCGCGCCGACGACCGGGTCGCCGAGCTCTCCGCCGGCATGCGCCAGCGCGTCGCCGCCGCCCGCTGCGTCCTGCACGAGCCCGAGCTGCTGCTGCTCGACGAGCCGGATTCCAACCTCGACGCGGAGGGACGGGAGCTGGCGCGCGAGCTGGTCGGGCCGGCCGAGGGTCGGACGCGCGTCGTCGTCACGCACGACCCGGAGCGACTCCTGTCCGAAGCGGACAAGGTGCTGCGACTGGCGACCGACGGCAGCGCCGAGCTGAGCGAGGCGGCATTGCGGTGACGTCCGAAGCGAGATCCGCGACTCCCCCGCTCGTCCGGTCGGCCGTCGCATTCCGGGCGATCCTCGGCAAGGACCTGCGCGCCGAGCTGCGCACCCTGCAGTCGCTGCCGGCGATGGCGCTGTTCGCCGTCACCACCTTCGTCATCTTCCGCTTCGGGCTCGACCGCACGCAGCTCTCCGGCAGCCTCGCCGCCGGGGTGCTCTGGGCGACGCTGCTGTTCGCCGCGATCCTCGGCATCAACCGGCTCTTCGTCGCCGAGCGCGAGGAGGGTGGCTTCGACGCGATCCGCCTCGCGCCGATCGACCGCAGCGCGCTGTTCGCGGCCAAGGCGGCGGCGCTGGTCGTCTACCTCGCGGCGGTCGAGCTCGTCGTCGTCCCCGCCTTCGCGATCTTCTTCCTCGACTCGGCGGCGGCGCTGCCGCCGCTCGCGCTCGTCCTCCTGCTCGCCGACCTCGGCCTCGCCGCGACCGGCACGCTGATCTCCTCGATGGCGGTCAACTCGCGCGCCCGCGACCTGCTGACGCCGCTCGTCCTGCTGCCGCTCGCCGTGCCGCTTTCGATCGCCGCCACCGGCGCGCTCGAGCCGCTGCTCGCCGTGGGCGGCCCCGGCTACCACCGCTTCGGCACCTGGCTTGCGGTGCTCGGGCTATACGATTTGATCTTCCTCCTGGTGGGCTACGCGGTCTTCGACTTCCTGCTGGAGGACTAGTGGAGTACTAGATGACCAATTCCAATTTGCGCACCCACGGATGGCGTGCCTGGCGCGGCGCTGGATCGCCACCCACCTCCTCGCGAATAGCTCTGCTATTCGTTCGTCGGCGTGCGGCACCCAGCTTGGCCAGGCACACCCCCGCGGGCACGCAAATGGAGGAATTGGGCATCTAGCCCTCCAGAATGGCTATGTACGGGAAAGGGCTCAAACCGCTTTCGATTGCGACCGTCGGGGCACTGGTCCTGGCGTTTTCCCTTGTCTTCTTCTACGCCCCACTGGATGCGGATCAAGGCTTCATCCAGAAGATCTTCTACCTCCATGTACCTTTGGCCATCACGGCACTGATCGGGTTTGTCATTGGCGGCGTCTTCGCGATCGCCCACCTGCGCAGCGGCGACTCGAAGTGGGACGCGTATTCGTACGTCTCGATCCACATGTCGGTGATCTTCGGCGTCGCCGTGCTGGCGACCGGCTCGATCTGGGCGAAGGCGTCGTGGGGGCACTGGTGGGTCTGGGACGAGCCGACCCTGGTCAGCTTCCTGATCGTCTTCCTCATGTACGCGACCTACTACCCCTTCCGCTACGCGATCGAGGACCGCGAGCGCCAGGGCCGCTACGCCTCGGTCTTCGCGATCGTCGCCGGCGCCTTCGTGCCGCTCAACTTCATGGCCGTGCGGATGGCGCAGAGCCTCGTCCACCCGCGCGTCTTCGCGACCACGAACGGCGGCCTGCCCGGCTCGATGATGCTCACCTTCCTCGTCTGCCTGCTGGCGGTCGGCCTGCTCTGGGTGACGCTGGTCAAGTTCGAGCTGACCGCGAAGAGCGCCTCGGGCCAGGTCAAGCGGCTGCGCCGGGCGCTCGACGCGCCGGCGCCGGGTGGGCGCTCGCGCGTCGCCCCGGAGGTGGGGTAGCCGATGCTCGGCCTGCTAGCCGCGACCCCGGCGCTGCCGCTCGACGAGGCCGGCAAGTACGTCGCCGGCGCCTACATAGTCTTCCTCGCCCTGATCGTGATCTACGTGGCGATCATGGCGACGAAACTGCAGCGGATCGAGAGGGACCTACGCGATTTGGCTGGATTTGCCGAACAGGGTAGGTCCGGTGCCACCGGAGACAGCGAGGGTTCTGCCGACCGCCCCGAGGGTTCGCCCGGCATGCCCGGACGCGAAGCGGAGGACATGCCGGTTGATGTGAAAACTCAGCACCCGACCGGCTCCGATCGCAATCTGACTCTCTCGGAGTCGGTCGGGGGCCGGCCCGACGACGTTCAAGGTTCGCAAGATGTCTGAACTCCTCGCCCTGGGCATATCCCACAAGACCGCGCCGCTGGAGCTACGCGAGCGGCTCTCGCTGACCGAGGGGCGCGCGGTCGGCGCCCTGCACGAGCTGACCGGCGTCGAGGGGATCCACGAGGCGGCGGCGATCTCGACCTGCAACCGCACCGAGCTCTACCTGATCGTCTCCGACCCGGTCGAAGCCGAGTCGACGGCGCTCGGCGTGCTCACCCGGCAGGCGGAGATCCGGCCGACCGAGCTGCTCGGCCATCTCTACTCGCTGCGCGCCGGCGACGCCTCGCGCCACCTCTTCCGCGTCACCGCCGGGCTCGACTCGATGATCGTCGGCGAGGCGGAGATCCAGGGCCAGGTCAAACGCGCCTACGAGCTGGCGCTGGTCGAGAACGCGACCGGGCCGATCCTCAACCGGCTCTTCCGCGGCGCCCTCTCGGCCGGCGGCCGGGTGCGCGAGGAGACCGCGATCGGCGAGCGCGGCGTCTCGGTGCCCTCGGTCGCGGTCGAGCTGGCGCGGCGCGCCTTCGGCGAGCTGGCGCGGAAGCGGGTGCTGGTGATCGGCGCCGGCGAGACCGCCGAGCTGGTCGCCAGGGCGCTGGTCTCGCGCGGCGCGGCGGGCGTCTTCGTCGCCAACCGCCACTACGACCGCGCGATCGGCCTCGCCCAGCGCTTCGGCGGCCAGGCGGTGCGCTTCGAGGACCTGCCGGAGCAGCTCGGGGCGGCCGACATCGTCGTCTCGGCGACCAACTCGCCGCACCACATCGTCGAGCGCGACGGGCTCGAGCACGTGATGTCGGGCCGCGGGGGGCGGCCGCTGCTGCTGGTCGACATCGCCGTGCCGCGCGACGTCGAGCCCGAGTGCCGCGAGGTCCCCGGCGTCGGCCTGCACGACATCGACGACGTGCAGGCGATCGTCGAGCGCAACGCCGGCGACCGCGAGAGCGAGGCGAAGCGCGCCGAGCCGATCATCGGCGCCGAACTCGACCGCTTCGAGCGCTGGCTCGCATCGCTCTCGGTCGTGCCGACGATCTCGGCGCTGCGGGCGCGCGGCAACGAAGTGGTCGAGCGGGTGCTGGCCGAGAACGACGGCCGCTGGCGGAGCCTCGGCGAGGCCGACCGCGAGCGGCTGGAGGCGATGGCGAAGGCGATCGCCTCGCGCCTGCTGCACGAGCCGACGCTGCGGATGAAGCGGACGGCGGGCGAGGAGCAGGCGTACCTGTACGTCAGCGCGCTGCGCGAGCTGTTCGGGCTCGAGGCGGCTGAAATCGAACCGGAGGGTGAGGAAGAGGGAAAGGTCAGGGCGTTGCGTAGGGCCGATCCCGGCAGGGGTTCCACTTGAGCCCCGGGAGGGCCTATCCCGGCAGGGCTTCCACTTAACTTTTTTGATGGTTTGGGGTTAGCTGGCGCCCGCTGCGCTCGACAATAAGTACAAGACGTTTCAGCCCTACCGGGATAGGCCCTCACTCATACGGTTTCGGTTCTTCTCGGATCCCACGCTGACATCATTCTTCGATGATCCGGATCGCCACCCGACGCAGCGCGCTGGCCCTCGCACAGGCCGGGCAGGTCGCCGACCTCCTTGGTGGGGGGGAGCTTGTGGAGGTTTCCTCCGATGGTGAGGTCGGGGACAAGGCGCGCTTTGTAAGGGGGGTGGAGCGGGCGCTGCTTGCGGGGGAAGCCGAGATCGGGGTTCATTCGGCCAAGGATCTGCCGGCGGAGATGGCTGAGGGGTTGGCGATCGCGGCGGTGCCGGCGCGGGAGGACGCGGCGGATGTGTGGATCGGCGTGGGGGAGTCGCTCGACGACGTGCCGGAGGGGGCGCGGGTGGGGACCGCCAGCCTGCGACGTCGGGCGCAGCTGCTCGCGGCGCGTCCCGACCTGGAGGTGAGCGAGCTGCACGGCAACGTCGACACGCGGCTGCGCAAGCTGGCCGAAGGGGAGCTCGACGCGATCGTCCTCGCCGCCGCCGGGCTGCGACGGCTGCGCCGCGCCGACGAGGCGTCATTCGCGATCCCGGCCGAGTCGATGACCCCGGCGGCGGGCCAGGGGGCGCTGGTGCTGCAGGCGCGCGAGGACGACGGCGAGGCGATCGCCGCGGCGGCGGTCGTGGGCGACGAAGTGGCGCTGCGCGAGCTGACCGCCGAGCGCGCGGTCGTCGCCCTGCTGGAGGCGACCTGCGCGACGCCGATCGGCGTCCACGCCCGGGTCGACGGCGGGGCGATCGCGGTCGAGGCCTTCGTCGGCCTGCCCGACGGCGGCGAGTGGATCCGCGACCGGGTGGACGGCGAGGCGGCGGAGCCCGCCGCGGCCGGCGGCCTGCTCGCCGAGCGCCTGCTCGCCGCCGGCGCGCGGGACATCCTCGACCGCGCCGAGGCCCCCGCATGACGCGCGCGCGACTTTCTACGTGCTATAGCCCGTACAAAGTCCGATGCGAGGAGAAGGGATGAGCGCGCGAGCCGGGGTCGTGTACCTCGTGGGGGCAGGGCCCGGCGACCCGGGGCTGATGACGGCGCGCTCGCTGGAGCTGATCGCGTCCGCCGACGCCGTCTACCACGACCGCCTGATCCCTCCCGGCGCCCTCGACGGCGCCCGCCGCGACGCCGAGCTCGTCTACGTCGGCAAGGCGCCCGGCAGGCCGTCGGTCCCCCAGGAGGAGATCGGCGAGCGGCTGGTCGAGGCGGCGCGGGCGGGGAAGAGCGTCGTGCGGCTGAAGGGCGGCGACCCGTTCGTCTTCGGGCGCGGCGGCGAGGAGGGCGAGGCGCTGCGCGAGGCCGGGGTCGAGTTCGAGGTCGTGCCGGGGGTGACGGCCGGGGTCGCGGCTGGCGCCTACGCCGGGATCCCGGTGACGCACCGCGACGACGCCTCGGCCGTCGCCTTCGTCACCGGGCACGAGGATCCCGGGAAGGCGGAGACGGCGCTCGACTGGGAGGCGCTCGCGCGCTTCCCGGGCACGCTCGTCTTCTACATGGGCGTGAAGCGGCTGCGCGACAACGCGGAGGCGCTGATCGCGGCCGGCCGCGACGCGGACGAGCCGGCGGCAGCGGTCGAGCGCGGCACGATGCAGGGGCAGCGCACCGTCGTCGCGACGCTCGGCACGCTCGCCGACGCGGTCGCGCGCGAGCGGGTCGGCGCGCCGGCGCTGATCGTCGTCGGGCCGGTGGTCGGGCGGCGCGAGGCGCTCGCCTGGTTGGAGCGGCGGCCCCTGCACGGAAGGCGCGTCGTCGTCACGCGGGCGCGCGCCCAGGCGAGCGGCCTGGCGGCGACGCTGCGCGGGCTCGGCGCCGAGGTCGTCGAGCTGCCGGCGATCCGGATCGAGCCGCGGCTCGAGAGCGAGGAGGCGCGCCGGGCGGTCGAGCGGATCGGCGCCGGCGAGTACGCGCTGGTCTGCCTGACGAGCCCGAACGGCGTGCGGCTCTTGTTCGAGGCGATGGCCGACGCGGGGCTCGACGCGAGGGCGTTCGGGAAGGGACCGGAACTGAAGCAGGTGGAGGAAGAGGGATCCCCGTTGCCCGTCCGAGAGGCCGCGACGTCTGGCGGGGAAACGGATGAGAAGCGGGTGAGCGAAGGCGGTCCGGGCGGCGATGGCCAAACCCGGGCCGGGCCGGTCGTCGCGGCGATCGGGCCCGGGACGGCTCGCGCACTTGCGGAGCATGGGATCTCCGCCGACGTCGTCCCCGAGCGCTTCGTGGCGGAGGCGTTGGTTGAGGCTCTGGAACGATTTGACGTCGCGGGTTCGAGAGTTCTCATCGCCCGCGCGGCGGAGGCGCGCGACGTCCTCCCCGACGCGTTGCGCGAGCGCGGGGCCGAGGTCGACGTCGTCGCCCTCTACGAGACGCTGCGCGAGACGCCGAGCGAGGAGGCGATCGAGGCCGCCCGATCGGCCGACTACGTCACCTTCACCTCGTCCTCCACCGTGCGCAACCTCACCGAGGCGCTCGGCGACCGCTTCCCATCCGCGGCCCGCGTCGTCTCGATCGGCCCGATCACCAGCGAAGCAGCCCGCGACGCCGGCCTCGCGGTCGCCGTGGAGGCCGAGCGCCACGACATCGACGGCCTCGTGGATGCGCTGCTGAAGGGCTCGTCGTCATGAGACAGCATGCGCGTTCGCTGTTTGTCGCTCTGTGCCCGACAAGCAGCGAACGCACCCGCTGACGATGGCCTTCGGGCGCCCCCGCCGGCACTTCCGCGTCACCGACTCGACCAACTCTCGCGCTCGCGAGCTGGCCGAGGCCGGCGCGCCGCACGGGACCGTCGTCACCGCTGAAGAGCAGACCGCCGGCCGCGGCCGGCAGGGCCGCGCCTGGAACGCGCCCCCCGGCAAGGCCCTCCTCTACTCCGCCATCCTCCGCCCCCTGGACGAGCGCCACCTCCTGCTCCCCCTCGCCGCCCCCCTGGCCGTCTGCGAGGCCGCCGAGGAGCTGAACCCCGACATCGAATGCCAGATCAAGTGGCCCAACGACATCTGGATCGAAGAACGCAAGCTCGCCGGCGTCCTGATCGAGGCGCACATGCCGGGACGAAGCTCGTCCGGGGACGCCGCGTCCCAGGACGGCTGGGCGGTGATCGGCGTAGGCCTGAACCTGACGATCGCCCCCGGCGAGTTCCCCTCGGAGCTGCGGGACACGGCAATTTCGCTTTTCGGTCCGACGGTGGAGCCACAGGGCACGGCGGCCTCCTTCCCCGATCCCACCGGGGGTGGTCGCGGGTCCTCTCGACGATGCCTCGCGGAGCGGCACCCTGGCGGGCTGTCCGGGGCCCGCGAAGCGGGCACGAGATTCCACCGCCCGAAGGGCGGTGGTAGGCACTCGGCGAGAGGACCCGCGACCGCCCTCGCCACGCACTCGGCGAGGCGACCCCCGCGCTCCCGCGCCGCAGCCGTCCTGAGCGGTCACCTAGACCGTTGGGCTGGCGCCGACTCCGACGAGGTATTGGCCGCCTGGCGCAGCCGCGACGCGCTGCACGGCCGCGAGATCTCCTGGGACGGCGGCAGCGGCGTCGCCGACGGGATCGAGGACTCAGGCGACCTGGTCGTCCTCGCTGCCGGCGGCGACCGCGTCGTCCTCGGCGCCGGCGAGGTCCACCTCCGGCTCTGAGCCGTTGCCGCCGCTCTTCTCCCTGGCACGGCCCTTCGCCCGCTTCGCCGGCTTCGACCCGTTCGCGCCCTCGCCGTCCTGCCCGCCGCCCTTCTTCTTGCGCTTGCGCCGCCGCTTCCCGCCTTTGGGGAAGTTGCGCAGCAGTTCGCGCGCGGTCGCCGAGGGTTTCCGGGCCATCCGCATGCGGGCGCCGCGCAGCACCTCCTCGCCTTCCGGCGTGTGCGAGACCGCGCCGGCGAGCAGCGCCACCGCCAGGCGGCGGTCCTGTTTGCGCGCCGCGTGCACGAGCCGGCGGGCGTTGCGGCCGTGGGCGCGGCCGGAGGAGTTGACCAGCAGGCCGAGCAGCCGCTTCGTCTCCGGCCAGCGCTGCACGGCGTACTCTTCGTGCAGCTCGCGGGTGTAGGAGGCGAGCCGCCAGACCCACGCCTGCGCCTGGTCGCGGCGGCCGATCCGCTTGTCGACCAGCGCCTGCAGCAGCGCTTTCGTGCCGGCGCGCTTGTCGTCGCGGCTCCAGGTGCCGACGATGTCGATCGCGTCGTCGAAGGCCTCGGGGTCGCGCAGGTCGGCGATCTCGGCCAGCGCTTTCAGCCGTAGCTGCGAGTTGCGGTTGCGCTGCACGCAGGTGAGCAGGAAGCGGCGCCGCAGCTCCTTGCTCTTGTCGTTCTGCAGCATCGAGCGGGCGCGCCGCCAGTTCGGCGGGTTGACCCGCGCCCCGGCGAGCGCCGCCCAGGCGTGCTGCTCGGGATAGTCGAGGTTCTCGACCGCGATCCGCCAGAGGTCGCGTTCGAGCACGCCGGTGCGCTTTTCGGAGTCCTCGGAGACGGGGACGATGCGGCGCTCGACCCGCACCCGGCGCCCCCGCCCGCGGCGCACCGGGCCGACGACGATCGCGCCGCCGCGGTAGACGTCGCGGTCGAGCAGGCTGTGCAGGGTGACGATCGTCTCGTCGTGGGTCGTCGCCGGGTGGACGAAGTCGATCACCAGGCCGGCCTCCTTGCCGGGCGCCCGCCGGGTGACGCGGCCGACGCGCTGCTGGTAGATGCGCCGCGAGGCGGTCGGCGCCAGGTGCATGCAGATCGTCGCCCGAGGCGAGTTCCAGCCCTCGGCGAGCAGCATCGCGTTGCAGAGCACGTCGACCTCGCCGCGCTCGAAGGCGGCGAGGATCTCGGCCAGTTCGCGCTTCGGCGTCTCGCCGGAGACCGCGCGGGCGACGATCCCGGCCTCCTGCAGCGCCTTCGCCACGTTCTTCGCGTGCTGCACGCCGGCCGTGTAGAGGACGCCGGGCACCTTGCTGAAGCGCGTCTTGTAGAGATCGGCGATCGCGACGTTGAAGGGCTCCTGGTCGAGCAGCTCGGCGAGCTCCTCCTGGTCGAAGTCCTGGTCGACCTCGCCTTTGCGCAGCGGCACCTTGGCGATCGTGCGCACGCCCGGCCCCGGCGGGATGCGGATGCAGCGCAGCGGCGCGATCACGCCGCGGCGCGCCGCCTGGGCGAGGTCGAAGCGCGAGGTCTGGGTCGGGAAGAGGTCGGCGACGTGGCGGGCGATCAGCGCCCCGGTCGCGGTCATGCCGATGAACACGGGGCCGGTCCAGGCGCGGATGCAGGCGCTCGTTTTCTCGCCCAGGGCGGTGTGCGCCTCGTCGCAGATCACGATCGAGTAGGCGTCGGAGACCTGCTTGTGGTTGCGCACGAACCACTGGTAGGTCTCGACCGTGACCGGGCCTTCGGCGTCGTCGCGGTCGCCGAGCAGCGGCGGGCGCAGGCGCTCCTTGTAGCCGCGGTCGGAGATCTCGCCGATGAACTGTTCGACCAGGTTGCGACGGTGGGTGAGGATCAGCACGCCGCCGGTGCGCGAGGCGTCGATGAAGCCGACCGCGGCGACCGTCTTGCCGGCGCCGGTCGCGTGCTCGAACCAGAAGCGGCGGGCGGCGCCGGGGTCGTCGGCCGCCTCGGCGTCGGGCGTCTCTTCCTCTTCTTCGGCGGGCGCCTCTTCCTCCCAGTCCTGCGGCTCCTCGTCGGGCGCCAGGTCCTCGGGCTCCTCCTCGGCCTCGCCGTCGGCGGAGCCGGCGTCGGCATCCGGCGCGGCGGGCGCGTCGGTCGCCACCGGCGCGGCGCCGTTTTCGGCCGCCGTCTGCTGCTCGGACATCAGCTCGGTCAGCGTGCCGGAGAGCGCGTCGACCTGGTGCGGGTTGAGCTGCGCGCCGTCGCGCAGCGTCGGCGGCTCGTCGGCGAGCAGCCGCTCGAGCCCGAGCAGCAGCGAGAAGTCGCGCCGCCACTGGATCGAGGGGTGCTCGGCCCCTTCGTCGAGCTCCTTCAGCGCCGCGTCGAGCGCCCGCCGCCGCGCCGTGCCCGGCGCGAGCGCCTCGGGCCCCTCGCCGTCGAGCAGCAGCGGCTCGCGGGCAAACGCCGCCGCCCGCTCGATGTCGGCGCCTGAGGGAACTGCCGCGTGCGCGGCAACGTCGCTGGTCTTGGCCATGGAAAGGCTTGTGCGCTTTCGTTCCGGCAGCGCCGCGTTCGCGTGCGGCCGGAGACTTAGACGAGGAGGCCGGGAGGTTGACTCTTCCATCCCCCCAACACACTCGGCGATTCGCATACGGCGAACCGCGTGTAACAACTCGTATTGTAACCAGAGACGCTCCCACGATGATCGCGGCCCGGATGAGATCGAGTGACGCTGCGCGGATACGGCCCCTCCCCGACGTTCCGCGTAGCGCTGCTACGCGGAAGTCGTGTCGTGACCGTCCCGCTTGGTCATCGATCTCCCCGGTCTCGCGCTAATCGTGCTCGCGTCTCTTCGCACCTTTTTCGTCGCTGTGACTATCACCGCAGCCTTGGCTTTCACCGGCTGTGGATCGTCTGAGGGAGGGGCTTATGGGGGTCAACATCCCGACTACGCCAGGGCGCTTGCGGGGTCGCCGCCCGCATTGGCGGCGTTGCACCGCCAGGCGAACGACCTCCTGCCCGGCGGCGGGGACGCCTACGAAGCGCGGCTGAAGAAGCTGCGCGGCTACCCGGCCGTGGTCAACGTCTGGGCCTCCTGGTGCGGCCCCTGCCGCTTCGAGTTCCCGCGCCTGCAGCAGGTCGCGGCCGCCTACGGCAGGCGCGTCGCCTTCCTCGGCGTCGACAGCGAAGACTCCGACGCCGCCGCGAGCACCTTCCTCGAAGAGGCCCCGGTCCCCTATCCCAGCTACACCGACCCGGACAAGCGGATCGCCGAATCGCTCGGCGCCTCGCACGGCTTCCCGGACACCGCCTTCTACGACCGCGCCGGCGAGCTGGTCTACCTCAAGCAGGGCCCCTACGTGAAGGATTCCGAACTGCGGGCCGACATCGAGCGCTTCGCCCTCGGCGGCGGCGAAGGCGGATAATCGCCATATGGACATCTACGTCGTCGTCGCGCTGATCGGAGTCGTCCTGCTGGTGTCGGAGTTGCTGCTGCCGACCGGCGGCGTGCTCGCGGTGCTCGGCGCGCTCGGCCTCGTCGCGGCCGGCCTGATCGCGCTGACGGCGGAATCGGACTCGAGCGCCAGCGAGTGGGCCGGGCCGGCGCTGATCACGCTCGGCGTCCTCTCGGTGATCAGCTTCTACGTCATCACCCGCAAAGTTCTCTCCGCGCACCGGGACGAGCCCGTGCGCGCCGGGCACGAGGAGCTGGTCGGCGCCCCGGCGGAGGTCCGCACCTCGCTCGACCCCGAGGGTCAGGTGTGGATCGAGGGCGCGCTCTGGCGCGCGCGGCTCGCCGGCGACGGGGGGCCGGTGCGCCCGGGGGATAGAGTCACAGTCGAGGCGGTCGAGGGCCTCACCCTGAGGGTGCGGCCGGAACCGCCGTCCGAGTCTCCGTCCGAGGAAGGAGCAGGCTGATGGCAGCAGTGCTCGGAGTGTTGATCGTCCTGGTGATCTTCGGCGCGATCCTGCTCGGGTCCGCCGTGCGCGTGCTGCGCGAGTACGAGCGCGGGGTGATCTTCCGGCTCGGGCGGCTGATCGCGACCAAGGGGCCGGGGCTGATCCTGCTGATTCCGCTGATCGACCGGATGGAACGGGTCGACCTGCGCACGGTCACGCTCAACATCCCGCCGCAGGAGGTGATCACGCGGGACAACGTGCCGTCCAGCGTCAACGCGGTCGCCTACTTCCGCGTGGTCGACTCCAACCGGGCGATCGTCGAGGTCGAGAACTTCCTGCTGGCGACGTCGCAGATCGCGCAGACGGCGCTGCGCTCGGTGCTCGGCAAGGCCGAACTGGACCAGCTGCTGGCCGAGCGCGAGCGGCTCAACGAAGAGCTTCAGACGATCATCGACGAGTCGACCGAGCCCTGGGGGGTCAAGGTGACCGCGGTCGAGATCAAGGACGTCGAGATCCCCGAGCAGATGCAGCGGGCGATGGCGCGCCAGGCGGAGGCCGAGCGCGAGCGGCGGGCGAAGATCATCAACTCCGAGGGCGAGTACCAGGCGGCGCAGAAGCTCACCGACGCCGCCGACATCATCAGCACCAACCCGGCCTCGCTGCAGCTGCGCTACCTGCAGACGCTGCTCGAGATCGGCAGCAACCAGAACACGACGATCGTCTTCCCCCTCCCGATGGACGTATTGGCTCCATTCATTGAGGGTGGCGGGCGAAATGATCGCCGTCCGGATAAGTCCGAGTGACGCTGCGCGATTCGGCCCCTCCCCGCCGCCGCCGTAGCGCTGCTACGACGGCGCCGTCTCGTGACCGCCTCGCTTGGTCATCGGCCTTCCCGGCCAGGCGCTAATTTCGCCCGCCACCCTCGTCGACTTTTTGACCTCTCCTGAGATCCGAATAGACCAGTTGACGGGAATGCCGGTCATCCTCGCCCCCGGCCGGGCCGAGCGGCCGCACGGGTTCGGCGGCCGCGCGCCGGACGAGAAGGGCGCCGCGGGCTGTCCGTTCTGCGAGGGCAGCGAGGAGAAGACGCCGCCGGAGGTCTACGCGGTGCGGCCGGGGGGCGGCGCCGCGGACTCGCCGGGCTGGACGAGCCGCGTCGTCCCCAACCTCTACCCGGCGCTCGCCGAGCCGCCGCGCGGTTCCCCGCGGACGCATGGCGACCGGAAGGAACCGCGCGGCGGGACGAGCGGCGAGGCCGGGGCGTTCGCCAGCGCCGGCGACCCGCTGCTCGAGTCGCGGCGGGCGGGCGAGCCCGACCTCTTCGCCTCGCGGCCGGCGGCCGGCGCGCACGAGGTGCTGATCAACGCGCCCGAGCACGTCACCGCGATGGCCGAGCTGGGCGAGGAGCGCTTCCTCGGCGCGGTCGCGACCTGGCGCGAGCGGATGCGGGCGCACGCCGAGGCCGCGCACGTGCAGGTGGTCGTCAACGAGGGCGCCGGCGCGGGGGCGTCGCTCCCGCACACCCACGCGCAGCTCTACGCGCTGCCCTTCGTCCCGGCCGCGGTGGCGCGCGAGCGCGAGCGGGCCGGCGCCTACGGCGAACGCACGGCCGGCGGCGGGCTGCTCGCCGAGGTGCTGGTCGAGGAGGTGCGGCGCGGCGAGCGCCTGGTCGCGATCGACGACGAGGCGGCGCTGATCTGCCCCTGGGCCTCGCGCTCGCCGTACGAGCTGCGGGTCGTGCCGCGGCGGGCGGCGGCGCGCTTCGAGCAGGACGAGAGCGGCGCGGCGATGATCCGCACGGCGCTGCGCGTGCTGGCCGCGCGCTTCGACTGCCCGCCCGAGCTCAACCTCTGGGTCGCCACCGCCCCCCGCGGCGCCGAGAGCTTCTGCTGGCACGTCGACATCGCCCCCCGCCTGAGCGTCAAGGCCGGCTTCGAGCTGGGCACCGGCGTCGACATCGACGTCTACCCGCCGGAGCGCGCCGCCTCCGACCTCCGGGAGTGTCTCTGATGCCACCCAACCCGCGACCGATCCCGCGCTTCATCGCCGACTCGACCCAGGAGGGGATCCCGCACGGGCGCTTCGCCGAGCGGCTGACGGAGGAGCTGCGCGGCGCCTGCGAGGCGATCGAGGACCTGCCGGAGGGGACGGCCATTCCGGCGGAGTTCGAGTGGTTCCCGGAGCGCGCCTGGGGCGGGCGGGTCTGGGTGCCGACGACGGCGCGGGCCGACGGCCCCGAGGGCGCGCTGGAGCTCTTCGGCCACGTCTCCTACGCGCTGCCCGCGGATGGCGCCGAGCCCTCCGACTTCCGCGCGACCGCCGACTTCACCGACGTGCTCGCCGAGGACAACCCCGGCTGGAAGATCGACCTCAACGACGACGTGATCGGCCGCTGGCGCGGCGAGAACGGCCGCGAGGGCGCCGTCACCCTGGTCTGGGGCCGCCCGCTCGTCCGCGGCGCCGTCGCCGCGACGGCGGAGCTCGAGCTGGAGACGGTCGACCAGGAAGCGGTCTCCGACGAGCGCTTCACCCTCGTCGCCCTCGACGCTCTGAAGGGCTACGGCGACGACGTCTTCATGCAGGTGAAGCTGTGGAGCCGCCGGGCGCAGGAGCTGGCCGTGGAGAGTCTCTACGACTGAGCCGCGGTCGCCACCACCCGCGCGGGCGCGTCATCATGGACGGATCGAGCGAGGCGTGGGCAAGTCGGAGGGCGGGCGCTACGACGCGGTGATCGTCGGCGCCAGCCTCTCGGGGTGCGCCGCGGCGATCGGGCTCGGCCGCGGCGGCGCGCGGGTCGCTCTGATCGACAAGCAGCCCGATCCGGCGGCGTTCAAGCGGCTCTGCTCGCACATGATCCAGGCGTCGGCCGTGCCGGCGCTGGAGCGGCTGGGGCTGCTCGAGCCGATGCTCGCAGCCGGGGCGGTGCGCACGCGGCTGCGCACCTGGACGCCCTGGGGCTGGATCGTGCCGCCGGCCGAGCGGGCCGGGTACGGCGTCAACCTGCGCCGCGAGCGGCTCGATCCGCTGGTGCGGGAGATCGCCGCGGCGACGCCCGGCGTCGACCTGCGTCTCGGTCTGACCGCGGAGACCCTGTTGCGCGAGGACGGCGCCTGGCGCGGTGTCGTCGCCCGCGACCGCGACGGTCGCGAGACGACCCTGCGCGGCAGCCTCGTCGTCGGCGCCGACGGGCGCGACTCGCGCGTCGCCGAGCTCGCCGGCGTGCGGCAGCGGACCCTGCCCCACGGCCGCTTCGCCTACGGCGCCTACTTCGAGGGCGCGCTGCCCGAGCACTTCCCCGACAGCCGGGTCTGGTTCCTCGACCCCGACGTCGCTGCCGCCTTCCCGACCGACGGCGAGCTCGTCTTCTACGTCGCGATGGCGACCAGGCGCAAGCTCGACGAGTACCGGCGGGACCCGGAGGCGAGCCTCGTCTCCCACGTCGCCGCGGTCCCCGACGCCCCGCCGATCCGCGCGGGGCGGCGGGTCGGCCCGGTGATCGGCAAGCTCGAGATGCCGAACCGCGTGCGCGGTCCGGTCGCCCCGGGGCTGGCGCTGATCGGCGACGCCGCGCTGGCCACCGACCCGCTGTTCGGCGTCGGCTGCGGCTGGGCTTTCCAGTCGGCCGAGTGGCTCACCGGCGCCGTCGCCCCGGCGCTGCGCGGCGCGGAGCCGCTGGAGCGCGGGCTGAAGCGCTACCGGCGCCGTCACCGGCGCGAGCTGAGGCTGCACGCGGCGCAGATCCACGACTACGCGAGCGGGCGTCGCTTCGTCCTGCCGGAACGGCTGCTGATGTCGGCGGCGGCGGGCGACCCGGAGATCGCCGCACGCTTCGACGCCTTCGCGACCCGCCGGACGCCGCCGCCGCGGGCGCTCGCCGCGATCCTCCCCCGGGCGCTGCTCTTCAACGCCCGGCGCGCGCTTCCGTCGCACCGGCGGACGCCCGCCGGCCGGTAGCTGGTCAGGCGCCCTCGGGTGGCTCACCGAGCGCTCCGCGCAGTTCCCGCATCTGCGCTCGCAGTTCGGCCAGTTCACGCTCGATCCGGTCGAGGCGATCCTCGGCCGCCGGCGCCTTCTCTGAGGGGGGCGCGGCCTCTTCCCCGCCGAGCAGCTGGCGGTAGCGCTCCTCCTTCTGGCCCGGCCGGCGGGGCAGGCGTTCGGCGTAGCCGCGCTCGACCAGCTTCTCCAGCGTCTCCTGCACGGCGGCGAGGTCGGCGAAGCCGTGCAGCCGGTCGGCCCGCTGCTTCAGCTCGCCCGGCGTCTGGGTGCCGCGCAGCATCAGCACCGCGAGCAGCGAGAGCTCTGCGTCGTCGGCGCCGAGCGCCTCGTCCATCAGGTGCCGGTACCTGCGCGCGCGGCTGCCGGCGCCGCTGGCGAGCCGTGTCCAGCCCTTCAGCGCCGTGCGCCGCAGCGCCTCGACCACGGCCGCCTCGTCGTACTCCACCACCGGGTCGCGGTTGGTCGACTGGTTGCAGGCCAGGCGCAGCGCGTTGAGCGACAGCGGGTAGGCGTCCGGCGTGGTCCGCTGCTTCTCCAGCAGGCTCCCCACCACCCTGATCTCCACCGCGTCGGCGTCCACGGCCGCAATGCTATGTACATTCGTTGGCGATGTCGGACGATGCGTTGAAGCGCCTGCCGGGAGGGCTCGCCTGGCCCGGGAGCTCGACTTCCTGCCACCTCTTCCCGGATGGCAGAAACGCTCACGCTTCCGCCTGCGCGAGGGCAATCTCGAGGTGTTCGACTTCGACCCCTACTCGCAGGCCCTGTCGAAGCTCGAGCGCGGCTTCGACCTGGATATGGCCGACGTTCGCAGCATGGTCGACTCAGGTCAGGTTCAGCCGCCGAAGCTGTGCGAGCTGTTCGAGGCGATCGAGGCCGAGCTCTACCGCTTTCCCGCGGTGGACCCGGCGAGTCTGCGCGCGGCGGTGGAATCGCTGCGCTGAGCCGCCGAGATCGCGTCGGCGTCAGGGGGGGAGTGAGGCGCGGGTTGGTCGGAGGGCGGGCGCAGCGTGACGGGAACTTCAGAAGACCTGGGAGTCGAGGAAGCCCGCGACCAGGACGAGCCAGCCGCCGATCTCGGCGGCGATCAGCGTCAGCATGAACGGGTGCAGCCCGCGGGCCGGTGGATGGAACTGGTTCGTCGTGTCGCGCCGCCGGCCGTGCACGGCATAGCCGGCGACCGCCGCGAAGAAGTAGAAGGCCATCGCGCCGCCCGCGACCAGGTTGACCGCCGTGCTCCAGCCGCTTAGCTCGACGAAGCTCGCCACCAGCAGCAGGGCGAAGCTGTACAGCAGCGCCGCGCGGTGGGCGGTGTCGACATAGGGATGGGCGAGCCCGTCCGGGCTCGTCGCCATCTGCCGGTACTTCCAGACGCCGAGCAGCAGCGCCCAGAGGAACATCGCCGCCGCCAGCAGCAGCATGGTCTTCGTATCGGCCCCCAAGCTCACGGGGCGATGCTATCCGGGAGCGTGCGCTCCTCACAGCGCCCGGCCGGCGGCGACCGGTAGGTTCCGCTCCACCCTACGCTGGAGAAGCGATGACCGACGAGAGTCGCGAGCGCGCCGGGATCGAAGTCGAAGGGCTGGTGCGCGAGTTCAAGAACGGGCCGCGGGCGGTCGACGGGATCGACCTGCGGGTCGAGCCGGGCGAGATCTACGGCTTCCTCGGCCCCAACGGGGCGGGCAAGTCGACGACCGTGCTGATGCTGACGACGCTGCTGCCGCCGACCGCGGGCACGGCGCGGGTCGCCGGCTTCGACATCGTCCGCGAGGGCGGCGACGTGCGCGGCGCGATCGGCGCGGCGCTGCAGGAGGCGGCGCTCGACCCGCTGCTGAGCGGGCGCGAGCACATGCGCCTGCAGACCGCCCTGCACGGACTGCCGAGGGCGGAGCGCGGCGCGCGCTGCGACGAGCTGCTCGCCCGAGTCGGCCTCTCCGAGGCGGCGGACCGCCGCGTCGGCGGCTACTCGGGCGGGATGAAGCGGCGGCTCGACCTGGCGCTGGCGCTCGCCCACCGGCCGCGCATCCTCTTCCTCGACGAGCCGACCACCGGGCTCGACATCCAGAGCCGCACGGCGCTGTGGGACGAGGTCACCGGGCTCGCCAAGGAGGGCGTCACCGTCTTCCTCACCACGCAGTACCTGGAGGAGGCCGACGCGCTCGCCGACCGGGTCGGGATCATCGACCACGGCTCGATCGTCGCCGAGGGCACGCCGGCCGAGCTGAAGGCGGAGATCGGGCGGCCGACGGTCGAGGCGGTGCCGCACGACCCGGACGAGACCGGGAGGGTCGCCGAGGCGCTGCGGCCGTTCGGCGAGCGCTGCGACCCGACCCGGCGCGGCGGCATCTCGGTCCGCCTCGAGGGCGGCGAGTCGCAGCTCGCCGACGTGGTCCGCGCGCTCGACGCGGCGGGGATCGCGGTCGAACGGCTGCAGCTGCACGCCCCCTCGCTCGACGACGTCTTCCTCGCCAAGACCGGGCGCTCGCTGGAGGGCGCCGGCGACGCCGCCGCGGGGGAGGAGCCGGGGAGCGAGGAAATGGACGCGGTCGGGGCAGCGTGAGCGCGGAGCGACCAAGCGTGCATCGCTGGTTCTTCGCGCCGGGAGCGAAGCGGGAACCGTTGTGAGCGGCGGCGGGCTGCGCACGCAGGTCGGGCAGCTGGCGCGGCGCTCGGTGCTGCGCACGATGCGCCAGCCGGGCCAGATCGTCCCGGCGCTGATCTTCCCGCTGTTCCTGCTCGCGGTGAACTCGGGCGGGCTGAAAGACGCGACCAGCCTGCCCGGCTTTCCCACCGACTCCTACCTGACCTTCGCCCTTGCGGTGCCGTTCATGCAGGGGGCCCTGTTCTCGGTGATGAACTCAGGCACCGACCTCGCCCGCGACATCGAGACCGGCTTCCTCAACCGCCTGGCGCTGACCCCGCTGCGCGGCGCGGCGCTGCTCAGCGGCCTGCTGGCGGGCGCCGTCGTGCTCGGCCTCGTGCAGGCGGCGACCTACCTCGCGGTCGGCCTGATCGCCGGGGCGGAACTCGCCGCCGGGGCGGGCGGGGCGCTGGTCATCGTCGCGCTCGCGGTCACCACGACCGTCGCCTTCGGCACGCTCGGCCTCTTCGCCGCGCTGCGCGCCGGCAACGGCGAGGCGGTGCAGAGCCTCTTCCCGGTCTTCTTCGTCTTCCTCTTCATCTCCTCGATGGCGCTGCCGCTCGACCTGATCCAGACGCAGTGGTTCCGCGACGTCGCCAGCGTCAACCCGGTCTCCTACCTGCTGCAGGCCTACCGCTCGCTCTTGATCGAAGGCTGGAACCTCGGCGAGCTGGCGCTCGGCTTCGCGATCGCCGTGGCGATCGGCCTGCTCGGCATGTGGGCGGCGGCGGGCGCGCTGAAGACGCGGCTGGTGCGGACGTGACGCGCCAGGTCTCCAATGTCGCATTCGCCGTCGCCTGGCGCAGCGTGCGCGTCTTCGTCGGCAACCCGCAGTTCATCGTGCCGGCGATCGCCTTCCCGCTCTTCTTCTTCACCGCCTTCGCCGGCGGCCTCTCGGCGATCGGCAACGCGCCCGGCTTCGACTTCCCCAGCGGCTACACGGCCTTCCAGTTCGTCTTCGTGCTGCTCCAGTCGGCGGCCTTCGGCGGCGTCTTCACCGGCTTCGGCGTCGCGCGCGAGTTCGAGAGCGGCTTCGCCCGCCGCTACCTGCTGGCGGCGCGCGACCGCCGCGGGATCGTGCTCGGCTACGCGCTGGCGGCGCTGGTGCGGGCGCTGCTGACCTGGACGGTGCTGACCGCGGTCGCGCTGGTCGCCGGCATGCAGGTCGGCGGCGACGGGGTCGAACTGGCCGGCCTCTACGGGCTGGCGGTGCTGGTCAACCTGACGGCGACGATGTGGGCGGCCGGCGTGGCGATGCGCGTGCGCTCGATCCAGGGCGGCCCGCTGATGCAGTTCCCGGTCTTCCTGGTCCTCTTCCTCGCCCCGGTCTACGTGCCGCTCAGCCTGCTCAGCGGCTGGATCCACGCCGTCGCCTCGGTCAACCCGGTGACCGCGCTGCTCGAGGCCGGCCGCGGCTTCATCTCCGGCGAACCGGTGGTCGTCGCCGCCGCCTTCGCGATCGCCCTCGCGCTGCCGGCGCTCTTCTCCCTCTGGGCCCGCGGCGGCCTCAAGCGCGCCGAAGCGGCGGGCTAGAGCGCGCCTTACGTTGAGCCCCTCTCGGGGGCAAAACGTGAGCCTTGTCCGATTCCAGGCTCCTACCCTGCCTCGGAGTAGGCGGGCTCGGCGGCGGCGTGAGGCTCCTCGCCGGGGGCGTTCTCGGCCATCGCGGCGGGATCGGGTGCCGGGACGGAGCGGAGGACGAAGATCGCGATCGCCAGCGCCGTGCCGACCAGTCCCGCAGCCACCAGGTAGGCGAGGTGGAAGCCCGAGTTGAGCGCCGCCGTGGCCGAGGCGCCGGCGCCCTCCATCGAGCTGGTCCGCTCCGCCGCCAGCGTCGCCAGCACGGCGAGGCCGATCGCGCCGCCGACCTGGGCGCTGGTGTTGACGATCCCGGAGGCTAGGCCGGCGTCCCGCGGCGTCGCGCCCGACATCGCCAGCGTCATCAGCGAGGAGAAGGAGATGCCGATGCCGACGCCCATCAGCAGCAGCGGCGGCAGCAGGTCGGGCAGGTAGCGGCCGTCGACCGGCGTGCGGGCGAAAAGCAGCAGCGCCGCCGCGGTCAGGGCCATCCCTGGGATCAGCACGTTGCGCGGGCCGAAGCGCATGATCAACCGCTCCGAGAAGCCGAGCGAGAGCGACCCCATGACGAGCGTCGTCGGCAGGAAGGCGAGCCCGACCTCGAGCGGGTTGTAGCCGAGGATCTGCTGCAGGTAGAGCGCCCCGAGGAAGAAGGTCGCGAACATCCCGGCGACGAGCAGCATCTGCAGCGCGTTGGCGCCGGCGACGTTGCGCGAGCGGAAGAGGCGCAGCGGCATCAGCGGGTTGGCGATCCGCGCCTGGCGCAGGACGAAGGCCGCGCCGAGCGCCAGCGAGATCGCTCCGAGGATCAGCGTCTGCGCCGAGCCCCAGCCGTTTTCGGAGACCTCGAGGATCGTGTAGACGCCGAGCATCAGGCCGCCGGTGATCAGCGCCGCGCCGAGCACGTCGGCGCCCTCGCCGAAGCCGATCCCCGGGCGGTCGGGGATCAGCCGCCGGGTCGCCGCCACGGTCGCGACGCCGATCGGCAGGTTGATGAAGAAGATCCAGTGCCAGGCGATCGCCTCGGTCAGCACGCCGCCGACCAGCAGGCCGATCGAGCCGCCCGCCGAGGCGACGAAGGCGTAGACGCCGAGCGCCTTCGCCTGCTCGCGCGGCTCGGGGAACATCGTCACGATCATCCCCAGGATCACCGCCGAGGTGAGGGCGCCGCCGACGCCCTGGACGAAGCGCGCGCCGACCAGCATCTCCTGCGTCTGCGAGAGGCCGCAGAGCAGCGAGGCGGTGGTGAAGACCGCGAGCCCGGCGAGGAAGACGCGCCGCTGGCCGAGCAGGTCGCCGAGCCGGCCGGCGAGCAGCAGCAGCCCGCCGAAGGGCACCAGGTAGGCGTTGACCACCCAGGCGAGGTTGCTCTGCGAGAAGCCGAGGCTGTCCTGGATCGAGGGCAGGGCGACGTTGACGATCGTGACGTCGAGGACGATCATCAGCATCCCCGCGCAGAGGACGTAGAGGGCGACCCAGCGGCTGCGATCCGGGGACTGCGAGGGGTTCACGGCGGCTCCTTCCAGCGGAAGTCGGGGTTTGCGGACCGTTCGGTCCAACCGATGAGACCGGAGCCGATCCCGAAACTCATCGGTGGGTGGAGGTCTTCGAGGGCGGGGCCGGCGGGCGCGAGCCGCCGCCCCCGGAAGTGTAGCCGCGGCGGCCGAAGCTGTGGCCGGGCGGCGCCACCTCGGCGATCTGCGGGCGGCGCAGCTCGGCGACCGCGGAGACGAGGACGTTGGTCGCGCCCTCGCGGCGCTCGAGCCGGCCCTTCGCGCGGATCAGCGGCGAGGCGCGGATCTCGGCCCGGTGGCGGTCGTAGACCGGCGGCGGCACGATCAGGTTGACCGTGCCGCGCTCGTCTTCGAGCAACATGAAGACGATTCCCCTGGCGGTCTCCGGGCGCTGGCGGGCGACGACCATCCCGGCGACCTCGACGACCGTCCCGTCCTCGATCCGCTCCAGGTCGTCGCTGCGCGCGAGCTCCTCGCCGAGCTCGCCGCGCATCAGCCCCATCGGGTGCTCGCCCAGGGTCATCCCGGTCATCCGGTAGTCGGCGATCGCCTCCCCCCACTCGCCCAGCGGCGCGAGCGCCGGCGCGGGCGCCGCCTCCAGCGGCAGCGCCATCTGCGCCCCCTCCCCGACGCGGCGCGCCGTCCCGACCGTCCCCACCTCCCAAAGCGCCCGCCGCCTCCCCTCCGCGGCGCCGTAGAGCTTTTGCTCGCTATCCGGTGGAAACCTCGACCGCGCTCGGTTGGGGGGCTCGCTGAGGATGGAATCGAGGGCCCCGGCCCAGGCGAGGCGCTCGAGGCCGTCGCGCCCGGCGCCGGAGCGCGAGGCGAGGTCGGCGACCCCACGGTAGGCGCCGCCCCGCTCGCGCTCGGCGACCAGCGCCTCCATCTCCTCCTCCCGAACCCCCTTCACGTAGCCCAGCCCGACCCGCACCCGCAGCCCGCCCCGCACCTCCAGACCCCGAGCCCGAGCCCGATCCCCCCGAGCGCCGTCGAGCTTTTGCCCGCCATCCGGCGAAAACCTCGACGGCGGTGGGTGGGGTTGGCGGGACGCGCGGGGTGTCTCCACGTGGCACTCGACGCGGCTGCGGTTGACGTCGGGCGGGGCGAGGCGGACGCCGCGGCGCTGCGCCTCGTGGGCGAGCGCGTCGGGCGGGTAGAAGCCCATCGGCTGCTCGTTGAGCAGCGCGCAGAGGAACTCCGGCGCGTAGTGGATGCGCAGCCAGGCCGACTGGTAGGCGAGCAGGCCGAAGGCGGCCGAGTGCGCCTTGGGGAAGCCGAAGCCCGAGAAGCCCTGGATCTGCCGCCAGACCCGCTCCGCCGTCTCCAGCGGCACGCCCCTGTCCACCGCGCCGGCGAGGAAGCGGGCGTGGTGCTCGGCGATCGCCGCCTCGGAGCGCCTGCGGCTCATCGCCCGGCGCAGCCCCTCGGCCTCGGCCGAGCTGAAGCCGGCCAGCGCCATCGCCACCTCGATCACCTGCTCCTGGTAGACGATCGTGCCCAGCGTCTCGCGCAGCACCGGCTCCAGCAGCGGGTGCTCGTAGGGGATCTCGAACCCGGGCTCCTCGCGCTGCCGCTTGCGCCGCTCTATATACGGGTGGACGGCGCCGCCCTGGATCGGGCCGGGCCGCACCAGCGCCACCTGCACGGTCAGGTCGTCGAGGCAGCGCGGTTGCGTGCGCGGCAGCATCTGCATCTGGGCGCGGCTCTCGATCTGGAAGACCCCGGTCGTCTCCGCGGCGCGGATCGACTCGAAGGTCTCGGCGTCGTCGAACGCGATCCGCGAGAGGTCGACCCGCTCGCCGCGCGCCCGGCCGATCTCCTCGACGCAGCGCTCGACCGCGGAGAGCATCCCCAGGCCGAGCAGGTCGATCTTGAGCAGGCCCGCGTCGGCGCAGGAGTCCTTGTCCCACTGGACGATCTGCCGCCCCTCCATCGCCGCCGGCACGACCGGGCAGACGTCGATCAGCGGCCGGGTCGAGATCACCATCCCGCCCGGGTGCTGGGAGGCGTGCCGCGGCAGCCCCATCGCCTCGGCGGCCAGCCACCTCAGCACCCGCCAGCCGCGCGAGGCGGCGCGCTCGCGGCCGAGCGCGGCGACGACGTCGCGCTCGAGCTCCGCCCCGCGCTCGTGGAAGCCGACGGTCTTCGCCACCCGGTCGATCTCCGCCGGCGGTAGCGCCAGCGCCCTGCCGAGGTCGCGCACGGCGCCGCGCGGGCGGTAGGTGGGGAAGGCGGCGACGAGGGCCGAGCGGTCGGCGCCGTAGCGCTCGTGCACGCGCGGGATCAGGACCTCGCGGATGTCGCGCGGGAAGTCGAGGTCGATGTCGGGCATCGCCGTCGCCTCGTCGTTGAGGAAGCGGCCGGCGAAGAGCCCGTTCTCGACCGGGTCGATGTGCGAGAGGCCGGTCAGGTAGCAGACGATCGAGCTGACGCTGGAGCCGCGCCCGCGCCCGGGCGGCAGCACGCCGCGGGCCGACTCCGGGCCGCGCACCTCGCGCGCCACCTCGCGGGCGAGCTCGAGCAGGTCGCGGTGCAGGAGGAAGAAGCCGGCGAGGCCGAGCTTGGCGATCGTCGCCAGCTCGGCCTCCAGCCGGCTCGCCGCTTCGCCGCGGCGGGTCGTCCCGGCGCCGCCGTAGCGCTCCTCGAAGCGGGCCCGGCAGACGGTGGCGAGCTCTCGGTCGGCGCCGGGGTCCTCGGAGCCGGGGTAGCGGTAGCCGAGCTCGGACGTCAGGTCGAAGCGCAGCCGCTCGGCGAGCCGCGCCGTCTCGGCGACCGCCGCCGGGTGCTCGGCGAAGCGCTTCGCCATCGCCGCCGGCGAGGCGAGGGCCGAGGAGGAGTTGCCGCGCCGCCGCGGCTCGCTCGCCTCCAGCGTCGTCCCCAGGCGGATCGCGACGAGGGCGTCCTGCAGGCGGGCGCGGCGGCGGGCGTGCGAGTGGACGTCGCCGGTCGCCACGCAGGGGACGCCGAGCCGCTCGGCGAGCCCGGAGAGCCAGCGGTTGCGCGCCCGGTCGCGCCGCCAGTAGGGGCGCTGCAGCTCGATCCGGAAGCGGTCGCGGCCGAAGGCGTCGCGCAGGCGCCGCGCCAGCGCCGCCGCCCCGGCCGGGTCGCCGCGCGCCCAGGTCCCCGCCACCGCCCCGGACCCGGCGCAGCCGGAGAGGCAGACGAGCCCCGCCGCATGCGCCTCCACCTGCTCCAGGGTCACCGCCGGCTGCCCCTTCGCAGCGCGTGGTTCCTCTTTCGCCCTGTTCGTTCGCAAGGAACCGCGCGATGAGCCGTCGCGCGTGTGCGAGTGCGCTTCGGTGAGCAGCCGGCAGAGGTTGCGATAGCCCGCCGCGTCCTCGACCAGCAACGTGAGATGGGAATCGCCCACGCTCACCTCGGCTCCGGTGATCGCGCGCAGGCCGAATCCCCTGCACGCGTGGGCGAACTCCAGCGAGCCCCAGACGCCGTCGTGGTCGGTGAGGGCGAAGGCCGGGTAGCCGGCCTCGGCCGCCGCCGCGGCCAGCTCGGTCGGGGTCGAGGCGCCGTCGAGGAAGGAGAAGGCCGAGTGGGCGTGCAGCTCGACGTACGGCGCGCCGTCGCTCGTCCCAGGCACCCCTCCGCCACCGCCGCGCCGGACCATCAGGCGCGCTGCCGGCGCCAGCGCCCCCCGCCGTCGCGGAAGACGACCGCGTCGCCGCCGTCGGCGAGGACGAGCTCGAAGTAGTGGCGGCGCAGCCGCCGCGGCGTCCACCAGCGGTCCTCGACCAGCCACTCCTCGCGCACCGCGGCGACCTCCACCCCGTCGACCGCCAGCGGGACGCCCTCGGCGCCGACCGCGACCGCCGCCGGCCGCGGCGCGTAGAGGCGCCGGACCCCGGGGGTCATCGCGCTGCCTCGCGCGCCGCGCTCACCGCGACGGCACCGGGTACGGCGTCAGCAGGTCGCGGCGCTCGGGGATGCGGGAGTCGGCGTCGACCGGCAGCACCTTGAGCAGCGACTCGGCGCCCTGGGCGGCGCGCACCTCGCGCAGGGCGGCGCCGAGCCGGTGGCGGCGCGAGTCCTCGCCGGGCCGGGAGAGCTCGAGCTGCTCGGCGGCGGGGGGGCCGAGGCCGGCGGCGCGCAGCGAGAGCGAGGCGGCCGGCGCCGGCAGCTCCTCCAGCCGCGGCAGGAGCACGGCGCGCAGGGCCCGCGCCGAGGCGGTCGGGCGGCCGAGGCCCTGGGCGACGCTCCAGCCGCCGCCGTCGCCGAGGACGGCGCCGAGGCGGAGCCCCAGCAGCGTCCGCCCCCTGCGCCGCGGCGCGGCGAGCAACCGGTCGACCAGCAGCTCCAGCGCCCGTTCGAGCAGGCCGCCGGCCGCCCCCTCGGGGAGCTCGATCTCCTCGGCCAGCTCCTCCCAGGCGCCGTGGACGCCGAGCACGAGCAGCTCCTCTTCGGCCCGCGCGATCCGCAGCGCCCGCAGCCCGGGCTGCCCGAAGCGGTCGGCGACGTGCGCCGGCGCCAGCCGCGCCAGCTCCCCCAGCGTGCCGACCCCCAGCAGCTCCAGCGTCGCGACCAGGTTGCCCGCCTCGCGCTCCGGCAGGCCGAGGCGGTCCTGCAGCGCCGCAACGGGGAGGTCGGAGACGAGGGCCGTCATGCGAACGTATGTTCGTACAGGCCGGGGGCCAGGTCAAGCCACGAAACATTCCGCCCGGCGGCGATGGGGCCCGGGCCTGGGAGGATCGTCCCAGAGGCCTCGCAAGCCCGCCGATAACCCCATAGGCTTTAGCTTCCCGGGGATCGACATGGGAATTCTCGACGACGCGATCAAAGAGCACCTGGAGCTGAAGCGCCAGCACGGCGCGGCCGAGGACGAGCTGAAGCAGCTCGAGGACGAGGCGTTCGGCGCCGCGGAGCGGCCCGGCGCCGAGGAGCGGCCTCCCGACCCGCTGGCCGAGGCGCCGACCGAGTTCATGACGCAGCCCGAGCCGGAGGGGGAGGAGGAGCGCCCGCGGTCGAGCCGGCCGGACATCGCCGACCTGCAGGAGGCGCTGGCCGAGCCCGAGCCCGAGGCCGAGGCGGCGGAGCCCGCCCCGGAGCCCGAGCCGCCCGCCGAGGAGGAGGCGCCGGCGATGGAACACGAGGCGATCTCCGAGCCCGAGGCCGCCGCGCCCGAGCCGCCGGAAGTCGAGCCGGAGATCTCCAGCGGCCCGAGCACCGAGGAGCGCGAGACGATCGCCGAGCAGCCGACGGAGATGTTCGACGTCGAGGCCGAGCTGGGGGGCGCCGCGGCGGAGGAGACGCCCGCCGAGGACGACGCCGAGGACGATTACGAGGAGGACGACGACTTCTGGGACGAGAAGCGCCTCTCCGACGAGCTCGACCAGGCGCTGGAGGCGCCGGCCGAGCTCGAGGACGAGGAGGCGCTCTACGAGGACGCCGCGACCGAGGCCGAAGAGCCCGAGGCGCCCGAGGCCGAGGAGCCCCGGGCGACCGAGGAGGCCGAGGCCGAAGAGCCCCGGCCCGCCGAGCCGGAGCCCGACCAGCAGGAGCGCCTCACCCCGTCCGGCGACGAGGAGGACGTGCTGGAGGAGACCCCGGAATTCCTCGAGGAGTCCCCGGAGGACGACCAGCTCTGGTTCGAGCAGAAGCCCCCGAAGGACTTCGACTTCGACGACTGACTTTTGCGTCCTCTTGTCTAAGTAATCTTTTGGCGGAGATGGCTCCGCTGAAGAAGAAAGGGGACTTGGCCGAGCTCAAGGTCGCCGCGGACCTGGCCGATCGCGGCTGCGCGCTCTCGTTCCCCTACGGCGAGGACTGCGACTACGACCTGATCGCCGACTACGAAGGCATCCTCCATCGCGTGCAGGTCAAATACACGGAGTCGGACGGCGTCGTCATTGGCGTACGCTGTCGCTCCCACTCCCTGACGAACGGAGGAGTTCGTCGCGCGAAGTGCTACACGGCGAAGACGGTTGACTGGATCGCGGTCTATGACCGAACCACCGATTGTTGCTACTACGTTCCGAGTCGCGTGCTCGGGACTGGTCGAGCCCAGCTTCACCTGCGGTTGGTCCCGACGCGAAACGGTCAGAGGATCGGCATCAGGAACGCTGCCGACTACACCACCCCCGATCTCACCCTTAATCCACCGATTCATCCGCGCTGACAGGGAAAAATAAGGGCTAGTTGATCTTGTGCTGCGGCCGATCTTTAAGAGTTTGGTGGAAGAACTTCCCCGCCGACTGCTCGGGATCGTTCAGCTGCTCCCACTCCTCCGCGCTGCAGTATTCGTAGGCCCACTCGGCTCCGTCGTCGAAGCGGAGGTAGATCGTCTCCGCCTCCGGGTCGTAGGCCGCGGCGGCAATGAAGCTGGACTCAAGCTCTACCCACTCAAGCATCATCGCCTCCAGCCACGCCCCGCCAGGAGGCGAGAACCGAGGCGACGTCGGGAAGACGCGGGTCCGCCCGCCAGGCTGCAAGCGAGGGGTCCTCGGCCATCGGCACCGGGTCGGGGCGATCGACCAGGGCACGCGCGGGCAGGACGAGGGCCTCGCCGCTGATCAGCGCCTCTCCCGTGCGCAGCGATGGCAAAACCTCGGCCAGCCCCGCGATGTTGTCGGGGAGTGCCGCTTTGATCTTGCCCTGGTCGCTGGAATTAGTCAGGCGCAGGGCGATCAGCGTTCCGCATTGGGCAAGGGCGGTGTCGGGTAGCTCGGATGGGCGCTGGGTGACGAGAAACAAACCGACACCGTACTTGCGACCCTCCCTGGCGATCCGGTTGGCCGCCTCGCGGGAGAGCGAATTTGCGCCCTCGTTGAGATAGCGATGGGCCTCCTCGAGGACAATCAGCACTGGGCTCGGCCTCCCGATCCCCTCGGCGTCTGCGGGCGTGCGAACGGCAACCTCGAAGAGCAGGTTGATGATCACGCCGATCGCCATCTCGGTTGCCTCCGCCGAGACTCCTGCGAAGTTGAGTACCGAGATCGGCGCAGTGCCCCCGATCCACTCGTGGACGGAGTCGACGAGTGGGTCGGAATCGGGCTCGGGATCAAGGTTGCCTCCGAAGAAGTCGAGGCGACCATCAAGCAGTCCCAAGCGCAACAGTTCGGGGATCCGCCCGTGCTTACCGAACATCGACCCCTGATACGGCGCGGCGCCGCCCTGGGCGTGGGCTTCAAAGGCGGGGGGTTTTAGCGAGCCGGCGTCCCCCGGCTCGATGAGGCAAACGGTGTCGTCGTCACCCTTCGTGCCGTAGGTGGCGTTGTTCTCATACTCAAGGCGGTACCAAACCTCGCGCATGTCAAAGGGAACCGGAGAGTCAGCGGTGATCGCAGCCGGGTCGAGTGCCAGCCACTCAGCCGAGGCAGCGAACGCCCGGCGTTCCTCAGTGACGAACTCTTCGAAGCGTTTCGTCGTCGAGCCGGCCGGGGCGCCAACAAAGACGTGGAGGATGTCGCGGGCTGGAAGTGCCCAGTGCGGGACGCGCAGCCGGTGCTCCTCCTGCTCGGCCAGCACCGAACGCACCGAGGCGCACTCCTCAAGGGCCTTGCCATACTCGCCGTGTGGGTCGATGACGACGATGTTGGCGGCGTCCCATCCACCTCGGACAAACCCTTGAAGGAGTGAGGCGACCGCGCTGGTCTTGCCCGCTCCGGTGGAGCCGACGATCGCCGCGTGGCGGATCACCAGGGGTGAGGCCTCCAGGGCGACCGGAATCTCCTCGGCGGCTGCCAGGGCACCGATCCGAACGTGCTCAGCGTCGGCGTCAGGAAAGACCGCGCGGAGATCCTCAGGAGTGGCGAAATGGACGATGTCATCAAGGCCTGGGTATGAGCCGACCCCGCGACGGAACCGGCGCGAGGCCCGGTTGATCTCACCCAGCAGCTGAACCTGAAGCCAGCGCTCCCCTATCTGCACCGCGTCGCTGGGGGTCTGGGCACCGGATAGCTCGGCGATCCCAACCAGGCTGACGGTCGCGATCAGATCGACGAGCCCCTGGGGGATGCGGACCAGAGAGCCGATCTGCCCAACTGGCTGCAGCCGGCCCCGGTAGACGGGAGCGATGCCTGCGATGTCAGGATCGAGCTCAACGGTGACGCGGGCACCGAGAACGTGGCGCACGCAGCCGATACGGGTCGGATCGAGGTCAGGCGTCGTCATCGATGCCGGCAGCCTCGAGCAGCGACTTGAGACGGGCCTCAAGCACTCGCTGGGAGGGCGAGGAGCGGGTCAGGAACTGAGCCAGCGCACCGAAGTCGCCGAGCCCGAAGGAGCCATCCTTGAAGACCTCCCCTGGGATCGGGTCGCCAGGATCCTGCCAATTGGCGTCGACCGCAGAGATAATTGCGCGCTTCGGTGAGAGGGCCTGGAGGTTCGGGGTCTCCATCGCTCGGGAGGCGAGGACCTCAGGGATCTCGTCGAAGCAGAACACGCAAATCTCCGACCGTGGGTGGGCCTCGGCGGCCTCGAACAAAGTCTCGTTCAGATCCTCGTCGGAGAACGAGTAGCCGCTCACCAGAACCAGTGACTCCGGCTCGGCCAAGGCCGCGCGGAAGCGGTCGTGCAGAACGAGGAATGGCACCCGACGCGACTCGTCGTACTTCGCGTCGGAAGGATAGATCGCGGCAGCGTGACCGTCAGCAACTGGAGCGCCAAGGCGGACAACCTTCGAAGAGTCATCCTCGACCCAGGCCCAGTTGACCGAGCCGTGGAGCTTCCAGTAGCGGACGACGAAGGAGGGCAGCCATTGGTCGGGGCGTTCGCGGTTGCCCTCGACCAGGTCAGCGCGGAAGCGGGCTTCGAGATTGCCGACGAAACCGTCGAAGTATGGGATCTTCATCGCCTCGAGGCCGAGCTCCAAGAGCGGGTCGTAGTTGACCGAGAAGACCTCCGCCGGCAGCTTATAGCGAGCCCGCCCGAGCCAGCCAGCGAGGCGGAGCATCGGCTTCGTATTGGCGTTCTCGGTGTCGAGCGCGGTGACTACTTGGCGACAGACGGCTCGATCGAGCGCAGCAGCAGTCTCGGCAGTCAGGCCATCGAGCTTCTCAGCGCCCTCGAGCAAGGCGCCGATACGGCGTAGGCGGCTGAGCGCCTGCTCGAGATCACGATTCTCGAGCTGGACTTCGAAGGCCCTGCACTGGTCGGTGTCGAGCCCCTCAAGCACCTTCCGCTGAAGCTCGGCGACATCGGGTAGGCCACAGGCTTTCGAAGCCCCTGCGCCGAGGAACAGGCACAGATGGCGGGAGGCCGCAGCCATCTTCGCGCCAAGAGCATTGGCGAACTCCACTGGATCATGGGACCCCGCGTCGCTCACCAAAACCTCCAGCCGGAAGCCGAATAGCTGTCACGCTTCTTCCTCCCAAACGCCTGCATCATGGAATGGCCTCACCCGCGACACTTCTCTGCCGGGCCTCGTCGGCATTCACGGTGTGCTCGCCGACGCTCTCAACCTTGTGTTTGCCGATCCCGCTCATCCTTTTGGTTTAGCGAGTTTGTTGTATCACGTTCTCCGGAATCCACCCCTATCCCGGGAAAGACATTCCCGCGGATCAGGGCGGGCATCGCATGGTATGAGTAAAGTATTCGCGCGAAGTCTGGTGGGAAAGGTGAGGACCTCTCAGTGGAGCCAGCGGGACTCGAACCCGCGACCTCCCGGATGCAAACCGGACGCTCTTCCAGCTGAGCTATGGCCCCTCGGCTCAGATTGTAGGGCGGACTCAGCCCACCGCCGCGGCCGCGCGCTCCGGCAGGTTCTGGTCCGCGTGGTAGCTGCTGCGGACCAGGGGGCCGGAGGCGACGGACTCGAAGCCCATCGCGTAGGCCTCGCGCTCCATCGCCGCGAACTCCTCGGGGTGCCAGTAGCGCTCGACCGGCAGGTGGTTCTCGGTCGGCCGCAGGTACTGGCCGACGGTCAGCACCTGGACCCTGTGCTCGCGCAGCAGGCCGAAGGTCTCGACCATCTCCTCGAAGGACTCGCCGAGGCCGACCATCAGGCCGGACTTGGTGACGACGTCGGGGCCGCCCATCTCCTTGGCCGTCTTCAGCACCCGCGCCGAGCGGGCGAACCGCGAGCCGCGGCGCGCCTTCGGGTAGAGGCGGGGCACGGTCTCGACGTTGTGGTTGAAGACGTCGGGACGCTCGTGGATCACCTTCGCCAGCGGCATCTCCTGGCCGCGGAAGTCGGGCGTCAGCACCTCGACCTTGCAGCCCGGCGCCTGCATGCGGATCGAGCGGATCGTGCCGACGAAGGCGCCCGCCCCGTAGTCGGGCAGGTCGTCGCGGTCGACCGAGGTGACGACGGCGTGGCGCAGGCCCATCCGCTTCACCTGGTTGGCGACGCGCAGCGGCTCCAGCGGGTCGTGCCAGCTCGGCACCCCCGTCTGCACGTTGCAGAAGCCGCAGCGCCGCGTGCAGACGTCGCCGAGGATCATGAAGGTCGCCGTGCCGCGCTCCCAGCACTCGCCGACGTTGGGGCAGTTGGCCTCCTCGCAGACCGTGTTCAGCCCCTCGGCGCCGATCTCCGCCTTCAGCCGCCGGTAGGTCGGGCCGCCCGGCGCCGGCACCTTCAGCCACGGCGGCTTGCGGGCGCGCCGGAAGGGGACGGCGCCCGCGCCGTCGGCCGCGGTCCCGCCCGGCTTGGCGCGCGAGCGGGTGACGTGGACGCGCTCGGCGGCGCTCGGATCGGCGGTGGGGCTGCTCACGGGACCCCGAGCCTAGACCATTGACTCCGCTGCCCCGTGCGCCTGGGGGCGCGGGTGGCCAAGCAGATCAAGGACGCAGGGCGCAGCCTTTGCTGGTTGCAAAGGCAAGCCCGAGGACGCAGAGATGCGCAGCGCCACACGTGTCATCCAGGTGTGCGGGGGAGTGGGGTCAATGGTCTGACGAGGTCGAGGCCCAGGGCCGCCGGCTCGGTCGCCACGGCGCGGCGGTCGAGCAGCTCGGCGTAGCGCCCCGCGACCGTCGCCGCGAAGGACTCGAGGTCCTGCTCGGCGCCGAGCTCGCGCGAGAGCGAGGTGACGCGGCAGTCGTCGATCCCGCAGGGGACGACCCACTCGAACGGTTGCAGGTCGTTGTTGACGTTGACCGCCAGCCCGTGCGTCGTCACTCCGCGGCTCACGTGCAGGCCGATCGAGCCGATCTTGCGCGCCGCGCCGGCGCCGGCGCCCGGTCCCGGCGGCTCGCCCTCGGTCCAGACGCCGGTCAGGCCCTCGATCGTCCGCGCGGCGACCCCGTGCCCCGCCAGCGCCTCGATCGCCACCCGCTCCAGCTTCCGCACGTACCCGTGCACGTCGTCGCCGTAGGGGCGCAGCGAGACGATCGGGTAGGCGACGAGCTGGCCGGGCCCGTGGTAGGTGACGCGCCCGCCGCGGTCGGTGTCGTGGACCTCGATCCCCTGCATCTCGTACCACTCGCGCCGCATCGGCAGCTCCTCCTCGCCGGCGCGGCGGCCGCGCGTGTAGACGGGGGGGTGCTCGAGCAGCAGCAGCACGTCCGGCAGCTCGTCCTCCTGCCGGGCGCCCTCCAGCCAGCGCTGCGCGACCAGCGCCTCCTCGTAGGGGACGAGCCCGCAGCGCACGACCAGGATTTCCTCGCTCATCCTTGAAATCGTCGCATGTCGCCGCGCATATCCTTTGCGGCGCCCCTCATGGTCAGATCCCAGTCCAAGCTCCTGCTGCGACCCGACTGGCTTCCGGCCGTCGCGCTCAGCGCCGCGCTGGCCGCCGCGATGCTGGCCTGGAACCCGCACGTCGGCGACCTCGCCGCGCAGGTCTTCCGCACCGAGCTCTTCCAGCGCGCCGGCCTCGGCATCTGGAACGGCAGCTGGTACGGCGGCCACTACACCCTCACCTACAGCGTGCTCTTCCCGCCGCTGGCGGCGCTGCTCGGCCCGCGCCTCGTCGGCACGCTCGCCGTCGTCGCCTCCTCCTACCTCTTCGACCGCCTGGTCCGCGACCGCTGGGGCGAGGCGGCCCGCTGGGCCACCCTCTGGTTCGCCGCCGGCGTCGTCACCCTGCTGGCCGACGGCCAGCTCACCTTCGCCCTGGGAGTCGCCTTCGCCCTGGCGGCTCTCCGCTTCCTTCAGCTCGGCCGCGCCCCGTGGGCGCTTCTGGCCTCAGCGGCCTGCGCCCTGTCGAGTCCCGTCGCGGCCGTCTCGCTCGCGGGCGTCCTGCTCGCAGCCGCCCTGGACCCGGCCGTCTACCTGGACCGCCTCTCCCGCGGGTGGCGTGGGGCATGGGGGGGTCGAGGACGGACCGTGGCCCGCCCGCAGCGCCCCCCCAGACCCCGCTACAGGACCCGCGGGCTGAGAGCGTCGTCCCTTGGGAGCAGGCGATCCGCGCCGGTCGCCGTCTGGGCCGCATCGGTCGCCCTCGCGTTGGTCATCGTCCCCAACCTCGCCTTCCCCGAAGGCGGCCAGTTCCCGTTCGCCTTCTCCTCCTACGTGGCGGTCCCGCTCTTCTGCGGCGGCGCGCTCTTCGTCACCCGCGGCCTCGCCGCCGAGGAGCGGCAGCTGCGCCGCGTCCTGCTCGCCTACCTGCTGGCGGCGACGGCTATCTGGCTGGCGCCGAACCCGATGGGGGGCAACGCGGTCCGCCTCGGTGCCCTGTTCGGCGGCCCGGTGCTGGCCGCCGTGATGCTCGCCCACCGGCCGCGGCTCACCGCCGTCCCGACGCTGGTCCTCGCGATCGCCGTCGCCGGCGGCCTCTACTGGCAGCTGACGGCGAGCGTCAACCAGATCGCCCGCTCGGTCGGCGACCCCTCGACCAGCGCCGCCTACTTCGCCCCGGTCGCCCGCTGGCTGCACGGGCACGGCGGCGGCGCGGCGAGGATCGAGGTGCCGCCGACCGCCAACCACTGGGAGGCCGCCTACCTGGCGCCCGGCTTCGAACTGGCGCGCGGCTGGCTGCGCCAGCTCGACACGACCCGCGACGACGTCTTCTACGGCGACGACCGGCCGCTCAACGCGCGTACCTATCGCACCTGGCTGCACGAGAACGCGATCCGCTACGTCGCCCTGCCCGACGCCGCGCTCGACTACTCCTCGGTCGCCGAGCGCCGCCTGATCCTGCGCGACCCGCCGTACCTCGTGTCCCGCTGGAGCGACGCCCACTGGCGCGTCTACGAGGTGCGCGACCCGGCGCCGCTGGTGCAGCCGCTCGGCGCCGGCGCGGCGAGCGTCCGCCACATCGGCCACAGCGGCTTCGCCCTCGACGTCACCCGTCCCGGCAGGTTCCTCGTCCGCGTCGCCTTCACTCCGTACTGGTCGATCGAACGCGGCCACGGCTGCCTGCTGCGCCACGGCGAGTGGACCCTCGCCCGCGCCGCCCGCCCCGGCGTCTTCCGCGTAGCCGCCGACTTCTCCCTCAGCCGCGCCTGGAACGCGGTCACCGGGGCGAGGAAAACCTGCTGAGCCGCCGATCTTGCTGCATTGTCCCCCTCATACCTAGATCGGTGAGTAACGCCGAAATCGCGCTCGAACCGGCGCCAGCGCCCCGGTGACGGTGAGCGTGGAAGAGGTTGGGTGTCGATCGGGCCGCAGTTGTTGTCGGCGATGGCGTTCCTCGGAGT
>Ga0210110_1000060_pt1 | contig 40749 bp, 40 predicted proteins | sample China_Galinas_PW_2_FD_184865 | JGI IMG/M metagenome (GOLD analysis project Ga0210110, IMG submission 184865) | Wetland microbial communities from San Francisco Bay, California, USA, that impact long-term carbon sequestration - China_Galinas_PWB_D1... | ecosystem: Environmental > Aquatic > Marine... | reverse complement strand
GATGGCCGCGGGCGGGGAAGTCCAATGGCCGCTCCCGGGGAGAGTCGGTGGCCGCCGGACAGCACCGCGAAGCGCGGTTCGTCCGGTTGAAACGTGAAGATGGGTGGAGGTCAAAGGTGAAGACCTCCCAATCGGGGCGCCCGGATTTGAACCGGGGACCTCACCGACCCGAACGGTGCGCGCTACCAGGCTGCGCCACGCCCCGAAGGAGGCGATTATCTCAGAGCTGGCCGTGCGGGACGATTCCGGGGAGTTGCCGCACGGCGACGCGGGTGGCGTGCGGCGGCTCCCAGCTCCAGGCGATCGACCTGGCGGGCACGCCGTGCTCGGCGGTCAGCCGCCGACCTGGGCCGAGATCCAGGGCGCGGCCAGCGAGAGCGTCGCCACGGCGAAGACGAGGCCGGCGAGCAGCGAGGCGACCAGCAGGCTGACGCGCATCCCCGAGCCGGCCAGCGCCGCCTCGCGGCCGCCGGCGCGGCGCCAGTCGGGCGCCGCCAGGCGCGGCACCTCGAGCACGTGGCCGAGCACGTGCACGCCCATCAGCACGAACCAGGCGACGAAGCTCGCCTTGTGCAGGAAGACGACCGCGTCGTTCTTCGGCCCTTCGACCATCAGCCAGAGACCGGTGGCGAAGAGGGCGAGCGTGGTCGCGACGACCCCGGGGGCGAGCAGCCGCATCGCCGGGGGCGGCGGCCCCTTGCCCCGGTAGGGCGGATTGCCCGAGTAGTAGCGGGCGAAGCGGTAGCCGGTGCTCGCCAGCTTCAGCAGCACGGGCGGGATCAGCAGCACGCCGATGAAGATGTGCGGCCCGACCAGCCGGCCGATCAGCGGGATGGTCGCCCCCTCGGCCGCCAGCAGGACGAGCAGCAGCGCCGCCGCGCCCCCGGTGAGGCGGGCGTTGCCGGCGACGCCGTCCCTTGCCGCGGGCCGCACGGCACGCATCGCGGGGATCGCCTGCTCGGTCTGCATCGTCGGCACCCTTCCGGCCCAGGCTCACCGCCGCCTAAGCGGGCGGTGAGAGATCTCTCACCGGCGTCTCAGCGCCGGTTTAGCCCTGACGGCGAGCGTTGCGGCGATGAGCAAGAGCTCCGTCTCGCCGGCGACCGCCCTGCTGCCGCTGCGCCTCTTCCTCGGCGTCACCTTCGTCTACGCCGGGGTCCAGAAGCTCAGCGATCCGGGCTTCCTGCACGCCGGCGCGCCGACCTACATCGGCACCCAGCTCGAAGGCTTCGCCGGCGGCACGCCGGGGGGCTTCCTCCTCAGGGCCTTCGCGATCCCGATCCCGGTCGAGGCGGGGATCGGCGTGGCGCTGGCAGAGATCGCGATCGGCCTGCTCGCCGCGGGCGGCCTGTACACGCGGGCCGCCGCCGCCTGCGGGCTGGGGCTCAACCTGCTGCTCTTCCTCACCGCGAGCTGGCACACGACCCCCTACTTCCTCGGGCCCGACATCGTCTTCGTCTTCGCCTGGCTGCCCTTCGTGCTCGCCGGCGCCGAGGGCCAGCCGGCGCTCGACAACCTGGTCGACCGGCCGGCGCTGGCGCAGCGCACGCGCCTGCGTCCTCAGGAGGCGGAGGCGGGGGGCGCCGGCCTCGACCCCGGCTCGACCCGGCGCACGCTGCTGCTCGAGCTCGGCGCGGCGGCCGCCGCGATCGCCGGCGTCTCGCTGCTCGCCAGGGGCGCCTACTCGGCGCCGCGCAGCTTTGCCAGGGGGCCGGCCTCGGGCGATGGGGCGGCGCGGGGCGGCGGTGGGTCGGCGCCGCCCGGGGGCGACGGCGCCGCGCGGGGCGGTTCCGGCCACGGGGCCGCGAAGGTCCCGGCGAACGCGGTCGAACTCGGCCCGGCCAACCGGCTGCCGAGCGGCACGGCCGCCACCTACGGCGACCCGGCGGACGGCGCCCCGGACATCGTCATCCGCGAGCCCGGCGGCGGGATCAAGGCGTTCAGCGCCGTCTGCACGCATGCCGGCTGCACGGTCGGCTACGAGGGCGGGACGATCGTCTGCCCCTGCCACGGCGGCGAGTACAGCGCCGAGACCGGCGAAGTGCTCGCCGGCCCGCCGCCGGCGCCGCTCGAACCGCGCCGCGTGCTGGAAGCCGACGGCAAGATCTACGCGCTGCCGAGCTAGAAACGCCGCGCCGTAGAGGTTTTCACCGCATGGCGATAAATAGCTCGACGGCGGTCGGGTGGGTGGCGGAAGTAGCATCGAGCGCATGAGGCTCCTGGTGGTCGAGGACGAGGCGGCGATCGCCGACTTCCTCCAGCGCGGCCTGGCGGCCGAGGGCTACGAGGTGACCGTGGCCGGCGACGGGCTCGAAGGCGAGCGACTGGCGCTGGACGACGGCTTCGACCTGGTAGTGCTCGACCGCATGCTGCCGGGGCGGGACGGGCTCGAGCTGCTCGGCGCGATCCGCGACGCGAAGCCGGCGCTGCCGGTGATCGTGCTGACCGCCAAGGGCGAGGTCGCGGACCGCGTGGAGGGGCTCGACCGCGGCGCCACCGACTACGTGACCAAGCCCTTCGCCTTCCCCGAGCTGCTGGCGCGCGTGCGGGCGCGGCTGCGCCAGCCCGGCGGCGAGGCGCCGACCGTGCTGGAGGCTGCGGGCATGCGCCTCGACCTGCTGGCGCGGCGGGTCGAGCGCGACGGCGCCTCGGTGCGGCTGCCCGAGCGCGAGGCCGAGCTGCTCGCCTACCTGATGCGTCGCCCCGGCCAGGTCTGCACGCGGGCGGAGATCCTCGCCGCGGTCTGGCGCTACGACCACGACCCCGGCACGAACATCGTCCAGGTCTACATCGGCTACCTGCGCCGTCGCCTCGGCCAGCTCGGCGTCCCCGCCCCGATCGAGACCGTTCGCGCCGCCGGCTACCGCCTGGTGGACGCGTGAGGCAGGTCTGGGTGCGGCTCGGGCTGCGCGCCCGCCTGGCGCTGGCGATCGGCGCGATCATCGTCACCGCCTTCCTCGCCGCGCTCGTCGCGGTGCGCGTCGAGCTGCGCGACGAGCGGGGCGCGGTGCAGCGCGACGCGCAGGCCGAGGTCGAGCGCACGGTGCTGGTCGCCGGTGGGATCGCGCTGGCCGGCGCGCTGCTCGCCGGCTACCTGGTCGCCGCCGCCTTCGAGCAGCGCTTCAGCCGGCTCGACGAGGCCTTCCTGCGCCAGCGCCGCTTCGTCGCCGACGCCTCGCACGAGCTGCGCACGCCGCTGACCGCGATCCGCGGCCAGCTGGAAGTGCTCGCCAGGCAGGAGCGGCCGGACGCCGAGGAGGTGCGGAGAGTCGAGCGGCTCGCGCTGATCGAGGCGGCGCGGATCGAGCGCCTGGTCGACGACATGCTGGTGCTCGCGCGGCTCGAGGAGGACGCCCGCCTGCGGCCGGAGCCGATCGCGCTGCCGAACTTCTTCGAGCAGCTGGCCGGGGGCTCTCCCGACGCTGTCGAGCTCGGCGAGCTGCCGGGCGGCACGCTGCGCGGCGACCCCGAGGCGCTGACCCGGGTGCTGCGCAACCTCGTCGGCAACGCCCGCCGCCACGCCGGGCCGGGCGGGCGCGTCGCGCTGAGCGCGACCGCGCACGGCTCGCGCCTGACGATCCGCGTCGACGACGACGGGCCGGGCATCCCGCCCGCCGAGCGCGAGCGCGTCTTCGACCGCTTCCACCGCAGCGAGGCGGCGCGCGACCGCCGCTCGGGGGGCGCCGGCCTGGGGCTGGCGATCGCCCGCGAGATCGTCGAGCTGCACGGCGGCCACATCTGGGCCGAGCGCTCGCCGCTCGGCGGCGCCCGCGTCGCCTTCGAGCTGCGCGGATTCACCCCGAGCGCGTAGCGCGCAGCGGCTCGCTCATCCGCGCCTCCCCCGTTCCCGTTCCGAAAGTCGGGTATGCATCAGGGCATGGACGCGAAGCGCCCCCTGCGGGCAGTCGACGGATTCCAGCAGCGCCACGCGGCGCTGGCGGTGCCGGTTGCTGTGGTGAAGAAGTTCGGCGACGACCAGGGCGCGAACCTCGCCGGGCTGATTGCCTTCCGCGCCTTCTTCTCGCTCTTCCCCCTGCTGCTCCTGCTGACCACCGTGCTCGGCTACGTGCTCGCCGGCGACCCGAGCCTGCGCCAGCAGGCGGTCGACTCGGTGCTCACCCAGTTCCCGGTGATCGGCGAACAGGTGGAGGTCAGCACGCTCGAAGGCAGCGGCGTCGCCCTGGCGGTCGGCGTCGCCGGCTCGCTCTGGGCCGGCTTCGGCGTCGTGATCGCGACCGAGCACGCGCTCGACCGCGTCTGGGCCGTCCCCTTCCGCGACCGGCCCGACTTCCTCACCTCGCGCCTGCGGGCGCTCGTGCTGCTGGTCGTGCTCGGCACGCTGACGGTCGTATCGACGGTCGCCTCCGGCCTGGTCGGGGGCGGCGCCGGTCTGCTCGGGCCGGTCGGCGGGATCGCGATCTCGGTCGGCATCAACCTGCTGGTCTTCGGCACGGTGTTCACCCTGCTCGGCTCGCGCGAGGCGTCCTTCTCCCGCCTCCTGCCGGGGGTGGTCCTCGCCGCGGTCTGCTGGTCGGGGCTGCAGCTCGTCGGCGGCTGGTTCGTCTCGCACGAGGTGCGCAACGCGGCGCCCGCCTACGGCACCTTCGCCCTGGTGCTCGGGCTGCTCGTCTGGATCAACCTCGGCGCGGTGCTGACCGTGCTCAGCGCCGAGCTCAACGTCGTCTGGGAGCGGCGGCTGTGGCCGCGCAGCCTGCTTGGCGCGGGCCGCGAGGAGGACGAACGGGTGATGCGGGCGATCGCCAAGGCGCAGGCGCGCGACGACTCGCAGCGGATCGACGTCGACTTCGGCCCGCGGTAGGCGCGGCGTGGAGATCGGCTTCGCCGCCGCGCTGCTCGTCTTCGGCGCGCTGCTCTGGCTCGCCGCCTCGCTCTCGGGGGTGATGCGCGGCACCGTGCTCTCGATCTCCGTCTTCTCGGTCGCCTGCGGGATCGTCCTCGCCCAGCTCGACGTGGTCAGCGTCGACCCCGCCAGCACCGACCTCCGCCACCTGGTCGAGCTGGCGCTGATCGTCACCCTGTTCTCCGACGGGCTGGTCGTCGAGCGCGAGCTGCTGCGCCGCCACTGGGCCTCGCCGGCGCGCTCGCTGATCGTCGCCCTGCCGATCACGATGCTGCTGCTGGCCCTCGGCTCGATCCTCGCCCACGGCCTGACCGACACCGTCGCCGCCAACTGGATCGCCGGCCGCGTCTCCGAGCGCGAGGTCGAGGCCGAGAAGGAGGAGGGGGGCTGAGCTTCCGCTGTGACTTATCCCTCTATGAGAGGGATAAGTCACAGCGGAACGGCGCACTCGTTCGTCAAGACGGGCAAGCCGGTCGGCGTGATCTGTTACGTCCCCTGGACGCTGGTCGAGGCCGACATCGTCCGCAACCGCACCTCGGCTGAGCTTCTGGCGTCTACTCTCGGCCGTACTCTGGTCGATCTGATGTCGATGGCAAGAGCCGAGAAGAAGAGGGAGACCGAGCACACAGCCGTCCGACTGCCGACCGTGGCGCGACTGCTCGAGTTGGGATGGTCCGAGGGTCAACTCCAGTGGGAACCGGAGTGGCGGGTCCCCAGGACTCCGCACGACTCCGCCAAGCGCGAGCGCGCTTCGACTTTCGACTCATGGCCGGTCGACTTGGCGATTTTTGACTCCGAGGAGCACGCGGGCGAGTGGGAGCACCTCCTCGCGATCTTTGAGTTCAAGCAGCCAACCCTCGAAGAGGGCCAAAGCCAGCTTGAGATCTATCTGGGGCGGGAGCCCAGGGCGAAATTCGGCTATTGGACGAATGGAGACCAGAGCGTCGCCATCTACAAGCTCCCGGACGGGACCGTTGACGTTGTGCCCGGGGCCAAGCTGCCCAAACCTCGAGATAGCCTTTCCAAGCCGTCGTCGGAGCCGCTCACCTACGATCGATTGAGGACGCCGACCGAGCGCGAGCTCAAAGGCGTCTTCAGGAGATTGCTCGAGACGATCGTCGCGGCGGACAGCCGCTCCGTGCGTCCCGACGACCAGCTCAACGAGATCTGCAATCTGCTGCTGCTCAAGCTGGAGTCCGATTCAGATGCAAGCGATGATCCCGAGGAGCCCGTCGTGTTCCAGCTTGCGGACACTGAGGCGCAAACGGCAAGAGAAATCCGAGCCGAGTTCGACGAAATGCGCCAGTTTCGCACGGATGTCTTCACGGAGGCGCAGGATGGAGCCCTTCAGCTTGACGACCACACCATCCATCAAGTCGTGTACGAGCTATCACCGTTGAAACTGATGCATATGGGGGCTGACGCGGTTTCCTCCGCGTTTCAGGTCTTCCGGCGGGCAAACCTAAAGGCTGGAGAGGGTCAGTACTTCACGCCACGACGAGTGATCGAAAGCGCGGTGCGAATAATGGAGATCACTCGGCAAGACAAGATAATCGACCCAGCATGCGGGACCGGGGGGTTCTTGATCGAGACGTATAGGTCCCTTGCCTCGAATGCCCGCACTCCCACCGCGCAGGCGAACGCCCGGAACTACGCGCACAGGCAGATTTGGGGAGTGGACAAGGACGGGATCAACGTCAAGCTTGCCCGCGCAATGATGGTCATTCTGGGTGACGGATCCGCAAATATCCACGTTGGTGACAGTCTGCGCGAACATCGATGGAAGGACGACTACCCTCATCTTCAACAGCCCATGAAGGACGGATCCTTCGCGGCTGTGATCACCAACCCTCCGTTTGGACAGAAACTGAAGGTCTCAGCCGCAGACGCAAAGCGCAACAGGTACACGATCGCGAGCGCCGCAGGCGGCGGCGACAACGCGTATGCAGCGCTGGAGATAGGTCTGATCTTTCTAGAGCGCTCGTATCGGCTCCTTGCGCCGGGTGGAAAGCTGGGGATTGTCCTTCCGGAGACGTATTTCTTCTCCCCTACCTATTCTTGGCTCCCTGGTTGGCTGGAGGGGCGACTGGCATTGCGCGGGGTGCTCAACATTCCAATGGAGGCGTTCCAGGGATTTTGTCGGGCGAAGACCAATTTCTACATATTCGAGAGGATGTAGCCGGTGCATCGCCCGTCGTGGTTCAGAGACGACAAGGTTCTGGTGTCATTCGCCTCCACCGTCGGTATCAACAAGGACGGGGAGGAGCTATACGTTGTTGATCCAGAGACGGGTCGACGAACCGATCAGATCAATGACGAGCTCGAGCGTGATGTGACAGCTGTGTTGGCTGGTGGCAAGACCGCCACGGTTCGGTGGGTGAGTGCAGGGACCGTGCGAAAGTCCGGCATTTGCGTTCCGATTTATTATGATCGCCGATCACTCAACAGGTACAAGAGGGTCCTCCGAGGAAGGTTGAACCGGTTCGTATCGAAGTCTCTCGGCGACCTCATCGAGCATGGCGAACTTGTCGTGCACCATGGCCATGGCAGTCCATCCGCCGACATGCGAACCGGTGAGATTCCTTACATCAAGGTGTCAGATCTTCGTGCGGGCCAGGTCAACATCAACCCCACGAATCGCGTCTCGCAGGTCGTTGCCGAGAGGCATTGGCGGGGAAAGATTTCCGGCCTCAAGGCTTTTGATCTGCTTACCCCCGCTCGCACGAGCAAGAACATTGGTGATATCGCGGTGCTTATGCCGGGCCAGGAGCGAGTTGTGCTGACCAAGGAGATGCTTGTGATCAGGCCCGGGCCTGAGGCGAAGTTTGACTCGTTTTACCTGCTGTGGGCGCTTTCGCTGAGCATTGTGCGCGAACAGTGGGAGCGCCTTGTCTTTATGCAGACGAATCGCGAGGATACCGGTCAGCGATTCAGGGAGATCGAGATTCCGATGGCGCCGAACGCCAAGGCTGCAGGTGAAGTTGCAGCGCCGTTCCGCCAGTACTATGAGGGAATGGCAAGTCTGCGGGCAGAGTTCTTGGACTACCTTTCGCAGTCAGGGTGCCACCACGTGTTCTTGGCGAGCGAGGCAGAGGGCTAGCCCGTGCGGCGGACCATCGGCTGGAAGGTCTTCCACCAGCCCTCGTCGAGCAGCGCGTGCTCGACGCTTTCCAGCAGGAAGCCCGCGTCGTTTTTCAGTACAACGCGCGGGCACGGCTACGGAGGCTGAGCAATCGACTGGATCGCGATACTTGTGGGGGCCGTGGCGGCGCTGCTCGTGCTGCTTCTGCTCGCGCTGATGGCGATGCGCGAGCGCAAGGCCCGCGGGCGCTTCGAGCTCCTCGCCGACGTCGCCGCCGTCTCCGACTCCGGCGCGCCGCTGGAGGAGGCCTTCGACGCGATCTGCGCGATCCTCGTGCCGCGGATCGCCGACTTCTGCATGATCGACGTGCTCGACGAAAACCGGGTGCCGCGCCGCGCCGCGGTGCGCGTCGCTCCGGGAGGCAGGCCCGAGTTCGAGGCCGGGCTCGCCGAAAGGATGCCCTCGACGCCGCCGCGGATGGTCGCCGACGACCGCTCCTCGCTGGAGTCGCGCTTCTACGAGCGGGTCGGCGAGTACGACCTGCGCGGCCTCTCCCACGACGAGGACGACTTCGAGTTCCTGCAGAGCCTCGGCATGCGCTCGGCGATCACCGTCCCCCTGCGGGCGCGCGGCGAGGTGACCGGCGCCCTGACCCTCGCCGTCGCCTGGTCGGGGCGGCGCTACCGGCGCGAGGACGCGCGCTTCGTTCGGCTGCTCGCCGGCCAGATCGCCCTGGCGCTCGACAACGCCGGCCTCTTCGCCGACCTCGAGCGCGCCGAGCACGCGCGCTCGCGGATCGCCGAAACCCTGCAGCGCGGCCTGCTGCCGCCGCCGCTGCCGCACATCCCGGGCTGGTCGGTGGCGGCGATGTACAGGCCGGCGGGGGCGGAGAACGAGGTAGGCGGCGACTTCTACGACCTCTTCCGCGTGCCGGGGGGCTGGATGCTGGCGGTCGGCGACGTCACCGGCCGCGGCGCCCACGCCGCCTCGATCACCGCGGTCGCCCGCTACACGGTGCGCACCGCGGCGGTGCTAACCGACGACCCGCTGGAGGCGCTGCGCACGCTCAACCGCGCCCTGCTGGCGCGCGGCGACTCGGCCCTCTGCAGCCTCGCGGCGATCACGCTGAGCGAGGACCCGGCGGAGCCGGTCCGCCTCGCCGTCGCCGGGCACCCGCCGCCGCTGCTGGTCGACGGCGAGGAGGTCAGCGAGGTGGCCGCGGCCGACCCCGTGCTCGGCGCCTTCCCGGACGCCGAGTGGAGCCTCTCGCGGGTCGAGGTGCGGGCGGGGCAGCAGATCGTCGTCGTCACCGACGGGATCACCGAGGCGCAGGGGCCGCGGGGGCGCTTCGGCGAGGAGCGGCTGCGCGCCGATCTCGGCGGCGCGGCCAATCCGGCGCTCGCCGTGCAGCGGCTCGAGGGCTCGCTGCACGAGTTCACCGAGGGCCGCTTCGACGACGACGTGGCGATGCTCGCCGTCGCCCGCGCCGGCGACGGCGCCGCGGCGACCGACGTGCTCGCCGCGCGGACCCCGGCCACCGCCCGGCCCGAGATGAATTGATGCCGTCCTCGCATCTGGCGCTGGTCAGGCGCCTCTACGAGTGCTTCAACAGCCGCGACGAGGCCTGCGTGGTCGAGCTCTGCGACGAGTCGATGGAGTTCTTCCCCGTGGTCACCGCCGGCGCGGTCGGCCGCGACGCGCCGTACACGGGCAGGGCGGGCCTGCGCGACTACCTCGCAGACGTCGCCGGCGTCTGGGAAGAGCTGCGGATCTCCCCCGCCGAGGTCGAGGCGCGCGGCGACCGCCTGCTGGTCCGCGGCCGCGTCTACGCGCGCAGCCGCGAGCTCGGCATCCGCGACGTCCCCGTCGCCTGGATCTGGGAGGTGCGCGACGGCCGCTTCGTCCGCGGCGAGGTCTTCCCCAATCCGCAGGACGCCGCCGAGCGCTTCGTCGGCGAAGCCGCCTGACCGGGTCGCCGCGAGCGGCGAGGTCGTACGGGCGATTCTGGCGCCGGCTCGGCCGTCCGTCCAGAAGGGTCGCCTATTCCACGAGAGCGGGCGGCGCGGCCGCGGCGGGGGCATGGCGCAGCGTCTCGAGCACTTCCTCGGCCAGCTGCGAGCCGTCGCCGGGGCGCAGCGGCGTCGCGTTGATCCGCAGCACGACGCCCTGCTCGTCGACCTCCTCGAGGGCGACGCTGGGGGCGTAGCGGGTCGGCGTGTCGACCGAGTCGAGCAGCCGCCGCTCGATCAGCCGCGGGCTCGCCTCGCCGGAGAAGCGCGCCCGCAGGTCCACCCTGTCGGGCTCGCGCAGCGGCACCACGGCGAGGTTGATCATCACGCTGTTGGGGATCTGGATGCGGTCGGCGCCCTGGGCGAGCGTCGTGTAGAAGAGGCCGAGCGAGCTGACCGTGCCTTCGAGCGAGCCGGCGAGGAAGCCGCCGACCAGGCGCACCCGTTCGCCGACCCGGAACGGCCGCGTGCCCTGCAGGACGACGCCGGCGAAGATCCCGCCCAGCGACTGCTGCGCGGCGAGCCCCAGCACGACCGCGGTGATCGTGCCGCCGAGCGCCAGCGTGCTCGCCCTGATCCCGGCGACGCGCAGGGCGAGCAGCACGACGACCGACATCGCGAAGAGGCGGATCAGGAATCCGAGCGTGCCGCCCGTAGCCGGGTCGAGCCGGCGGAAGAGCCGCGGCGAGGCGACCCGGACCAGCCAGTGCACGGCGACCGAGCCGACGATCACCAGCACGATCGCCGTGCCCGCCTTGACCCAGGTGACGTAGCCGGGCAGCCACTCCCTGCGCTGGTAGTAGACGAGCATCGTGCCGGCGATCAGCGCCAGCGCGACCAGCAGTCCGCCGAGCGCCCGCCGGGTCGAGCCCGCTTCCAGCTCCTCGCCGAGGCCGACGGCATGCCACGAGTGGCTGCGCGTCTCGAACAGCTCGCGGGGCATCCTCCTGCGTGGAGCGGGCATGGCCCACGGCTACCCGCTCCCCGCCGCGTTCACGCATCGCCCCCGGAGCGCCGTAGAGGTTGTTCCCGGATAGCGATCAAAAGCTCTACGGCGGGGCGGAGGCGCCTCCCCCTCCCCCGAGCGCCGTAGAGGTTTCGCCCGCATGGCGGTTCAAACCTCTACGGCAGTGGGTAGTGGGAGGGCATCGCCAGCTTCGAGGGAAAAGTCGTCGTCGTCACCGGCGCCGGGTCGGGGATCGGCCGGGCGATCGCCCGCCGCTTCGCCAGGGACGGCGCCGGCGTCGCGCTGCTCGCCCGCGGCGAGGAGGCGCTCGACGGGGTGCGCGGCGAGGTCCAGGCGGCCGGCGCCACCGCGCTCGCGATCCCGACCGACGTCGCCGACGCGGCCGCGGTCGAGGCGGCGGCCGAGCGGGTCGAGGCCGAGCTGGGCCCGATCGACGTCTGGGTCAACGACGCGATGACGACCGTCTTCTCCTTCTTCGAGGAGATCGAGCCCGCCGAGTACGAGCGGGCCACCGACGTCACCTACCACGGCACGGTCTGGGGCACGCGCTCGGCGCTCAAGCGGATGGTGCCGCGCGACCAGGGGGTCATCGTCGAGGTCGGCTCGGCGATGGCCTACCAGGGCATCCCCCTGCAGGCGCCCTACTGCGGCGCCAAGCACGCGATCAAGGGCTTCTTCGACTCCGTGCGCGCGGAGCTGCGCCACAAGGGCTCGAGGGTCCACGTGACGATGGTCCAGCTGCCGGGCGTCAACACGCCGCAGTTCGACCACAACCGCTCGAAGATGCCGAACCACCCGATGCCGGTGCCGCCCGTCTACCAGCCCGAGGTCGCCGCCGACGCCGTCCACTGGGCCGCCGGCCACCGCCGCCGCCAGGTCTACGTCGGCGTGCCCACCGTCTACACGGTCCTCGGCAGCAAATTCGCCCCCTGGCTGGCGGAGCGCTACCTCGCCCGCACGGCGGTCAGCGGCCAGCAGACCCAGGGACCGCCGACCGAGACCAACCGCGAGGGCAACCTGATGCGGGCCCCCGAAGAGGACCCCGGCGCCCACGGCGTCTTCGACGAAGCGGCCCACAAGCGCAGCCCCCAGTGGTTCCTCAGCCGCCACCGCAACGCCCTCGCCGGCCTCTTCGCCGCCGGCGCCGCGGCCGGCGCCGCCGGCCTGCTGGCCACCCACCGCGGCTGAGCGCCGCGGCCGGGAAGCGGCCCGCGCCGCGGGCGGTGTTCACGGCCGGGGTGGCGCTCTTCGCGCTGGGCTCGGCGGTCTGCAATCCGCTGGTGCCGCCGATCATCTTCAGCCACCCGTCCTTCAGGATCGACAACCACTGCTGACCGCCTCCGTACGGCGCGCTGTTCGGGGCCCTCTTCCCGATCTGAGGATGAAATTCGGCCCCGGTTGCAGCCGTGGCTAGCCCTATTTTCATACTTTCCCCGGTACGGAAGCGCTCTATATCGAAACGTACTGGTACGGTCGCCGCCGAACCGACGATGCATCGAACCGCTCGGCCTCAGATGGTCGCCTGGTCGGCGGGGAGCAAGTGGCGAAACCGACGTCGATCCTGTTACACGACATGGAGGTGACGCCGTGAATGGCGGAATCAAGATGAGGATGGGGGCCCTCGGCGCTTCGCTGCTGGTCCTGGGGGCACTGGTCGTCATGGCGACCGGGGTGACCGGCGCCTACTTCAGCGACACGAAGGAAGGCGTGATCAAAGGAACGACCGGCTCGATACGGGTCCACACGTCGGGCGGCACCGGAAGCAACGGGTTGAACTTCAACTTCAAATACCTGTTGCCAGGCGAGCCGCAGACCGCGACCGTCGAATACAAAAACGTGGGCCACAACCCGCAGGACGTCTGGGTCGTGTTCGACCCGGAAGCGCTGCACGCGCTCAACAATCTCGGGCACTACGGGGAAGTCACGCTCTCCAAGAGCGGTGGCGTCATCTTCCACTCGGCCAACCTGAACGACAACCAGCCTCCGGCGTCGGGCTATTGCGGCTCCGTGCAGTACTCGACGGAAGAATTCAGCCCGTCCGGTTGCTGGCCGCTGAAGCAGAAGTACAAGGTCGGCTCCAACGTCAGTCCCGGGTCTGGCAGCTACTTCAAATTCACCTTTGGCTACACGACCTACAAAGGTGGGATCGGCAACGCCCAGCAGGAACTGCCGTGGAACATCTACCCGCCGGAAGAACCGGAAGAAAACTGGAAAGGCAACGGCCTTCCCTACTCGGTGGTCGCCACGCAGGTGGGGGTCGAACCGTAACCTTGTTGCGGCCGTTCGCCGTGACCTGAGACCGAGCCAGGGATGCAGCTGACGAAATGTCCTGGAGGGCATCGCCCCATATTCAGTCCTATGGTGCGATGCCCTCCGCAAGGCACGGTGCCGGCGATCGGGGAATTGGCGGGGAGACAGCCGCGACGAGCGATGGTTTGCGGTGGCCCAGGCCGGCCTCGGTCGTCCTGGTGCTGCTGCTGGTCATACCCGCAGCGGCGGTGGCCCTGTATCAGTCCGGAGGCCTGCCATATCGCCTGTACGTCGTGCACACGGGTTCGATGTCGCCGGGGATCCCCCCCGAAAGCGCGGTACTGGTACGTGAAGGGGGGTACAGCATGGGGGACGTCGTCTCGTTCGAGGTGCACGGCGCGGTCGTGACGCACCGGTTGATCTCGATCAACTCCGACGGCACCATCGACACCAAGGGCGACGCCAACCGCAGCGCCGACCCCTGGCGCGTGCCGTCCTCCGACGTCATCGGCCGGGTCGTCGCAGCGCCGCACCGACTCGGCTACTTCCTGATGTATGTGCGGACCCCCGAGGGCTGCGCGTCGATCGTCGTGGCGATGCTGTGCCTGTGGCAGATATGGGCGCTCGGCGCAGTTCAGTCGCCCCGGAACGCCAGGGGCGCTCCGTTGAACGCCTGACGCCTTCGGCCGCCGGTAGGGTCCTCGGTCGATGAGGACGCTGGTCGCGGCCCTGCTCGCGCTCGCCGCGTAGCAAGCCGCCGGCCTGGAATTCAAGTCAGTCGGCGTGGATCTCGCGCCGTATGAGTTTCGCCGGGGGGCGAATCGGCTCCTCGGAGGGAAAGAGATCCCGCGAACGCAGTCTTGCCTATGGCAAGGATGTCATATTCAAGTGGCCTAAATGCCAACACTGTCCCGGGCGACCCCGCCGCGCACGGCGATTGTCGCCCGCGGTCGCGTGCACCGAGCCCAGGGCGGGCGGCGGGGGCTCAGCGGCTTCGCAGCAGGGCCGTCGCGCCGGCCGCGACGCCGAGACCCGCCGCCACGGCGCCGCCGACCAGCGCCGCTTCGCGCAGGCGGCCATCCCCGTTCTGGACCAGGTCGGGGTAGGCGGCCTCGGGACGGCTGCCGGCGACGCCCGAGGGCCCGTGGTCGAGGGCCATCGCGATCACCTGAGCGGTGTGCAGGGCGCGGCGCTCGCTCAGTTGCTCGATCTGCGTCTTGCAGGAGAAGCCGTCGGCGATCAGGATCGTCTCCTCGCCCGCCTCGCGCACGGCGGGCAGCAGGCGGGCCTGCTCGGCGATCTCGCGCGAGATCTCGTCGTGCTCGCGCTCGAAGCCGAAGGAGCCGGCGAGCCCGCAGCAGCCGCTGTCGAGGATCTCGGCGTCGAGGCCGAGGCGCTCGTAGAGCTCCTGCTCGGCGCTCATCCCGGCCGTCGCCTCCTGGTGGCAGTGGCCGTGCACGAGCGCCCGCCGGCTCAGCCGCGGCGCGTCCCAGTCGGGGGCGTGCCGCTGCAGGAACTCGGCCAGGGTCAGCGTCTGCAGCGAGAGCCGCTTGGCGTCCTCGTCGTGCGGCATCAGGTTCGGCAGCTCGTCGCGGAAGGAGGCGACGCAGCTCGGCTCGATCCCGACCACGGGCACGCCGTCGTGGATGTGCGGGGCGAGCGCGTCGAGCATGCGGCGCCAGAAGAGCTTCGCCGTGTCGAGCATCCCGTAGTCGTAGAGCGGTCGCCCGCAGCAGAGCGCCGGCGCCGGCACGACGACGCGGAAGCCGGCGTCCTCGAGCACCCGCACGGCGGCCTTAATCGGCTCAGGGTGGAGGAAGTTGTTGAAGGTGTCGGGGAAGAGCACGACCGGGTCGGCGTTCGGGTTGACCGCCCCGCGCCCCTGCCACCAGGCCTTGAAGGTCTGGTGCGCGAAGGGCGGGATCTCGCGCTCGCCGCTCAGCCCGGCCGCGCGCTTGACCAGGCGGTTGACGCCCGGCGCGTGGGTGAGCAGGTTGGCCAGCCGCGGCACGTGCTGGGCGAGCCGCGCGTGCAGCATGATCAGCCCCATCGAGTAGGCGGCCATCGGCCGCAGCCGGCGCTTGTAGTGGCCGGAGAGGAACTCGGCCTTGTAGGTCGCCATGTCGACGCTGACCGGGCAGTCGCCCTTGCAGCCCTTGCAGGAGAGGCAGAGGTCGAGCGCCTCGTGCACCTCATCGGAGCGGAAGCCGTCGGTGATCGTCTGCCCCTCGAGCATCTCGTAGAGGATCCGCGCGCGGCCGCGCGTCGTGTGCTCCTCGTCCTTCGTCGCCATGTAGCTCGGGCACATCGTGTCGCTGGCGGCGTTGCGGCATTTGCCCGCGCCGACGCAGCGCAGCGCCGCGTGGGCGAAGCTGCCGCCGTCCTCCGGGAAGGCGAAGTGGGTGTCGACTTCCGGCGGCGCGTAGTCGGAGCCGAGCTTCATGTTGGAGACGATCGGATATGGGTCGACCACCTTGTGCGGGTTCATCCGGTTGCCCGGGTCCCAGATCCGCTTCATCTCGCCGAAGGCGCCGACCAGCTCCTCGCCGTACATCTTCGGCAGCAGCTCCGCCCGCTGCTGGCCGTCGCCGTGCTCGCCGGAGAGCGAGCCGCCGTGCTCGACCACGAGGTCGGCGACCCGGTCGAGGAAGCGGCGCCAGGTGCGCAGGCCGCCGGCGCTGCGCAGGTCGAAGTCGATCCGGCAGTGCACGCAGCCGTCGCCGAAGTGCCCGTAGAGCGCCGCCCGGTAGCCGTGCTCGTCGAGCAGGCGGCGGAAGCCGCGCAGGTAGGAGCCGAGCCGCGCCGGTGGCACCGCCGCGTCCTCCCAGCCGGGCCAGTGGTCGCGCTCGCCCTGCACGTAGGAGGTCGCGCCGAGGCCGGCCTCGCGGATCTCCCACAGCCGCTGCTCTTCGCCGGCGTCGTCGAACAGCTTCATCTCCGGCGCGGTCGGGTCGCGGCGCAGCTCCGCCATGCACTCTTCGGCCCGGGCGTGGCTCTGCTCGCGCTCCTCGGCGCCGAACTCGACCAGCAGCCAGCCCTCGCCCCCGGGCAGGAGCGGCACCTCGGAGGTGTGCCTGCCCTTCTGCACCATGTCGTCGATCAGCCGGCTGTCGATCCCCTCGAGGCCGACCGGTTCGTGGGCGAGGATCTCCGGCACGTGGTCGGCCGCCTCGAAGACGCTCGGGTAGCCGAGCACCAGCAGCGAGCGGGCGGGAGGGGAGTGGACGAGCCGCACGGTCGCCTCCAGCACCGTCGCCAGCGTGCCCTCCGAGCCGACCAGCGCGCGGGCGACGTTGAACCCCTTCTCGGGCAGCAGCTCGTCGAGGTTGTAGCCGGAGACGCGCCGCGGGATGTCCGGGTAGCGCTCGCGGATGCGGTCGGCCTGGCGGTCGCGCAGCTCGCGCATCTCGCGGTAGATCTCGCCGCGCCGGCCGCCGGCGGCGATTATCTCCTCCAGCTCCTCCTCGCTCGTCGGCCCGACGCGCATCCGCTCGCCGTCGTAGGTGACGATCTCCAGCTCCTCGACGTTGTCGGCGGTGCGGCCGGCCATCACCGAGTGGATGCCGCAGGAGTTGTTGCCGATCATCCCGCCGAAGGTCGCGTATTCGTGGGTCGAGGTGTCGGGGGCGAAGGTGAGCTCGTGGCGGCTCTCGGTGATCTCCGCGAGCTGGTCGCGGATCACTCCCGGCTGCACCCGCGCGATCTCGCGCTGCGGGTCGATCTCGACGATCTCGCGCATGTACTTCGAGGTGTCGATCACGACGGCGACGTTGGTCGTCTCGCCGGAGAGGCTGGTCGCGCAGCCGCGCGGCAGCACCGGCGCCCCGTGCTCGCGGCAGGCGCGCACCGCGGCGACCACGTCCTCGGCGTGCCTGGGGATCACCACGCCGAGCGGCGGCTGGCGGTAGTTGGAGCTGTCGTGCGAGTAGATCGCCCGCGTGCCGGCGTCGAAGCGCACCTCGCCCTCGACCGCACCGGCAAGCTCGCGCTCCAGCGCCTTCAGGTCGATCTCCTCGACGCCCTCGGGCGCGAGCGTCGCGTGGCCGCTCATATGGCGAACTCCTCGGCGTCGGCGCGCTTCAGCTCGAGGCCGAGCCCGGGGCGCGAGCGGTCGGGGACTAGCCGGCCGCCCGCCGGGTCGAGCGTGCCGTCGAACAGCATCCGCTCGATCCGCACGTGGTCGTGGAAGTACTCGAGGTGCGCGAGCGTCTCGACCGCGCAGCAGGCGTGGGCCGAGATCGCCGGCGCGCAGTGGGCGGAGAAGCGCCGCTGCGCCGCTTTGCAGACGCCGTCGGCGCGCAGCATGTTGGTGACGCCGCCGACCCGCGTCACGTCCGCCTGCACGACGTCGACGCAGCCCGCCAGCTCGCCGAGCTGCTGCAGGCCCCACTCGTACTCGCCGGCGGCGATCGCCATCCCGGCCGGGCCGTGCTCGCGCACGAAGGCGAGCCCGGCGCGATCGTTGGAGCTGACCGGCTCCTCCAGGTAGGAGACGCGATATTCGGCGTAGCGCCCCGCCTCGCGCAGCGCCGTCTTCGGCGTGAAGGCGCCGTTGGCGTCGACCATCAGCTCGACTCCGTCGCCGATCGCCTTGCGGCAGAGGGCGAGGCGGTCGGGGTCGCGCTCCGGCTCGCGCCCGACCTTCACCTTGACCCGCGGCAGGTCCGCCTCCATCCATCCTTCGAGCTGGTCGCGCAGCCGCTGCGGCGCATACGAGGTGAAGCCGCCGCTGCCGTAGACCGGCACGCTCGCGTGAAAGCGGGGCAGGGCGTCGGCCAGGCACACGCCGAGCAGCCGCGCCTTCAGGTCCCAGAGCGCGACGTCGACGGCGGAGACTGCCATCGCGCCGACGCCGGGCCGGCCGGCGTTGCGGATCGCCGCCTGCATCGCCGCCCAGGCGCCCGGCGGCGAGAGCGCGTCGCGGCCCGCGACCGCCTCGGCCAGCTTCGAGCGGACGAAGCTCGCGACCGAGACGTCGCCGTAGGCGTAGCCGAGCCCGGCCACGCCGCCGGCTCGGGCCTCGACCACGACGATCGTCGTCGAGTCCCAGCGCAGCGTGCCGTCGGACTCCGGCTCGTCGGTGGGGACGGTGTAGGCCGAGACGTCGAGGCCGTCGATCGGCGCCTCGACCGCCGCGGCCTGAGGCGCGGCAACCGCCATCAGCCGTTCACGAACTCCTTCAGCTTGCCCTTCAGCGACTGTTTGACGATCCGGGCGCCGTTGGGGTCGCCTTTGACCAGCGCTTTGGCCATCGAGCTCGCCTGGTCGACTTTGATGTGCGGCGGCAGCGGCGGCACCTCCGGGTCGGTGATCGCCTCGAGCACCACCGGGCGGTCCGCGGCCAGCCCCTCGTCCCAGGCCGCGCCGACCTGCTCCGGTTCGTCGACGCGGATGCCCTTCAGCCCGAGCAGCTCGGCGTAGGCCGCGTAGTCGAAGTCCGGGATCGCCTGCGAGGCCTCCAGTTTCGGGTCGCCCGCCAGCACCCGCTGCTCCCAGGTGACCTGGTTGAGGTCGTCGTTGTGCAGGACGAGCACGATCGTCTGCCTGTTCGGCCATTCCTCGTAGCGGTTGGCGATGTCGATCAGCGCGTTGAGCCCGAGCATCTGCATCGCGCCGTCGCCGAGCGCCGCGATCACCGGCCGGTCGGGGTAGGCCATCTTCGCGGCGAAGGCGTAGGGGATCCCCGGGCACATCGTCGCCAGCGTCCCCGATAGCGCCGCCCGCATGCCCTTGCGCAGCTTCAGGTGGCGCGCCCACCAGTTGGTCGCCGAGCCCGAGTCGGCGGTGAGGATGCAGTCGTCGGGCAGTCGCGGGGAGAGCTCGTGGAAGACGCGCAGCGGGTTGAGCGGCGTCGCCTCCATCATCGCCCGGTCGGAGAGGACCTCGTCCCACTTCTCGACTTCGGCTTCGATCTCCTCGCGCCAGCTGCGGTCCTCCTTGCGCTCCAGCCGCGGGATCAGCTCGCGCAGCGTGTCGCGCGCGTCGCCGACCAGGCCGACCTCCATCGGGTAGCGGATGCCGACCAGGCGGCCGTCGATGTCGATCTGCACGCCGCGCGCCTGGCCGGGCTCGGGCAGCCACTCCGAGTAGGGGAAGCTCGAGCCGATCATCAGGAAGGTGTCGCAGCCGTCCATCATCTCGTAGCTCGGCTTCGAGCCGAGCAGGCCGATCGGCCCGGTCACGTAGGGCAGGTCGTCGGGCAGCACGTCGCGCCCGTTGAGCGCCTTGGCGACGCCGCCGCCGAGCAGCTCGGCGACCTGTTCGGCCTCCTCCGCGGCCCCGCGGGCGCCCTGGCCGACGAGGATCGCGACCTTCTCTCCGCTGTTCAGCACCTCCGCCGCGCGGCGGACCTCCTCGGCCGGCGGAATCACCCGCGAGCGGATCTCCCTCTGCGGCGCGGTGAAGACCGAGCCGTGCGTCATCGGCGGGTCTTCGTATTCGGACTCCTGCACGTCCTCGGGGAAGATCACCGCGGTCACCGAGCGCGATGCTTTCGCCACCTGCACGGCGCGGTCGACCAGGTGGCGGGCCTGCGACGGCGACATGCAGGTCTGCACGAACTCCGAGGCGACGTCCTTGAACAGCGCGTTGAGGTCGACCTCCTGCTGGTAGTTGGAGCCCAGCGACATCGTTTTCTGCTGGCCGATGATCGCGACCACCGGCTGATGGTCGAGCTTCGCGTCGTAGAGCCCGTTCAGCAGGTGGATCGCGCCGGGGCCGGAGGTCGCCATGCAGACGCCGACCTCGTCGGTCAGCTTGGCGTGCGCGGAGGCGCAGAAGGCGGCGATCTCCTCGTGCCGGGTCTGGATCAGCTCGACCTCGTCGCCGTGCTCGTGGAAGCCGCCGAGGATGCCGTTGATGCCGTCGCCGGGATAGCCGTAGATGCGGTCGACCCCGTGCTCGTGGAGTCGTCTCAGTACGAATGCGCCAACGGTTTCAGACATCGCGATCCAGCCCCTCTTCCTCGTCCTCTTGCGGTCAGAGGTCCGTTACCCGAAGCGGCCCGGCGAAAAACGAGCGTGGTCGAGGTTTGAGGCGTATAGCGACCGAAAGCTCGACCACGCTCGGTGAGTTCGGAGTCAGCTGGACGCGTAGCGGCGACACGTCCGGTTCCCCGCCCACAGGTCAGGCGGGGGCGGGGCAGGGGACCCCTACCCGTGAACGGTCGCGGGAAACGGAGCGCCTACGCGCGCAGCTCGGCGAGCGCGCCGTCGCGCTGCTCGTGCATCGAGATCGACGATTCGACCCCGGTGATCTGCAGCAGCCGCCGCACCTGGTGGTTGTGCGAGCAGAGGACGAGCCGCCCCTTGCCCTCGCCGCCGGCGTCGCGGTCGAGCCGCTGCCAGGAGCGCACGATCAGCGCGATCCCGGTCGAGTCGATGAACTCGCAGTCGCAGAGGTCGAGCATCACCGAGGCCGCCGGGTCGGAGAGCGCCTGCTCGAGCTCGCGCTCGAGCTGCGGCGCGGTGTTCATGTCGAGCTCGCCGCTGACGAAGACGGCGTGGACTCCGCCGTCGAGCTGCTCCGTTTTAACCGCGAATGGGGCGGGATTCACGCCGCCGATCCTACAGCAGCGTGTTAAGGCGCAAACGCCGCTCGCGGCCTGGTTTCGAGGCCGCCGGCCGGGGGTAGCCGGGTGGACCGATGCCCGGAGGTTATCCTCGGGCGCCGCGGGGAACAGAGGTCCCCCAGCGGAAGAATTGGGTTCATGCCAGAGAGCTCGGCCACCACCGACAAGCCCAAGGGGTTTCAGATGACGCTTCCGGCGAAAGCCGAGAACGTGGCCGTCGTGCGTCACGCGCTCGCCGGCCTCGCGGAGCAGATCGGGATGGACGAGCCCGGGCTCGCCGACCTGAAGACCGTCGTCACCGAGGCCTGCATGAACGTGGCGGTGCACGCCTACGAGGGCGGCGCCGGCCCGCTGATGGTCGACGCCCGCCCCGACGAGGACGGCCTCACCGTCACCGTGCGCGACGAGGGCGTCGGCATCCAGCCGCAGGCCGACGTCGAGCGGGGCAGCCTGCGGCTCGGCCTCTCGCTGATCGCCGCGCTCTCGACCAGCTTCGCGATCTCCGGCGGCGTCGGCGTCGGCACCGAGGTGACGATGCGGCTGCCGCTGCGCGGCGGCGGCGCCGGCAGCGTCGACGGCGACCCGGTGAGGATGCGGGCCGACCTGCACGAGACGACCGAGCTGGTCACCGACCGCCCGGAGCTGCTCGGCCCGGTACTGGCCCGCATGGTGGGGGCGCTCGCCGCCCGCCGCGACCTCTCGGTCGACCGCCTCTCCGACGCGGTGCTGGTCACCGACGCGATCGCCGCGGCGGCGCCCTCGCGCTTCGCCGACGGCCGCGTGAGGCTCGGGCTCGAGGACCGCGGGGAGGGGATCGCACTGCGGATCGGGCCGATGGACGCCGGCGCCGCCGCCGAGGTGCGCCGCGAGCTCGAAGTGCCCGACGTCGGCGGCTCGCTGGAGGCGCTGGCCGACGAGCTCGCCGTCGAGACGGACGACGGCGAGTACCTCGTCATCCGCTTTGCCGCTGCTCCCTGATCCGCTCGCGGATCCGCGACAGGGCGCGGCGCAGGATGCGCGAGACGTGCATCTGCGAGTGGCCGATCCGCTCGGCGATCTGCGACTGCGTCATGTCCTCGGCGAAGCGCAGGCGCAGCACCAGCCGCTCGCGGTCGTCGAGGTAGGGGAGGGCGGCGTCGAGCGCGATCCGCCCCTCGACCAGCTCGAAGGACTCGTCCTCGGCGCCCACCCACTCGGTCGGCGGCGATTCCTCGGAGTCCTCGGCGCCGGCCGGGCGGTCGAGCGAGAGCGGGCGGCGGTTGTGGTTGGCCTCCATCACCTCGAGCACGTCGGTCTGCTCGACCCCGAGCCGCTCGGCGATCTCGCCGACCGAGGGTGAGCGCTGCAGCTGCTTGGTCAGCTCGGTGATCGCCTTGTCGACTTCGGCCATCCGGTCGTGCAGGCCGCGCGGCACGCGCACGGTCCAGACGCGGTCGCGGAAGTGGCGTTTGAGCTCGCCGAGGATCGTCGGCGAGGCGAAGGCGGTGAAGGGGATGCCGCGCTCGGGGTCGAAGCGGTCGATCGCGTTGAGCAGGCCGAGGCTGGCGACCTGCAGCAGGTCGTCGAAGGACTCGCTCGCCCCGCGGTAGCGCAGCGCCAGCCGCTTGGCGAAGTCCATGTTCCTGCGCACGAGCTCTTCCCGGATCGCCGGGTCACGCTCGCGGGCAAAACGCCGCCACAGCTCGGAATCCTTCTCTATTGCGTAGTCGCCCGGCGAGTCAACCCCCTACCCGTGTCGGCGCGGCCGAAACCGCGCTCGCCGATTATGCCCGACGCCCGCGCGGGGTTTTTCGGGCCGCCCCCCGGGGTAGGCGCTGGGCGTGAGCTCCTACCCGCCGCTGGCGGCCTACGGGTTGATCGGGGACCGCCACAGCGCGGCTCTGGTCTGCGCGAGCGGCTCGATCGACTGGTGCTGCCTGCCGCGCTTCGACTCCGGCGCCGTCTTCGGCCGGCTGCTCGACTGGGAGCGGGGCGGGCGCTTCGCGATCGAATGCCCCGGGGCCGAGTGCGGGCAGCGCTACCTGGAGGGGACGATGGTGCTGGAGACGCGCCTGCGCGGCGCCGGCGGCGAGGCGCGCCTGCTCGACTTCTTCCCGCCCCCGGAGGGGCGCCGGGACTCGCACGTCGTCCGCATCGTCGAGGGCGTCTCCGGCTCGCTCGACCTGCGCGTCCACTTCGAGCCGCGCTTCGACTACGGCCAGGTGCGGCCGTGGCTGCGCGGCGCCGGCGAGGACGGGCGCCGCTTCGCGGCGATCGGCGGCGCCGACGGGCTGGTGCTGCGCGGCGAGCTGGAGCTGGAGTTCGAGGGCCGCCACGTCCTGCACGGCGCGACGACGATCGGCGAGGGCGAGCGGCGCCGCTTCGAGCTCGCCTACAGGCGGCCGGTCGAGCTCGACTCGCTCGACGGCCTGGAGCCGCTCGACGCTGGCGCGGTCGACGAGTCGCTGCGGCGGACGGAAGAGTGGTGGCGCGAGTGGGGGCGCTGCGCGCGGGGCGAGGTGGTCGACGCCTTCCCCGGCGCGACGCGCTCGGCGCTGACGCTGAAAGCGCTCACCTTCGAGCCGACCGGCGCGATCGCCGCCGCCGCGACGACCTCGCTGCCCGAGGTGCGGCAGCTGAGCGGCGAGCGCAACTGGGATTACCGCTACAGCTGGGTGCGCGACTCGGCGATGACCGTGCGCTCGCTGGCCGAGCTGGGCTGCGAGCGCGACGCCGACGAGTTCCGCCGCTTCATCGAGCGCAGCGCCGCCGGCAACTCGACCGACCTGCAGATCCTCTTCGGCGTCGGCGGCGAGCGGCGGCTCGGCGAGCAGCGGGTGAAGGGGCTGGAGGGCTGGCGCGGCTCGACCCCGGTGCGGGTCGGCAACCAGGCCGCCGGCCAGCTGCAGCTCGACGCCTTCGGCCAGATCGTCGACCAGAGCTGGCGCTGGCACCGGCGCGGCAACTCGCCCGACCACGACTACTGGCTGTTCATCGCCGACCTCGTCGACACGGTGGCCGAGCACTGGGAGGACCGCGACAAGGGGATCTGGGAGTGGCGGGGCGAGCCGCGCCACTTCGTCCACTCCAAGGCGCTCTCCTGGTCGGCGGTCGACCGCGGGATCAGGCTGGGCGAGGACTGCGGCAAGGACGTCCCGGACGCCTGGCGCGAGGCGCGCGAGGCGATCCGCGAGGACGTCGAGCGCGAGGGATACGACGAGGGGCGCGGGATCTTCCGCATGGCCTACGGCTACGACGACCACGACGCGGCGCTGCTGCGGCTGCCGGCCGCCGGCTTCCTCGCCTGGGACGACGAGCGCATGCTGCGCACGGCGGACGCGCTGCGCGGGGCGCTCGACCTCGGCGGCGGCCTGCTGCGCCGCTACGACGCCGACGACGGGATGCCGCCGGAGGGCGCCTTCCTCGCCTGCTCGTTCTGGCTCGCCACCTGCCTCGCCCGCCAGGGCCGCGACGACGAGGCGCGCGAGGTCTTCCAGCGCGCCGAGGGGACCGCCAACGGCCTCGGCCTCTTCTCCGAGGAGTACGACCCCGAAGCCGAGCGCATGCTCGGCAACTTCCCCCAGGCGCTCACCCACCTCGCCCACATCGAGGCCGCGGTGGCGCTTTCCCGAGCGAAGCGAGCTTCATGAGCGCTATCTTGCGCTCATGAAACGAGACATCGTCACGCCTGTGCCTCCCAGGGGCGACCCGTGGCGCGACAACGAGCTCGTCCGCCGCGCGAGGATTCGCGAAGACGCCGAGCGGCCGATGAGCGTGAACCTGGCGGAGGCGATCAACCTGAGCGAGTTCCTCTGCAAATTCGGCGGCGCTGCTCGGGGCAAGTGACCACACCGGTCCTTCGTCCTCTCGCGCTGCTGGAACGCCTCAACCAAGCCGGAGTGCAGTACGTCGTCGTCGGCGGCCTCGCCGTGGGCGCCTGGGGGCATGTGCGGGGAACGGACGACCTCGACCTCGTCCCGGATCCCTCAGCCGACAACCTCATGCGCCTCACACGGGTTCTCGAGAATCTGGACGGACGGGTCATCGTCGGCGAGGGAGCCCTGAAGCCTTCGGCGATCAAGACGTTCCTGCGGGCCGGTGACAAGACGCGAGGCGCTCACGCACCTCTGGCACATCGAGGCTTCGGTGGCGCTCACGCGGGTAGGCTCTGAGGGAACTTCGAAATCGACCTGAAGGAGCTACTCGATGGCTTTCACCGTCCCCGACCTGCCCTACGACTACGACGCGCTCGAGCCGCACATCGACGAGGCGACGATGCGCGTCCACCACGACAAGCACCACCAGGCCTACGTCACCAAGGCGAACGAAGCGCTGGAGGGGACCGAGTGGGCCGACCGGGACGTCGAGGACGTGCTGCGCAACCTCTCCAGCCTGCCCGGGGACAAGCAGGGCCCAGTGCGCAACAACGGCGGCGGTCACTTCAACCACTCGCTCTTCTGGCAGATGCTCAGCCCCGACGGCGGCGGCGCGCCGGGCGGCGAGCTGGCGAGCGCGATCGACGAGACCTTCGGCTCCTTCGACTCGTTCAAGGACGAGTTCAAAAAAGCCGGCCTGGGGCGCTTCGGCTCCGGCTGGGCCTGGCTGGTCAGGGACAGCTCCGGCCTCGCCGTGGTCTCGACCCCCAACCAGGACTCGCCGGTGCTCGACGGCAGCATCCCGCTGCTCGGCTGCGACGTCTGGGAGCACGCCTACTACCTCAAGTACCAGAACAAGCGCCCGGACTACATCGACGCGTTCTGGAACGTCGTCAACTGGGACTACGTGGCGGAGCGATTTGCCGAGTAGCGCCCGTGACTAGGACTGGGAACTGCAGGACGCGCGGCCTCTGGGAGGTCGCGCGTTTCTGCTCCGTCCTTGGGGGGGATCTGGCCGATCGCGTTCTCGGCCAGCGCGGTGATCGTGAGGCTGGGATTGACGCCGACGTTGGCCGGGATAGCGGCGCCGTCGCAGACCATCAGGTTCTCGTAGCCGAAGACGCGCTGGCGGGAGTCGACGACGCCGTCCTCGGGGCCGTGGCCGATCGTCGCGCCGCCGAGGATGTGGGCGGTGGTGGGGATGTTCAGCGTCGCCTCCATGACCGAGCTCTGGGCGATCCCGCCGGTGCGCTCGGCGAACCATTCGGCCGCCCGGTTGGCGACCGGGATGAAGGTCGGGTTGGGCCGCTCGGGGTCCTGCTCGGTCTGCAGCGTCACCTCGCCGTTGCGCTTCAGCCGCGGCCGCAGGGCGATCGCGTTGTCGAGCGTCTGCATGACCAGCAGGATGATCGTGCGGTGCGAGGTGCCGAACGGCCAGAGGATCCTGGCGAAGCGGAGCGGGTGGCGGAGGATCTGCCCGAGCAGCTTCAGCGGCCGCGTGACCCGCGTCCCGTCGCCGACCAGCAGCGTGTTCAGCGTGCTCATCGAGTCGCCGGCCTTGCCGTAGGTGACGGTCTCGATGTGCGTGTGCGGGTCGGGGTAGATGCTCGAGGTGATCGCCACGCGGCTGCTCAGATCCTCGGGGTAGTCGGAGGGCACGCGCACGGAGAGCAGGCTCTCGCTGTTGGTCCGCACCAGCTCGCCGAGCCGCGGCGAGACCTTCGGCAGCGAGCCGCCGAGCCGGCAGCGCTGCAGCAGCTTGTTGGTGCCGAGCGCGCCGGCGGCGACGATCACGCCGCGCGCCCTCAGCGTGCGCCGGCCGCGCCCGCGCAGCACGCCCGAGCGCTCGCTGGTCACCGCGTAGCCGTCGCCGCCGTCGGCGGCGCCGAGCGGGCGGATGTCGGTCACGGTGCGCTCGGCCTGCACCTCGACGCCGCGGCGCTCGGCCAGGTAGAGGTAGTTCTTGACCAGCGTGTTCTTCGCCCCGTGCGGGCAGCCGACCATGCAGCGGCCGCACTGCATGCAGCCGGTGCGCTGCGGCCCGGCGCCTTCGAAGTAGGGGTCGGCGACGGTCTCGCCGGGGTTGTCGAGGTAGACGCCGACCGGGGTCTTGCTGTACGTGTCGCCGACGCCGAGCTCCTCGCCGAGCTCGCGCAGCAGCTGGTCGGCCGGGTCGTCGCGGTCGTGGACGGTGACGCCGAGCATCCGCTGCGCGGTCTCGTAGTGCGGCGCCAGCCGCGCCTGCCAGTCGTCGAGGTCGGCCCACTGCGGGTCTTCGAAGAACTTGGCGGGGGGGACGTAGAGCGTGTTCGCGTAGCCGAGGCTGCCGCCGCCGACGCCGCAGCCGCTGACCACGGTGACGTCGCGGAACAGGCTCAGGCGGAAGATCCCCTTCATCCCGACCCGCGGCGCCCAGAAGTAGCGGCGGCTGTCCCAGGTCGAGCTCGGGAAGTCGTCGTCGCCGAACCGCCTGCCGCACTCCAGGACGGCGACGTCGTAGCCCTTTTCGGCCAGGCGCAGCGCCGAGACGCTGCCGCCGAAGCCGGACCCGACGACGATCCAGTCGTAGTCGAAGGTCAAGGCGGGGCTTGTCCTCCGGGGCCTAGGCCTCGCCCGGCTCGAGCGGGCGGAAGTCGCTGGTCCGCGCTCCGCAGACGGGGCAGAACCAGTCGCTGGGGATGTCCTCGAACGGCGTTCCGGGCGGGATGCCGCCGTCGGGATCGCCCACCGCCGGGTCGTAGATGAAGCCGCAGCTTTCGCAGATCCACTGCGTGGTCTCGGTGGTCGTGGCACTCATGGCCTGAAGGTTACGGGACGGCGCTACTCGCCGAAGCTGACGGCGACCGGCTGGCGCTCGGACTCGTCCTCGATCTCGAAGTACTCGCGCGCGGTGAAGCCGCCCTGGTTGGCGACCACCGAGCCGGGGAACTGCTGGATCGAGGTGTTGTAGGACTGCACGTTGGAGTTGTAGATCCGCCGCGAGGCCTGGATTTCGTCCTCCAGCTCGGAGAGGTTGCGGCTCAGCTGCTGGAAGTTCTCCGTCGCCCGCAGGGTCGGGTAGTTCTCGGCGACGGCGCGCAGGCCGGCGAGCGCCCCGGTCAGCCCCTGCTCGGCCTTCGCCGTGTCGGCGACGCCCTGGGCGGACATCGCGTCGGCCCGCGCCTGCGTCACCTTCTCGAAGGTCTCCTTCTCGTGCGTCGCGTAGCCCTTGACCGTCTCGACCAGGTTCGGCACCAGGTCGTGGCGGCGTTTGAGCTGCACGTCGATCCCGCTCCACGACTCGTCGACCCGGTTGCGCGAGGCGATGATCGAGTTGCGCTTGCCGACGTAGTAGAAGCCGGCGACCAGGACGATGGCGACGATGACAATGAGCACGATGACCATGCCTCGCATCCTACCCCCCGCCTCACCGCGGTCGCCATTTCATCCGGTAGGCGGATGAAATGGCGACCGCGGATCGTAGGATCAGCTCCATGGGCGCGAAGCGGGAAGCGGGCGAGTGGGCCGGGATCGTGCGGCGCTACGGGGAGCGCAACGGGTTGAAGTACGAGCCGGTGGGCGGGATCAACCCGGTGGACGCGCCGGTGGCGCTCTGCGTCGGCGGCTCGAACCGGTTGACCGGGCAGCTGGTCGAGGGCTTCTGGGGGTCCTGCTGCGATGCCGACGAAGTCGAGGCCGGTGGCTTCTTCGGCAGGGCGACCCTGCCGACGGCGCTGCTGGCGAAGGCGCACATGCCCGATCTGGCCGAGGTGATCCCCGCCTTCAACGTCGAGTCGGTCGAGGGCCACGAGCACGTCACCCGCCGCCTCTCGCGCCGGGTCGAGTTCGAGTCGATCGACTTCAACCGCCGCTTCACCGCGACCGTGCCCGGCGAGTACGACCCGGTGAAGCTGCGCGAGCTGTTCAGCCCCGGCTTCCTTGCCTGGGCGACGACGATGACCGGCGAGGTCGACTTCGGGATCAACGACCGCCAGCTCTGGTTCCTCTGGCACCTGCGCGAGCGCAGCGAGGCGGAGCTGGAGGAGGCGCTGAAGAACGCGGGGCAGCTGTTCCGGCGGTTGCAGGGCGAGATGGACGAGAGCGGCCTGCACACCTACCCGCCCGGGCCGTGGCACGCCGGCCTGGCCCCCTTTCCGCGGGACTGAGGTTTTCGGCGCGCGGGTCCTGTCGCGGGGATGGGGGCCCGGCGCAACGCTAGGTTTTTCGCCCGTTGAGCCTGCGCTACTCGCTGAGGGTCAAGCGAAAAACTAACGCCGCGCCGCGCCGGACCCCCATCCCCACGCCACCCGCGCGAGAAGGTCTAGGTGGTTGGGTAGTCGGGGTCACCGGGCAGGACGACCCGGTGTTGCTCATTGGTGCCGATCACTTTCGGCAGGATCGGGTCGACCGGGCGCCCGCGGTGGGCGTCGATGGCTTCAGTTGCCGTTCGGTAGGGGAGCAGCGATTTGAGCTGTTGGACGGTGGGGAAGGCGAGGTTGAGGTCGCCTTTGTGTTGAGCGTCTAGCGCTGCCTTTGGCTCGAACCAGCCGGCCTCGGTGGTCTCTATACCGTCCGGTTTGGGTGGGGTGTGGGCGGGGGCGAGGGCCAGGAAGAACCAGGCGTCGAAGCGGCGGGAGACGACCTCGGGGGTGATCCAGCGGGAGAAGAGGATCAGCTCCTCGTCGGGCGGCAGCGCGATGCCGGCCTCCTCCTCCAGCTCCCGCACCGCGCAGGCCCGGTGCCCGCCCTCTCCCTCGCCGTCCTCCGGATCGACGCCGCCGCCGGGGAACACCCAGACCCCCGGCATGAACTTCGCCTCCTCGGTGCGCTTCAACAGCAGCACCTCCAGCGCCCGGTCCCCGTGCTTCCCACCCCGTCTCAGCAGCACCACGGAGGCCGAAGGCCGCGGCGTCGATGGTTCACCCAGGTTGGGCGCCTCAGCCGGCCCCCGTCGTCTCTCCTCCGTCACCAGCTCACCGTACCGGCGCGCTAAGCGGCTTGGGCCAGGGCGGGATACGCCGACGCATAGGCCGCCTCGATCGACTCGGCGGTTATCGCGACGAGGCGGCGCAACTCGTCCTCGGAGATCGAGAGGGGGGGCATGAGGACGACGACGTCGCCGAGCGGGCGGACGATCGCGCCGCGCTTGCGGGCCTCGAGGGTTACGCGGTGGCCGAGGCGCAACTCGGGGTCGTGCTCGCCGAGGTCGATCCCGGTCATCGTGCCGCGGCGGCGCACCTCGGTCACCGCGGGCATCGCCGCGAGCGGCTCGAGCAGCTCGCCCAGCAGCTCGATCTTCGGCCCCAGGCGCTCCAGCGTGCGCTCGGACTCGAACGCCTCGAGGCTGGCGAGCGCGGCGGCGCAGGCGAGCGGGTTGCCGGTGTAGGTGTGGCCGTGGAAGAAGGTGCGCTGCTCGGCGGGCGCGCCGAGGAAGCCCTCGTAGATCCGCTCGGTCGCCAGCGTCGCCGCCAGCGGCAGGTAGCCGCCGGTGAGGCCCTTGGCCAGGCACATCAGGTCGGGCGCGACGTCCTCCTGCTCGCAGGCGAACATCGTCCCGGTGCGGCCGAAGCCGGTCGCCACCTCGTCGCAGATCAAGAGCACGCCGTAGCGGTCGCAGAGCTCGCGCGCCTCGCGCAGGAAGCCCGGCGGGTGGACGAGCATCCCGGCGGCGCCCTGGACGAGCGGCTCGACGATCAGCGCCGCGATCTCCTCCTCGTGGCAGGAGAGCACGCGCTCGAGGTCGGCCGCGTCGCCAGGCTCGACCGGGTGGGCGGGGAAGAGCAGCGGCCGGTAGGTGGAGTGGAAGACGTCGATGCCGCCGACCGAGACCGAGCCGATCGTGTCGCCGTGGTAGGCCTCGCGCAGGTGGGCGAAGGAGGTGCGGCGCCGGTGCTGGCCGCCGCGCTGCTGCTGGAACTGGAAGGCCATCTTCAGCGCGATCTCGACCGCGGTCGCGCCGGCTTCCGAGTAGAAGACGCGGCTCAGGCCCCGCGGCGCGATCTCGACCAGTCTCGCCGCCAGCTCCGCGGCGCCGGGGTGCGAGAGGCCGAGCATCGTCGAGTGGGCGACCCGGTCGAGCTGCGCGCGCAGCGCCGCGTCGATGCCGGGGTGGCGATGCCCGTGGACGTTGCACCACAGCGAGGAGACGCCGTCGATGTAGCGGCGGCCGTCGCCGTCGATCAGCTCCGTCCCCTCGGCCCGCTCGACCATCGGCGGCTCTTCGGAGACCCAGCTCCGCTGCTGGGTGAACGGGTGCCACAGATGGTCGCGATCGAGCTGAGCCTGGTCCACCGACATCGCCGCCTCCGAATCTAGATCGGCGCCCGGCCGGAACCCCGGCCGCGAACCTCCGCATATTGCGGGCAGGCGGGCAGGCGGGTGGGGCCGGCGAGCGGGATGAGCGTGATATGTGTCACACGACAACTATTGCGCTTGAGAAATGGTTGTGCTGCTGCAACTATCGTCGGCATGCAAGCGAGCGATATCGCGGCGATGGCCGACAGAGCGGGGGTCAGCGAGGGGGCGCAGGACACCGCGGCGCGGCTCAGCGCCCTGATGCGGCACGTCTTCCTCTACGACCGCGGCAACCAGCTGCGCGTGATCGAGGAGTGCGGGCTGTCGATGACGCAGTGCAAGGCGCTGCTCGAGCTGGGCGGGCTCGGCGAGGAGAACGAGCCGACCCAGGTCAGCGACCTGGCCGAGACCTTCGGCGTCTCCGTCCCCTCGATGAGCCGGGCGGTCGACGGCCTGGTCGGCGACGACCTCGCGACCCGGGTCGAGGACCCGGAGGACCGGCGGGTGCGCCGCGTCGCGATCACCCGCAAGGGCAAGGAGCTGGTCGACACGCTGCTCGTCGTCCGCCAGGCCGGGCTCGAGGCCTTCGCCGAGAGCCTCAGCGCCGCGCAGCGGCGCAAGCTCGACGCCGCGATCGAGTCGCTGATGGACCGGGAGGACATCGCCGAGACCTACCAGCACCTGAAGGGAGCCCAGCCTTGACCCGCTACGCCCACCTGATCACCGACGAGAACCGCAAGTGGTGGACGCTCGGCGCGATGTGCTTCGCCCTGTTCATGATCATGCTCGACAACACGGTCGTGAACGTGGCCCTGCCCTCGATCCAGCGCGACCTCGGGGCGACGATCTCCGGGCTCGAGTGGACGATCAACGGCTACACGCTGTCCTTCGCCGTGCTGCTGGCGACCGGCGGGCGGCTCGGCGACATCTTCGGCCGCCGCCGCATGTTCCTCGCCGGCGTGGTGATCTTCGCCCTCTCCTCGGCGACCGCCGGCCTCGCCCAGGGCCCGACCGACCTGGTGCTCAGCCGCGTCGTGCAGGGCGTCGGCGCGGCGCTGATGATGCCGGGCACGCTCTCGATCATCACCGACGCCTTCCCCGCCCACGAGCGCGGCAAGGCGATGGGGACCTGGGCGGGCGTCTCCGCCCTGGCGCTCGCCGTCGGCCCGGTGCTCGGCGGCTTCCTCACCGAGCACGTCAGCTGGCGGGCGATCTTCTACCTCAACATCCCGGTGGCGATCGGCGCCGTCGTCGCGACGGTCTTCGCCGTGCGCGAGTCGCGCGACACCAGCGTCGGCCGCGAGGTCGACTACCTCGGCGTGGCGACGCTGACCGGCGCCCTGACGGCGCTGGTGCTCGCCCTGGTCGAGGGCAACAGCTGGGGCTGGGGCTCGCCGGCGATCGTCGGCCTGCTCGCCGGCGCCGTGCTGCTCGGCGCCGCCTTCGTCGCGGTCGAGCTGCGCGTGCGCGCGCCGATGGTCGAGTTCCGCTTCTTCAACGACCGCAACTTCCTCGGCGCGGTGGTCGTGGCGCTGATCATCACCTTCGCGATGATGGGCGTCTTCTTCTTCCTCGCCCTCTACATGCAGGACATCCTGCGCTACTCGCCGCTCGAGGCGGGCGTGCGCTTCCTGCCCTCGACCCTGATGATCGTCGGCGTCGCGCCGGTGGCCGGCAGGCTCGCCGACCGCTTCGGCCCGCGCTGGCTGATCGTCGTCGGGCTGGCGATCCTCACCGCCTCGCTGTGGACGTTCACCCACATCGCGGTGGACTCGAGCTACCTCGACCTGCTGCCCGGCTTCATGCTGCTCGGCATCGGCATCGCGCTGACGATGTCGCCGATGACCAGCGCCGCGATGAACGCCGTCGCGGTGCAGAAAGCCGGCATCGCCTCCGGCGTGCTCTCGATGTTCCGCATGGTCGGCGGCAGCCTCGGCGTCGCCGTCACCGGCGCGATCTTCCAGGCGACGGTCGGCGGCGAGACGTTCGAATCCGCGTCCCCGCAGCAGTTCGTCGACGGCCTGAGCAGCGCGATGTGGGTCTCGGCGGCGGTGACCGTGGCCGGCGCCCTGATCGCCGCCTTCGCGATCAACGCGAGGCCGAAAAGAGTCGGCCCCGGGATCGCCGAGGCCGAGGCCAGCCCCGGCGGCGAGGAGTTGATCGGCGCCTCCGCGGCCTCGTAAGGCCTGTCTCGTAGCCGCCCCCCGTGACCCCAAGAACCGACCCCGTTCGCCTTTTGTCGGACCGACGCCGACAAACAGCGAACGCCACGATTTCCCGCGGGCCGTCCGACCCGATGCGTTCGCCTTTTGTGGCACTGAGCCCGACGAAAGGCGAACGCGGGGTTCAGGGGAGAGCGGGCCAGCTCGCTTGGTTGTCGAGATCGAGGCTGGCGAGTACGGCGACGTTGACTTCGCCCAGGGCGGCGATCGTCGCGCGGTTGGACTCCTCGATCGTCGACGGGGACTCGGGCCAGGGCGTGAGGACGACCTTCGCTACCTCGAGCCCAACGGCGCGGGCGGCCTCGAGCGTCAGCAGCGTGTGGTTGATCGTGCCCAGGCCGGGGGAGGCGGCGACGACGAGCGGCAGGCCGAGGTCGACGGCGAAGTCGCGCACGAGATACGGCGTGGTGCCTTCTTGACCCTCGGCGTGGGGCGCGGTTCCTTTCGGCCCGTCGGCGACCGAAAAGAACCCCGCGAGCGGGACGAGCAGCCCGCCGACTCCCTCGCAGACGAGGACGTCCGAGCCTGCCGCCGCGGCTCGCGCCGCCTCCAGCAGCCGCTCACGCGAGATCTCCTCGCCCGCCAGCTCGGCTGCGAGGTGGGGCGACATCGGCGGTCCGTAGCGGTATGGCGCGATCTCGCCGTCGCTCTGCTCCGATCCCGCCGCCGCTCGCAGCGCCTCGTGATCCGGTCGCCGGGCTGCCCCCTTACCCGCCATGCGAGGGGGCGGCCCGGCGACCGGATCGCCGACCTCACGCCCCCCGAATTCGTCGAGACCCGTTACCGCCGGCTTGAAGACGGCGACGCGCTTGCCTTCCTCGGCGAGCCTGCGGGCGATTGTCGCGGCGACGACAGTCTTTCCCACGTCGGTCCCCGTCCCGGTTACGAACACGCCGGACGTGCCGTCGAAAATAGGCCCTATGTGACCTGTTTCCGACGGCACGTCTAGGCGGCGAGCGGGACGGCGGGGACGAGGCCGAGCTCGCGTGCCGCCTCGCCGGCCCGGCGGGCGGCGTCGCGCAGCTCGGCCCCCTCGTGGGTCGCCATGACGCTGAAGCGGATGCGCGATGAGCCCGGGGGGACGGTCGGGGGGCGGATGCCCTGGGCGAAGACGCCTTGCTCGAGCAGGCGCTCGCAGAGCGCCATCGTCGGCCCGGCCTCGCCGACTCGCAGCGGCACGATCTGGCTCTCGCCGCCGCCCGCACCCAGGCCCTCGTCGCGCAGGCCCTCACGCAGCGCCGCCGCGTTGGCGCGCAGCCGCCCGACCCGCGCCGGCTCGGCTTCCAGCAGCTCCAGCGAGGAGAGCGCCGCCGCCACCGCGGGCGGCGGCGGCGCGGTCGAGAAGACGAAGGAGCGCGCCGTGTTGAGCAGGTAATCGCGCAGCTCGGCGCTCGCGCAGGCGTAGGCGCCGTAGGAGCCGAGCGCCTTGCCCAGCGTGCCGACGACGACGTCGACCTCCTCGCTCAGCCCCGCCGCCGCGACCGAGCCGCGCCCGCCCGGCCCCAGGGCGCCGGTCGCGTGCGCCTCGTCGACCATCAGCCGGCAGCCGTGCGCGCGCGCCAGCCGCGCCAGGTCCTCCAGCGGCGCGACGTCGCCGTCCATCGAGAAGACGCCGTCGCTGACGATCAGCGAGCCGCGCCCGCCGGCGCGCCGCAGCCCCCAGGCCAGGTGCTCGGCGTCGCCGTGCCGGTAGACGAAGGTCTCCGCCCGCGCCAGCCGGCAGCCGTCGACGATGCTGGCGTGGTTCAGCTCGTCCGAGAAGACGACCGCGCCGCGTCCGGCCAGCGCCGAGATCGTCCCCATGTTCGCCAGGTAGCCGGAGCCGAACAGCAGCGCCGACTCGTAGCCCTTGAACGCCGCCAGCCGCTCCTCCAGCCGCCGGTGCGGCGCCATGTTGCCTGAGATCAGCCGCGAGGCGCCGGCCCCGGCGCCCCACTCGAGCGCCGCCTTCGCCGCCGCCTCGCGCACCCGCGGGTGCCCGGTCAGCCCCAGGTAGTCGTTCGAGCAGAGCAGCAGCACCGGCCGGCCGTCGAGCGTCACGTGCGGCCCCTGGGCGCCTTCGACCAGCCGCAGCCGGCGGTGGAGCCCGCTCTCGCGGAGCTCCGCCAGCCGCTCCGCTACGTCGCTCATGCGGCTGTCTGACGCGCCGGGTAGGGCGGAGGCTTCTTGCTCTTCTTGATCACGCGGAGCTGCGTCGAGGGGTCCCAGAAGCTCGCTTCGTCCTGCCGGTCGACCAGCTCGTCGATCGGCGTCTGCGGCGTCTCGCCGTCGAGCCAGCCCGCGCGGTTGTCGGGGCGCGGGTTGGCGCCGTTGTCGGGCTGGCGCGCGACGTTCAACCCCAGCTCCTCGAACATCGCCCGGTCCTCCTCCGGCTCGGCGCCCAGCGTGGTCAGGAAGTTGCCCATCATCACGCCGTTGAGCCCCGCCTTGACCGCCAGCGGCTGCAGCTCGCCGAGGTTCTCGACCCGGCCGCCGCAGAGGCGGAAGAGCGCGCCGGGGATGATCAGGCGGAAGATCGCGACCCACTTGACGACCTCCCAGGGGTCCATCAGCGGGCGGTCGCCGAACTTCGTCCCCGTGCGCGGGTTGAGCAGGTTGATCGGCACCGAGGTCGGCTCCAGCTCGGCGAGCTCGAAGGCCATCTCGACCCGCTGGCGCGGCGACTCGCCGAGGTTGAGGATGCCGCCGACGCAGGTCTCCAGGCCGGCGTCCCTGACCGCGTCGATCGTCCGCAGCCGGCCCTCGTAGCGGACCGTGGTCGAGACCTCCGGGTAGTAGGAGCGCGAGGACTCGACGTTGTGGTGGACCCGCTGGATCCCCGCCTCGCGCAGCCGCTTGGCGCGCTCGGCCGACATGTGGCCGATCGAGGCGCAGCGCTTCAGGTTGGTGTGCTCGGAGACCAGCTTCGCGCCCTCGACGATCTTCTCGAAGTCGCGTTTGGAGAGGCCCTGGCCCTGGGTGACCATGCAGAAGCGGTGCGCGCCCGCAGCCTCGGCCGCCCTCGCGTGCTCGAGGATCTGCTCAGGCTCCATCATCGCGTGCATCGGCGTGTCCGCCTCGGCATAGCGCGACTGGGCGCAGAAGCCGCAGTCCTCGGCGCAGCCGCCGGACTTGGCGTTGACCAGCGAGCACATGTCGGTCGAGTCGCCGAAGTTCTCCCGGCGCACCGCCCAGGCCCGTTCGACCAGCTCGCCGATCTGCTCGCGGTCGCTCAGCTCGCCGAGCGCCAGCGCCTCCTCGAAATCGATCAGGGGCTCCATTCGCGCGCAAGGCTAGGAGCCGGCCCGGACGTTGGGCCGGGTGCCTTGTCCCGGCCGCGTTCGCTATTTGTCTCGCTGTGCACGACAAACAGCGAACGCTCTCAGTGGGGCGGCGGTGGTTGGCGCTCGCGGCGCTGGTCGGCTTCGCCGCCGGCGCCTTCGCGCTGGGCGCCTCGCTCGGCGACGGGGCGCCGCCGCGGCCCTCCGTCGCGAGCAGCCTGGGCGCCTCGCGCCTCGCTGGCCAGCGCATCGTGCTGGGCTTCCAGGGGACGCGCGTCCCGCGCGCGGTCGGGCGGATGGTCCGGCGCGGCGAAGCGGCCGGCGTGATTCTCTTCTCGGACAACCTGCCGAGCCGCGGCGCCGGGCGGCGGCTGGTCCGCCGCCTGCAGGCGATTCCCCGGCCGTCCGGCCTGCGCGACCCGCTGCTCGCGATGACCGATCAGGAGGGCGGCCTGGTCAAGCGGCTGGGCGGCGCCCCGACCGTGTCGGCGCACGCGATGGGCGCGCGCGGCGCGGCGTTCAGCCGCGCCCAGGGCCGCCGCGCCGCCGCGAACCTGCGCGACGTCGGGGTCAACGTGGACCTCGCCCCGGTGCTCGACGTCGCCCGGCCCGGGGGCGCGATCGCCGGGGCGGGCCGCGGCTTCGGCGCGACCGCGGCGCGCGTCGCGGCGACCGCCGTGCCCTTCGCGGCGGCGCTGCAGGTGGGCGGCGTCGCGGCGACCGGCAAGCACTTCCCCGGCCTCGGCGCGGCCCGCGTCAGCACCGACGACGCGGTGCAGCGCATTCGCCTCTCGAGGCGCACGCTGCGTCGCGTCGACGAGGCGCCCTACCGCGGCTTCGTCGCCGCCGGCGGCGACATGGTGATGCTCAGCACCGCGATCTACCCCGCCCTCTCGGGCCGTCCCGCCGCCTTCGCGCCGGCGATCGCGACCGGCGAGCTGCGGCAGCGGCTCGGCTTCCAGGGGGTCTCGATCACCGACGCCCTCGACACGGTCTCCGTCCACGCCTTCGGCGACACCGCGAAGGTCGCCCGAGCCGCGGCTGCGGCCGGCGCCGACCTGCTCCTCTACACCGACCCCGCCGAAGCCTCCACCGCCCACCGAGCCCTCGTCCGCGCCCTCAGGTCCGGCGCTATCCCCAGAAGCTCCTTCGAAGACTCGGTCACCCGCGTCCTGGCGCTACGTCATCGATTGGGGCGGTCAGCCGAAAAGTCCTCGTGACGGGAGTTCAGCCGAAAAGTCTCCGTAACGGGAGGTCGATCGAAAAGGCCCCGTGAAGGGCGGTCCCGGTAGGGCCGGAACGTCTTGTACCTTTTTGTCGACTGCCCCGGGCGACAGCGTCAACCCCGATCCTTCAAAAAGGTTAAGTGGAGGTCCTACCGGGACCGCCCTGCGCGACCCCTACCGGGATCGCCCGCCCTGCGACCCCCCCATCATCGGGGGGCCCGCCGCGACGTCTACCCCGATCGCCCCGCCGGCGCCGCGGTCCCGGCCACCCTGACCGAGTCGCGGCCCGCCCGCTTGGCTTCGTACATCGCGTTGTCGGCCGCCGAGAGCACCGCGTCGTAGCTCTCCGCCCGCGGCCCGAAGGTGGCGATGCCGATGCTGGCCGTGATCGGCGGCGCCGCCTCGCCCGGCGGCGTGTGCATGCGGATCGACCTGGCGATCGCGTCGGCCACCTCCTCGGCCTCGTCGAGGTCGCAGCGCGGCAGCACGATCGCGAACTCGTCGCCGCCGAGGCGCGCGACGACGTCGGTGGCGCGCATCCGCCCGCGCAGCACGCCGGCGATGTCGGCGATCACCCGGTCTCCCGCCGGGTGGCCGAGCGTGTCGTTGACCGCCTTGAAGTTGTCGAGGTCGAGCATCAGCACCGCGCCCACCGTGTCCTCGCGCCGGCTGCGCGCCAGCTCGCCGCGCAGGTCTTCGCCGAAGCGGCGCCGGTTCTTCAGCCCGGTCAGCGGGTCCTGGCTCGCCTGCAGCCGCAGCTCCTGCATCTTCTCGTTGCGGCTCCAGACCAGGACCAGCGCGCCGAGCAGCGCCGCCAGGGCGACGCCGACGACCGCGATCAGCAGCGGCAGGCTGACGCCCGGCCGGCTCGAGTCGCGCACCACCAGGGTCCACGTCTGGTCGGCGATGCGCAGCTGGGCGGCGGCCGTTTCATCGCGGTCGAGCGGTCGCCCGGCGACCGTCCGTCCCCGCTCCAGCAGCTCGATGTCGTCGTCGGCCTCCAGCGCGGTGGTCGCCGCCGCCGCCAGGTCGGCGACGCGGAAGGAGCCGATCGCGAAGCCGACCAGCGCGGCGCGCCGCTCGGCGACGGTCGAGGTCGGCGCCCCGTCGCGGTAGACGGGGCGGAAGACGTTGATCCCCGTGCCGCCCAGCGGCAGCCGGATCACGGGCGTCGCCGAGGGCTTGCCCGTGTCGCCGGCCCGCCGCAGGCGGCTTGCCCGCACCGGGTCGGCGGCGAGGTCGTAGCCGTACGGCGTCGCCACTTTCAGGCGGCTGCCGGTGGCTACGTAGCTGAGCGGGAAGTAGCGCCCGCGCCGTTCCTCCCTGCGCAGGGCGCCGAGCCCGTCGCGGGAGACGATCGTGAAGCCGTGCCTGCGTTCGAAGCGGGCGCGCGCCGCATCGGGGACCTTCGGGACGAAGCCGGTGGCCGAGAGGGCGCCGCTGCGCAGCAGCGAGTCGGCGATGATTTCGAACTCGTGCGCCGTGAAGGCGCCCTCGGCTTCGTAGAAGGCGGCGGCACTGGCGAGCTGGCCGACCGAGAGCGCCGCCAGCGCTTCGGCCTGGCGCGCCGAGCGGGTCGCCTCGGCGCGCTGCCGCTGCTCGAAGTTGGCGCGTTCGCGATCGTGCACGACCAGCGCCATCGCCAGCGAGCCGACCGCGATCGCGGCGACGAGGGCGTATCCGAGCCAGAAGCGAAGTCGCATGGTCTTGTTGTCGGCTGCCTCGGCCGCTGCCATTACTCGGCAGGAACGCTTGCGAGCGACTCCCAGAGGTAGAGCGAGGCGAGGCTGCGGTGCGGCCGCCACGCCTCGCCGATCTCCAGCACCCGGCCCGGCGGCGGCGTCTCCGCCAGGCCGTACTCGACCCGCACCGCCTTGCGGATCCCGAGGTCGCCGCCGGAGAGCACGTCGGGCCGTTCGAGGTGGAAGAGCAGGAACATCTCGGCCGTCCAGCGGCCGAGCCCGCGCACGGCGACGATCTCGGCGACGACCTCCTCGTCGGAGAGCTCGCCGAGCCGCTCGAGCTCGAGCTCGCCGTCGAGCACGTGCACCGCGAGGTCGCGCACGTACTCGACCTTGCGCCCGGAGAGCCCGCAGCCGCGCAGCTCCCCCTCGCTCGCCTCCAGCAGTCGCTCCGGCGAGGGCGTGGCGCCGCCGAACAGCTCGAGCACGCGGCGGTAGATCGTCCGCGCCGCGCTGGTCGAGAGCTGCTGGCCGACGATCGCCCGCAGCAGCGCCCCGTAGGCGTCCGCTGGACGCTCCTCGCGCCGCCGCCGCAGCCGCGTCGCCAGGTCGATCTCCCCGACCCGCTCGATCAGCGCCGCCATCGCCGGGTCGGCGGCGGCCAGCGCGGCGCGTTCCTCCGCGCCGCCGCTCACCGGCCCTTCCCGCGATCGCGATTTCCGTCAGGTCTCCATGTCACTCTGCGCGACAGCTTATGGAGGACGACCGTCGCGATCTGACCGAACTGCTGGAAGCCCACTACCGGGACAGCGGCTGGAGCGTCAAGCGAGCCGCCGACGGGACCCTCTACGCGAACGGCCCCGGCGGCGTCACGTGGATCGGCGCCGCGATCCTCCCCTCCGATCTCGAAGATGAGGCCATTGCCGAGCGCCTGCGGCGGATGGGCGAGCAACGGATGGATGCCGGCGGCGAGTTGTGTCCGCTCGAGCTCCTGCCCAGCCCCGAGTGCGAGCAGGAGCTGAGGATGCTGCTCGGACAGATCGGCATGGCCGAGCGCAGCAACGTCGACGTCTACTCGCTTGCCTCCTGAGCGGCATCCCCCTTCGCCACCCGGCCGATCGACTCATAGAAGCGCAGCACCGCGTCGCGCGACTCGCGGATCTCGAAGAGGTCGAAGATGCGCTCGTCGATCTCGGCGCGGAGCTTCGAGACGTCGGCCTCGGGGTCGGCTTTGAGCGCTTCGACGATCCGTTCGACCGCCCCCACGACCTCGCCTTCCAGCTCGGCCGAAGGCCTGCGGTAGGGGAGCTTTTCGATGTAACCGATGTCGGCGGTGGCGGTCGTGTTGACGAGCTTCTTCATGAAATACTACTTCGGACACTAAACATCCGACGCAGCTGGTAGGTTCAGCATGTGAAGTCGAGGGACGCTAGGCGCCTGCCGCAAGCCGCCCAGGAGGAGCTCCGGTTCCGCGCGGTGGCGCTGGTCGAGGA
>Ga0210110_1000059_pt1 | contig 40809 bp, 36 predicted proteins | sample China_Galinas_PW_2_FD_184865 | JGI IMG/M metagenome (GOLD analysis project Ga0210110, IMG submission 184865) | Wetland microbial communities from San Francisco Bay, California, USA, that impact long-term carbon sequestration - China_Galinas_PWB_D1... | ecosystem: Environmental > Aquatic > Marine... | reverse complement strand
CACCCGGGCTTGGATCGGCCGGGTGGGTGTCGATCGTCGCGGTGGGCGCGGTGGTGTCGACCCGCCACGAGTAGCTCGCCGGGGCGCCGACGTGTTCGCTCACGTCCTTGGCACGCACCTGGAATGTGTGCATACCCTCGGCAAGCGGCCCCCCGTATTCGATTCCACTCCCGGGACACCCTTCGAAGGAGCTCGCGTCCAGCTTGCATTCGAAACTGGCGCCTGCGGGGCTCGAGTGGTAGGTGAACGAGGCGCCGGTGGCGCTCGTCGGGTTGGGCGGCTTGGAATCGATCGCCGCCGCCGGTCCGCTGCATGTCGTCTCGGTGATCGGGCTCGAGTTGTTGCGGGGGTCGGGCGCCGCGTCGAAGAGGTCCGTAGCGCTGTCGTTGCTGTCGTCTGCGGCCTCGAGCAGCGTTGGGCAGCCGGGTTCGATCGTGCGGCGCAGCGCCATACCGTCGGGGATTCCGCTCGGATCGGCGGGCGAGCCGGATGTCGAGGGGGTCGAGCCGGCGAAAGCGCCCCAGGAAACGCAATCGAGCGTTCCGTCCCAGCAGGCGGCGCCCCCGGCTGCCGCGAGGGTGAAGTCGGAGTCCACCAGGTCGGGGACGACGCCGAGGGCGCCCTCCACGCCACTGTCGCCGACCAGGATCGTCTGCTGATTGGCGCCGTTGGCAACATTCGACGTGAAGGCGAAGGTTCCGGCGACTGTGCCTCCCGCGTCATAGACAGTCACCGCGCGCCCCCCGACGAGCTCCTGTCCCGCGGCGTACATCTGCAGCTCGACGTAGCCGGAGTCGGGGCTCGCCGCAGAGCCCGGGTAGACCTCGCGGATCGAGATCAGATGGAAGGAGGCCGGCGCGGAGGGGGCGGCCAGCCCGGCGCCGAGCAGCGCTGCGGCAATGGCAAGGAGAATGCGGCGCCGGCCCATTGACCGGGGTACGGTTGGGCGGTGGGCAAAGTTCAAACCGGATTGAACCTCCGCCGGCTCCACTCCGTAGGTCAGGCCATGCAGCCGATCCCGAACTCCCGCTGGCCGCGCCGCGCCGCCGCCACACTGGCGCTGGTGCTGGCCGGCACACTGCTGGCGCTCTCGCTCGTCCCGATCGGCGCCGACGGCCGCAAGCGCCTCCCCCGGCAGGCCAAGGCGGTCCGGGTGGCCATCAAGAACTTCAAGTACCGGCCCCCCACTCTGCGAATCAGGCGTGGGACGAAGGTCGTCTTCGTCAACCGCGACCGGGCGTCGCACACGGCAACCCGGCGCGGCAGCTTCGACACCGGCAATATCCGCCGCGGACGCGCTGCCACCGTGCGTTTCAGGCGCAGCGGGGTCTACAGGTACGTCTGCACCATCCACCCCTTCATGCGCGGCAAGATCATCGTGCGATGAGTCCCCGGCCTGCCTCGAAATCGGGTCGATGCCGCCGAGCGCCCTAAGCCGCGAGCGCGACGTACGCGAGGCCTACGCCGCGCATGCCGGCGAGCTGTACGGGTTCGCGGTCCGGTCGCTCGGCGATCGCGGAGTCGCCGAGGAGGCCGTCCAGGAGACCTTCCTTCGGGCCTGGCGGGCTGGGGATAGATTCGACCCCCAGATCGGCTCGCTGCGCACCTGGCTGTTTGCAATCCTGCGCAACGTGGTGATCGACCTGGGACGGGCGCGGGCAGCGCGCCCCGGCCTCGCCGAGGGCGGCGTAGAGCCCTCGGTCGAGCCGCTGGAGGAGGCACTCCTCGCCTGGCAGATCGAGGAGGCGATGCGACGGATTGGCGACCAGCATCGACAGGTCCTGCTCGAGACCTACTACCGCGGACGGCCCTACGCGGAGGTCGCCGACGAATTGGGCGTGCCCGAGGGAACCGTCAAGAGCCGCGTCTACTACGGCCTGCGAGCGCTGCGGGTCGCCCTCGAGGAGATCGGCTATGAGGACTGACGGCTGCCGCGAATGGCGCGAGTCGCTGGGCGCCTACGCGCTCGGCCAGTTGCCGGAGGGCGAGCGGGCCGGCCTGGAGGCCCACCTCGAGGGCTGCCCGGAGTGCCGCGCAGAGCTCGAGTCCCTCGAGTCGGTGACGCGGATGATGCCTTTGGCCGACCCAGAGCGCTTCGGCAGCGCACCGGCACCCCCACCCGAGCTCGGCGACCGGGTGGCCGCCTCGATCAGGGACGAGCGGCGATCGGTGCGACGCCGTCGATGGCGCCTCGGCATCGCATTCGGCGGAGCCGCGGCGGCAGCTACGGCAGCAGTACTGGCGATCTTCGTGCTGGGCGGGGGCTCCGGCCCGGGCGGCGAGCAGAGGGTCACCTTCAAATCGCTCCCGCCGGGCATGAAGATCGCCGCGATCCTCGAGCCCCGCGCGTTTGGGACCGAGATTCGCGTCTACGTCAAGGGGGTCCGCTCCGGCACCCTCTGCCGTGTGTCCGTACGGGGTCCCCACGGAGCTCGCCTTCCGGCCGGCACCTTCCGCTACCGCTACGGCACCGAGGAGCACGCCATTCTCAGCTCAGGCCTCGACCTCTCGAGCACGCGCTGGATCGTCGTCAACGTCGGCAACCGCGCCTTCAGCGCGCCGGTCAACGCCGGCGGGGCCGCCTGAACCAGGTACGGCCGGCCGCCGTACACAGGGGCAAGCAGCCAACGGAAGGAGGACACATGATCAAGACCCATGCGGCTCTCGCCGTCCTTGCAATGAGCGGCATGCTCATGGTCGTGGGATGCGGATCGGGGGATGGCAGCTCCTATGGCTCCAACGGAGAAAGCACAGCGACCGCCGAATCGAGGGGAAACCGCTACGGGCGTTCAAATCCCAGCTCGGACACAGGCGTGGTCGCGGTGGCAAGCGTCGGCGATCTGGGCAAGGTCCTCGTCGACTCCGAGGGCTTCACTCTCTACTACTTCGAGAAGGACAGGAACGGTGAGTCGGCCTGCTACGGGGCCTGCGCGAGCGCCTGGCCTCCGCTCACGACCGGAGGCGCGCCGCGGGCGGCGAGCGGTGCCGAGGCGGCGAATCTCGGCACGACCAAGCGAACGGACGGCACCGTCCAGGTCACCTACGCGGGCTGGCCGCTCTACACCTACGCGGGCGACGCGGAGGCGGGAGAAGACAACGGGACCGATGCCGACGCCTTCGGCGCCGCCTGGTACCCGCTGCACCCCGACGGAGGGAAGGCGGGCGAGTAACCCGAGGGCCCCCAGGCGGGGTCCCACGGAGCCGCCGCCGACCGCCAGGTCCCGCCGCCGGTCGGGCGGCGGAGAGAACGTTCCTATGCCGGCACGTAGGTGAGGATCGAGACGCCGTCGCCGACGGTCGCCGAGCCGGCGAGACGCAGCCTCTTCAGGTCGCTCGTCTCTCCAAAGAGGCGCCTGCCACTGCCCAATACGACCGGGAAGACCATCAGCCGCAACTCGTCGACTAGGTCGTTCTCGATCAGGGCCTGGGTGAGCTGCGCGCTGCCGTGCACGACGACGTCCCCGGAAGTCTCGTCCCTCACCTTCGAGACCTCCTTGACCAGGTCTCCGTCAAGGATCGTCGAATTGCTCCACTCGGCCTCCTTCATCGTGGAGGAGACGACGTACTTGGGCATCTCGTTGAACTTGTCGGCGAACTCACCCTCGCGCGAGGGCCAGGCCTCGGCGAAGCCTTCATACGTGACGCGGCCGAGCAGCAGGGCCTCCGCCGCCAGCGCCTCGTCAAGCTTGAACTTGTCGCCCTCCTCGCCGCGGGAGAACTTGAAGCTCCAACCTCCGTGCCGGTAGTCCTCCGCGCCGCCGGGGTCCTCCATGACGCCGTCGAGAGAAACGAACTCCGTTACTACGATCCTTCCCATCTCGCCCTCCTGTCGGGTCGCAAACTTGGTGTCGGTCAACTGAGACCGCGAAGCGCCGCGAAACTCATCGCTCCCGAGCCGACAGCTCCTCGGGCAGGCCAAGGCGCTCGAAGGCCAGGTCGACGCGGCGCGGGTCGAATTCCTGCTCCGGGAGCCGCGCCAGAACCTCCCGGTCGGGATCCTCGGTGGTCCGGGTCAGGAAGGCGTCTACCTCGGCAACCTTGCCGTCGCGCAGCGTCAGCACGTTGAGCGCAAAGCGGCGGTAGCTCTCCGACTCCGGGTCCCAACTGTAGAAGGCGAGGGCCTCCTGGCCATTGGCGCGAACCCGCAGGGCGCGCCAGCGCCAGGCGCCCGAAAGCGGCCAGCGCGCAAGGAACGTCCCGATCTCCTCGCGGCCGCTGAACCAGGTCTGCAGGGGCGGCATCGCGAAGGCCGCGTCCTCGGTAAGCATTGAGACGACCGCCTCGACGTCCTGCCTTTCCCAGGCATCGAGATAGCTCTCGACCAGTTCGCGGACGCCATCGTCGCCCAGATCCCGAAGGGTTGCCTGCTGGCTCTGCTCCGGCAGGCGCTTCTCGACCGTGGCGCGAGCCCGCTGCAGGGCGCTGTTGATCGACGGCACGCTCGTCTCGAGCATGTCGGCCGCCTCGCGGGCCGAGAAGCTGAGCACATCGCGCAGGATCAGCGCGGCGCGCTGGGTGGCGGGCAGGTGCTGGAGCGCGGCGATGAAGGCCAGCTCGACGCTCTCGCGCTGTTCGTAGCGCGCCTCGGGCCCCGCAAGCCCCTCCCCCAGGCCGAGCGCCTGGTCCGCATAGGGCTCCACCCAGGTCGACTCGACCAGCGGCTCACCGGGACCGGCGCTTGCGTCCGCGGGCGGGAAGTCGACGGGGAGCACGCGCTTGGCCTTGTCGATCGAGTCGAGGCAGGTGTTGGTCGCGATCCGGTAGAGCCAGGAGCGCAGCGAGCTGCGGCCCTCGAACCTGGCAAGTCCCCGCCAGGCGCGCAGGAGCGCCTCCTGCAGCGCGTCCTCGGCATCGTGGACGGAGCCGAGCATCCGGTAGCAGTGGGCGTGCAGCTCGCCCCGGTGGGGCTCGACGAGCCGCCGATAGGCGCCCTCGTCTCCCGCGCGAGCTGTCTCGAGAAGCTCCTTCTCGCCTGCGGTCGGGCCTCTTGGGGGCAAGCTCATCGCAACAGACTAGAGAGATGGATGCGGCGGCCGATGAGTTTGCCGAGGTACGGCGGTCTGTAGCTTGAGTCGTCGAAAAGCGGCGGCCAGCGCCCACCCAGAGGACCGATGACCAAGCTGCGCTTCAATATCGCGATGTCGCTCGACAGCTACCTTTCCGGGCCGGAGAGCGACCCTTCCAAGACGTCGTGCCGGTCTCGAGCTCGCACGGGTCCGGGCGCTCGGCATCACACCCCTCGGGTGCCGCACAGTGAAGAACGTCAAGCCGAAGGAGGAAACGTCTAAATGACGCGTCATCTCGCCCGCCTAGCCGATATCGCCTACCGCCGCCGCGGTTGGATGGTCCTCACCTGGATCCTTGCGACGGCTGTGATCATCGGTCTCGGGACCTCGCTGGCCGGGGACTACAACGCGGACTACAACACCCCCGGATCGGATTCCAAGGCGGCGAGCGAGATCACCGAACAGGACTTCGGCTACTCCGGCCAGGAGGTCTATGTCGTCTGGAAGGACCCCGCTGGAGCAAACAGCCCGGGGGCGCGCAAGCGGATCGACGCCTTCCTGGCGGACGTGGAAGGAATCGACGATCTCGAGGCGGCGACGCCCACCCGCTTCTCGAAAGACGGCACGATCGCGACCACCACCCTGCCGCTCACGGTCCCGGGCTGGGAGGTGTCCAAGGAGGAGGGTGAGCTCCTTGTTGCCGCCGCCGAGGACAACAGCGGCGGCGGGCTCGAGATCAAGCTCGGCGGCGACCCCATCTACCGGGCCCAGGAAGGAGCCAGCCCGGAGGGACTCGGGTTCATGGGCGCCGCAATCGTTCTGCTGATCGCCTTCGGCTCGCTGATCGCCGCCGGCCTGCCGCTCGCGATCGCCCTCGTCGGCCTCGGCATCACCTCCGGCGGCCTGATCGTGCTGCTCGCCAACCTCGTCGACGTTCCGGATTGGACCACCGCGGTGACAGGGCTGATCGGGATTGGGGTTGGGATCGACTACGCGCTTCTCGTCCTGACCCGGTTCCGCGGGGCGCTGAGGAGCGGCAAAGACCGCCACGACGCCGTCGTCGAGGCGGTGACAACGGCGGGGCGCAGTGTGATCATCGCCGGCTGCACGGTGGTGATCGCCGTCCTCGGCCTCTTCCTGACGGGCCTCCCCTACATGTACGGGGTGGCGATTTCAGCCTCGATGGCCGTGCTCGTGGTGATGATCGCCTCGATCACGCTGCTGCCCGCGCTCCTCTCCTACCTGGGTCCAAGGGTGGACCGGCTGCGCCTCCCGTTCGTCGGCCGCTCGCAGCGGCCCGAAGGCGACAGCTCCTCGCCCGCGGCGCGCTGGAGCCACGCTGTCCAGCGGCGGCCCTGGACCGCAGCGATCCTCTCCGCGGCCCTGCTGCTGGGGCTTGCTGCGCCCGCCCTCGGCATGCGCCTCGGATTCCCCGACGCCGGGAACGACCCCAGCGACACCATGACTCGCCAGGCCTATGACCTGATCAGCGAGGGATTCGGCCCCGGCGCCAACGGCCCGCTGGTGATCGCTGCGGAACTGCCCGACCCCGAAGCGCAGAGCAGCGTCAACGCGCTGGCAAATCGACTCCGCGCCGACAGCAGCGTCGTCTTCGTCCGCGGGCCCCAGGTCAACGAGGCCGGCACCGCGGCGCTGATCACTCTGACTCCGACGACATCCCCCCAGGACGCCAAGACGGAGGACCTGGTCAAGCGGCTGCGGCGGACGGTCATCCCCGACACGCTCGCCGGCTCCGGAGTCACCGCGAAGGTCGGCGGGGTAACGGCCGCGCTCGACGACCAGAGCGAATACATGAAGGACCGCATGCCGCTGTTCATCGCCGGCGTCGTCGGCCTCTCCTTCCTCCTCCTGCTCGTCGCCTTCCACTCGCCGCTGATCTCGCTGAAGGCGGGGATCATGAACCTCCTCTCGGTGAGCGCCGCCTATGGCGTGATGACGCTGTTCGCCAAGGGCGGGGCGCTCGGGGAACTGATCGGGATCGACCACGAGGTACCGGTTGCGCCATTCATGCCCGTGATGATGTTCGCGATCCTCTTCGGCCTCTCAATGGACTACGAGGTCTTCCTGATCTCGCGAATCCGCGAGGAGTACCTGAAGGACGGAGACACCCGGCGGGCCGTGGCCGACGGCCTCGCGAAAACCGCTCGCGTGATCACGGCGGCCGCGGCGATCATGGTCGTCGTCTTCCTCGCCTTCCTGGCGACGCCGGAAGTCTTCCTGAAGCTGTTCGGGATCGGTCTCGCCTCGGCCATCTTCCTCGACGCCACCGTCGTGCGAATGGTGCTCGTCCCGGCGGTGATGCAGTTGCTCGGCCCGCGCAACTGGTGGATCCCGGGCTGGCTGGAGCGGCTGTTGCCGGAGCTGGACGTCGAGCGCGCCACTGCCCGCGCCGAGGCGCGGTCCTAACCCGCACCCCCCGGTCGTCCAGCAGCGGACGGCCGGGGGCGCCGGGCGGCTCGTCCCGCAGACAGGGGAGCGGTAGGGTCCAGATTCAGAGGAGCGAGTGACCGAACGCGACCCACGCGTGCTGGCAATCGACGCCGGCGGCACGATGACCGACACGTTCATCGTCGATGCCGCGGGCGAGTTCGTGGTCGGCAAGGCGCAGACCACCCCCGAGGACGAGTCGGCCGGCTTCATGCGCTCGGCGCAGGACGCGCTGGGACAGTGGGACTCGGCGCCCGAGGACGCCTTTCCGGGCATCGCCTCGGGGATCTTCTCCGGCACGGCGATGATCAACCGCCTGCTGTCGCGGCAGGGCCGTCGGGTTGGGCTCATCGTCAGCGCCGGCCAAGAGGATTACCTGCGGATCGAGCGCGGGATCCAAACCTACCTTGGCTACTCCTACTCCGACCGCCTCCACCTGGCGACCCACTTCCACAACGAGCCGATCGTCCCCCGCGGCCGGGTGCACGGCGTGCGCGGCCGGATAGACGTGCTCGGAGGCGAGGTGCTGCCACTGCGCGACGCCGATGCTCGCGAGGCTGCCGCGGCGCTGCTCGACGAGGAGGTCGAGGGAATCGTCGTCTCGCTGCTCTTCAGCTACCGCAACCCGGGCCACGAGCTTCGGGTCGCCGAGATCCTTGCCGAGGAGAAGGAGAGGCGGGGCATGGACGGCGAGGTCCCGGTCTTCCTCTCCTCGCAGCTCTACCCGATGCGCCGCGACCTGCCGCGCCTCAACACCACCCTGATTGAGGCCTACGCCGCCGAGCCCTCGCGCGGCACCCTGGCGGCGGTTCGCGATCGCACCCGCGAGGCGGGCGCCGGATTCGAGCTGCGGGTGATGGCCTCCCACGGCGGGACGATCTCGATCGAGGCCAACGAGCTGGCGCGCACGCTTGTCTCGGGCCCTATCGGCGGGGTCGTCGGGGGCGCCGAGATCGCTCGCCGCATGGAGATCCCCAACGTGCTCTGCACCGACATCGGCGGCACCTCCTTCGACATCGCCCTGCTCACTGACCGCCGCTTCGAGATCACCCAGACGCCGGACATCGCCCGCTTCGTGCTCGCGATGCCGCTCGTCAAGATCGACTCGATCGGCGCCGGCACCGGCTCCTTCGTCCGCGTCAACCCCAATTCCGGCCGGCCTGAGCTCGGGCCTGACTCGGCCGGGGCTCGGATCGGCGTCTGCTGGCCCGAGGGCGGCCTCGACACCGTCTCGGTCACCGATCTCAACCTGGTCCTCGGCCGCATAAATCCCGACTACTTCCTCGGTGGCGAGGTGAAGCTCGACCCCGAGCGGGCCCGCGACGCGGTCCGCCGTCAGGTTGCCGAGCCGCTCGGGCTCGGAGTCGAGAAGGCCGCAGGCGGGGTCGTCGAGCTCTTCGAGCAGACACTGAAGAACGAGGCGGTGGGGCGGATCCTCGGCAAGGGCTACTCGCCCGCCGACTACGCCCTGCTCTGCTACGGCGGGGGTGGGCCGCTGCATGTCGCCGGCTACACCGAAGGCGTCACCTACCGCGACGTGCTCGTCCCCGCCTGGGCGGCCGGCTTCTCCGCCTACGGCTGCGCCTGCGCCGACTTCGAGTACCGCTACGACCAGACGATCGACATGCCGATCCTGCCGGGCTTTGACGAGGACGCGAAAGCCGGGATCGGGATGATGATCTCCGGTGCCTGGCAGGGCCTGCAGGAGAAGGTCACCGCCGAGTTCGCCAAGTCGGGGGTCGAGCGCGACCGGATCCAGTTCACCCACGTGGTCCGCATGCAGTACTTCGGTCAGCTGAACGACATCGAGATCGTCTCGCCCCACATGGCGATCGAGCGGGGTTCCCAGCTCGACGATCTGGTGGCGGAGTTCGAGCGCGCCTACGCCAAGCTCTACGCCCGCTCGGCCAGCTCGCCGGAGCTGGGCTACCTGGTGACGCACGCGATCGTCCTCGGCTCGGTCGAGGTCGAGAAGCCGGCGCTCCCCGAGGTTGAGGAGCGAGCGGGCAAGGCGCCCCTCAAGGGGACGCGCCAGATCTGGTGGGAGGCGCTGGGCGGGCTGGAGCCGATCGAGACCGACCTCTACGAGCTGGACGAGGTCGCCCCGGGCGCCACCATCGCCGGGCCGGCGATCGTCGAGTCGGTCGCGACCACTCTCGCTGTCCCGCCCGGCCGCACCGCACGCCTCGACGGCCACCGCATCTTCCACCTCGGGGCCGAGAGCGAGGAAGCCCAATGAGCATCGTCGAGCGAAGCCGCGAGCTGGAGCGGACCGCCGGCGCCCCGCCGGGGATCGGCTGGGAGGGCCGGCGCCTCGACGAGATGCTCGCCACCTCCGAGCGCTTGCTCGCCGAGACGGGCGCCTACCAGGGCCTGAGCGGCTCGCTGGATCTGAAGGAGTCCGACCCGATCGGCTACGAGAAGCTGTTTGCGCGCCTTCGCGGCGGCCTCGTCTCGGCCCGCGAGACGGCGCTCAACATCTCCGCCTCGCCGATCGTTCGCGAGCTGGGCGAGCTCTGCTTCGCCCTCTACACCCCCGAGGGCGACTCGGTCGCCCTCTCCACCGGGATCATCGTCCACGTCCACACGATGTCGGACGCGATCAAGTTCATGGTCCGAAACGGCTGGGAGGACAACCCGAAGATCCGCCCCGGCGACATCTTCGCCAACGACGATCCGGTGATCGGCGACGTCCACAACGCCGACGTACAGACCTTCGTCCCGATCTTCTGGGAGGGCGAGCTGATCGCTTGGGCCGGCGGTGTCACCCACGTGCTCGACATCGGCGCCTCCACGCCGGGCGGCGTCCCGGTCGGGCCGACCAACCGCCTCGAAGACGGGATCGACCTGCCCTGCATGAAGATCGGCGAGGACGACGAGCTGGCGCAGTGGCACCTCCTGCGCTGCCAGAAGCGCTCGCGGGCGCCGATGTACTACCTGCTCGACGAGCGCACGCGGCTGGCCGGCTGCCACATGATTCGCGAGGCCGTAGAGCGGGTGGTCCTCGAGGAAGGTCTCGACCGCTTCAAGCAGTTCAGCCGCGAGGTGATCGAGGAGGGGCGGCGCTCCTTCAAGTCGCGGATCCGCGAGATGACCGTGCCCGGCCGCTACCGCTCCGCCACCGCCTTCGACGTCACCTTCGCCGACAAGACCAGCCTGCCGGCGCGGGCGCGCCGAGACTTCCTGATGAACGCGCCCTTCGAGGTGCGGATCGGCGGCGACGGCGATTACGCACTCGATATGGACGGCGCCTCCGCCTGGGGCTGGCACTCGATGAACTGCACGCCCTCCGGCATGCAGGGGGCAATCTGGGTCCAGTTCACCCAGACCCTGATCTGCAACGACAAGGTCAACGACGGCGCCTACCTGGCGATCGAGACGAACTTCCCCGAGGGGACGATCGCCAACCTCGGCGATGCCGAGGGCTCGACCGGGATCGCATGGGCGTTTCTGCAGCCCGCCTTCCAGAGCTTCCCGCGCACCCTCTCCCGAGCGCTGCAGGCGCGCGGCTTCATCGAGGAGGTGATGGGCGCCTACTCCTGCTCGGGGAACGTGATCCAGGGCGGCGGCATCGACCAGTACGGCAAATCCTCGGCGATCATGAACTTCGAGATCGCCGCGCAGGGGATGGGAGCGAAGTACGTGCTGGACGGCACCGACACCGCGGCGGCGATGTTCAACCCCGAGGGCGACGCCGGCGACGTCGAGATGTGGGAGCTGATCTGCCCGATGATCTACCTCTCGCGGCGGATCAAGGCGAACAGCGGCGGCGCCGGCCGCCACCGCGGCGGCTCGAGCTTCGAGTCGCTGCTGATGGTCCACGGCACCCCGTTCTGGGAGCTGCAGAACCTCGGCACCACGCGGATCCTCTCCCAAGCGCTGTTTGGCGGCTACCCGGGCTCGGCGGCCTACGTTCACAACATCAAGGGCAACGACCTGCGCGAGTGGGCCGAGCGCGGCGATGCCTATCCCCTCTCCGACGGCAGCTTCGACGATCCGGCGCTGATGGCAATCGAGGGAGAGCGCACCTACAAGCAGGACAACTTCACCACCCTGGAGCCGTTCACCGAGGGAGACCTCTACCTCTCCGTGATGAAGGGCGCGCCGGGACTGGGCGACCCGCTGTTGCGGCCGCTGGACGATGTCGAGCGCGACGTCGCCGAGGGGCACCTGCTGCCGCGCTTCGCCGAGTCGATCTACGGCGTCTCCGACCGCGAGGCGTTCCGGAAGCGACGCCTAGAGCGGGGGCGTCCCACCCGCGAGTGGTGGGCCCGGGAGCGCGAGCGGGTGGCGGGCGGAGAGATGATCGACGCGGTCAAGGTCTCCTACGCGGAGTCGATGAAGCTCTCCGAGCGCTGGGCGGCCGAGTTCCGCGGCTTCTGGGACCTGCCGGAGGACTTCGCATTCGAGATCGACACACCGACGGTCCCCCCCGAGCGCCAGCCGGTGTCCGGCAAGGTGACACCGGAGGAGTCGGCCGCTGAGTTCCTCGCCAACTCAAAGGTCACCGAGGTCAAGCCGCCGCGGGCGGCGGCTCGCCCACTCGAGCCAGAGACGCTGTCCGCCCTGCTCGACGAAAAGCTCTCGCGCCCCGAGGTGAGGACGATCCAGTCCGACTACAAGGACCCCGACCGCTTCGAGAAGTGGATCGCGCTGCTGCAGGAGCGGGTGCCCTACGAGGAGCCGATCGTGCTGCCGCTCGGGGAAGGTATGAACGTCGTGCGCGCCGGCGAGGAGCTGATTGTCCGCTGCGACTGCGGCCACGACTTCTGCGCCCCGGATCGCAACTGGAAGATGGAGGCGCTGATCTTCGTGCGCGACGACGCCGAGACGCTCGGAGAGATCTTCCCCGGCCTCGCCGGGCCCGACCCCGAGTGGTGCGAGCTGCGCGAGTTCTACTGCCCCTCCTGCGCCCGCCAACTGGAGACCGAAGCGATGCCCCCCGGCTACCCGGTCGTGCATGAGTTCCTCCCCGACATCGAGGGCTTCTACCGCGGCTGGCTCGGCCGCGAGCTGCCCTGAGATGAAACGGGCCGAGGCACTTCGTCCCCTCTCGCGCGAGCACCTGGGGGCGCTGCTGACCGCGAAAAGGCTGCGCGAGGCCACCGACCTCGACGAGGCGAGGAGCACCTTCCTCGATTTCTGGCAGGGCGACGGGGTCCGTCATTTCCGCATCGAGGAGGAGGTGCTGCTGCCCACCTGGGCCGTGCACGCCGAAGTGGACCGCGACGGCGTCGCCCGCATGCTCGACGAGCACCTCGCCATCCGGCGCGAGGCGCTGCGCTTCGAGGCGGGCCAGACCAACCTCGAGGAGGCCCAGGCTCTGGGGCAGCTCCTTCACGACCACGTGCGCTTCGAGGAGCGCCAACTCTTCCCCAAGGTGGAGGGCGCGCTGGACGACTCCAGCCTCGCCCGCCTGGCCGTTGCTATCGAGAAGGCGGAGAAGGATCCGTCCTAGGCGCAGCGCGGGCGGGCAACGCAAAGTCGGGATACTTGGAGGAGCGTGACGGAAACCGTCGAGGCTCTTGAGCGAGGCCGCGAGCACTACGCGGCGCGGGCTTGGAGAGAGGCGCACGAGGCGCTCTCGCTGGCCGATCGCGAGCGGACGCTCTCGGGCGGCGATCTGGAGCTGCTCGCCACCTCCGCCTACATGATCGGGCGCGAGAACGAGTACCTCGAGTTGCTCGAACGCGCCTACCGCGCCCATCTGGACGCCGGCGAGAGCCTGCCCGCCTTTCGCAGTGCGTTCTGGGTCGGCATCAACCTCGCGCGCCGCGGGAACATGGGCCCGGCAAGCGGCTGGCTGGGCCGCGCGGAACGACTGCTCGAGGAGCAGCAGGTCGATCGCGTCGAGCGTGGATACATGCTCCTGCCCCGGGTCTTCGAGCATGAGGCAAAGGGCGAATGGGAGGCAGCGGCTACCGCCGCGGGCGAGGCGGTGGGGATCGCCGAGCGCTTTGGCGACGCCGACCTGCATGCGCTGGCCGGGCACGAGCAGGGACACGTGCTGGTCCGGCAGGGACAGATCAGCAGGGGTCTGGCGCTCCTCGACGAGGCGATGGTGGCAGCGAGCGGCGGTGAGCTGTCGCCGATCGTGACCGGGATCGTCTACTGCGGCGTGATCCTCGCCTGCGACGAAGCTCATGACTTGCGCCGCGCCCGTGAGTGGACGGCAACGCTCAGCCGCTGGTGCGACGGCCAGCCGGACATGGTGGCGTTCACCGGCCGCTGCCTGATCCACCGCGCCGAGATCATGCAGCTACAGGGGGAGTGGCCGAACGCGCTCGACGAGGCGCGGCGTGCCGCCGAGCGGTGTCTGCAGGGCGAGAACCGGTGGGCGGCCGGCGAGGCCTGCTATCGCCAGGCCGAGGTGCACAGGCTGCTCGGCGACCTCGAGGCGGCCGAGGTCGCCTACCGCGAGGCCAGCCGCCACGGGCGCGAGCCGCAGCCGGGGCTGGCGCTGCTGCGCCTCTCCCAGGGAGACGGCGAAGCGGCTGCGGCGTCGATCCGCCGGGCGCTCGACGAGACGGTGGAGCCCGGCCCCCGCTCCGGGCTGCTGCCGGCATTCGTGGAGATCATGCTCGGCGGCGGCGAGATCGAGGCAGCGCGCGGGGCAAGCGAGGAGCTCGAGGGCCTGGCCGCAGACTTCGACAGCGGATCGCTCCGGGCAATGGCCGACCAGGCCAGGGGCACGGTGGAGCTGGCCGGCGGCAACGCGCGCGATGCTCTCGCCGTCCTGCGCGCTGCCGCTCGCGAATGGCAGGCGCTGGGGATCCCCTACGAGACGGCGCGGGTGCGGGAGTTGATCGGCCGCGCCTGCCGGGAGCTGGGTGACGCGGATGCCGCGGGACTTGAGCTGGAGGCCGCCCGTTCCACCTTCGCCGACCTCGATGCCGCGCTCGACATCGCCCGCCTCGATTCCTCTCTCGCGACCCCAATGGGGGACGACCGCCACGGGCTGACGGCACGAGAGGTCGAGGTGCTGCGTCTGGTCGCCGCGGGCCAGAGCAACCGCGAGATCGCCGCGGCGCTGGTGATCAGCGAGCACACCGTCGCTCGCCACCTGCAGAACATCTTCGCCAAGCTCGGCGTCTCCTCGCGTACCGCCGCAAGCGCCTTCGCCTTCGAGCACGACCTGGTCTGATCTGCGTCGCGGGCGCGACGGGCGGGCGCACTCAAGCGGAGTGGCGCGGCTCCAGGATCACGATGGGGAGCGTCCGGTCTCCGGCGTGCTCGCGGAAGAATTCGTAGCCAGGGTAGAAGTCGACGAACTCGGGCCAGAGCCGCTCGCGCTCCTCGCCGGTCGCTACCCGCGCCCGCACCTCGCGCACCTCGGGACCGATCTGGATCGTCGTCTCGGGGTTCGCCATCAGGTTGTGAAACCAGGCCGGGTTGGTTGGCTGCCCGGCCTTCGACGCGACCACGACCACCGCATCGCCGTCCTCGTGGTACATCAGGGGCGAGGTCCGCCTCCTGCCGCTCTTCGCACCGATGTGATCGACCAGGACTATCCCGACCTGCGGCCAGCCCGGCAAATGGCCGCCGATCCGCCCGCCAGAGCGACGATAGATCCCAACGTGGATCCGCGTCGAGCGGCGGCCCATGTAGATCCCGTGCTTGTTCAGGAACTGCGAGATCGCAGCGGTCAGCCGCCCGTACAGCGACGCGGGGCTCCTTCGCGATGTCGGGTCGGTCTCCAACAAAGGGGAATCTATGGATATGGCGCCGGGCTGCCCAACCCGCCGTGCTCTTCGGCCGGGCTGCCCACCGATCTACTGTATGGGGGTCCGGATGGGCCGCTCCCAAACCTCGCAGGACATCGCGCGTCGCTACGACCGCCTCGCTTCGGTCTATGGGGCGCTGGGCGCACTCTTCTTGATGCGCCGGAAGATCCGCCGCGCCGCGATCGAGCAGCTGGAGCTTGAGCCCGGTGCCACCGTCCTCGAGGTCGGCTGTGGCAGCGGCGCCAACCTGACGGCGATCACCGACGAGGTCGGCTCAGCGGGAAAGGTCATCGGCATCGACGTCTCCCCGGGGATGCTGCGGCGCGCTGATGCGCTACGACGGCGGCGCGGCTGGGCCAACGTGACACTGATGGAGCAGGACGCGACGGAGCTCGAGGCCCCGGGGCTCATCGACGCGGCTCTGTTCAGCCTGTCGTATTCGGTGCTGCCGCAGCGGCAACGGGCTCTCGACGCAGTCTGGAAGCTGCTGAATCCGGGTGGGCGACTGGTGATCATGGACGCTGCCCTTCCCGACGGTCGGTCCGGGCGCCTGCTGGGACCTGCGACAAGGGCGATAAGCAGGGCGACGTTCCTCGGCGATCCCTTCACACGGCCCTGGGAGGACCTCGCGGGGCTGGCGGGCGATGTCGAGTGCCACCGCCATTGGCCCGGAACCTATTTCGTCTGCGCCGCGACCAAGGGCCCCGGCGATTGAGCATTGCGTGGTCAGAAATGACCACGTTGCATGCCGTCGGCGGTTGGTGAATCCATGCGATGCGCGCGGCCATTGCGGACCGTAGCGTCGTGGCAGCGGTCCCACCCAACTCGCTGACGAACGGGAGATGAAATGGCGACTCAGCAGCTCCGCACACAGGACGTGGAAACGACGAGGCATCTCGACACGAAGGAGCCGGAGCCGGCCAACCCCCGGCAGCGGCTGCTGGCAGGTCTTCCGGTCTCGGAGGCACGGCACGAGCTGGCCGGGATCTCCACCGCGGTGCTGGAGGGGGGCGACGGCCCACCCGTCGTTCTCCTGCACGGCCCGGGCGAGTCGGCGGCCAAGTGGTTGCGGGTGATCCCGGAGCTGGCTCGCGCCAACCGCGTGATCGCTCCCGACCTCCCCGCGCACGGCGCATCGGAAGTGCCGGCGACAGCACCGAGCACGGATCGGGTCCTGGCCTGGCTGGGGGAGCTGATCGAGCGCACCTGCTCCTCGCCGCCGGTGCTGATCGGCCACGTGCTTGGCGGGTCGATAGGGGCCCGGTTCGCAATCGAGCGGTCCGACCGGCTCGGCCACCTGGTGCTCGTGGACACCCTCGGGCTAGCCCGGTTCCGACCGGCGCCGCGCTTCGCGCTGACGATGTTCGCCTTCCTCACACGGCCCAGCGAGCGCAGCTACGACCGCTTCATGCGGCAGTGCTCGTACGACCTGGACAGCCTGCAGAGAGAGATGGGCCAGCAGTGGGAGCCGTTCGTCGCCTACAACCTCGAGGGCGCCCAATCGCCGGGCGCGAAGATCGGCGGCAAGATGATGAAAGAGATGGGCCTGCCGCGGATCCCCGCCGGCGACCTCGCCAGGATCTCGGTCCCCACCACGCTGATCTGGGGACGGCAGGATCGCGCCAACCGGCTTCGCGTCGCAGAGAGCGCGAGCAGCCGCTACGGCTGGCCCCTGCGCGTGATCGAGGGCTGCGCGGACGACCCGGCCCGCGACAAGCCGAAGGAGTTCCTCGAGGCCGTGCTGCCCATTCTGGGCTAGCGGTCACCACCCCCCGATCGAGGGACGTGCCGCGCTCAGGCGACGCTGGCGGAAAGCGGGGTCGAGGCGATCCTGTAGATCTCCCACTCGTCGGGGACACCCTTGAGCTCGTGGCGGCCGGCGGGGTCGAACTCAACGCCGGAGCCGACTGCGAGATCGCGCACCGTGCGCGAGGCGAGCACCTCCCGAGGGCCTGCCAGGGCGGCGATGCGGGCGGCAACGTGGACAGCAATGCCGCCGACGTCCTCCCCAATCAGCTCGACCTCGCCGGTGTGCAGGCCGGCGCGCACGTCGATCCCCAGCGAGGGCATTTCGTCGGCGATCGCGCGCGCGCACTCGGCAGCGCGGGTCGGCCCCTCGAACGTGGCGAGGAAGCCGTCGCCGGTGGTCTTGATCTCGCGCCCGTCAAAGCGGCGCAGCTGCTCACGGGTCAGCTCCTCGTGCCTCGCGAGCACCTGGCGCCAGCGGCGATCGCCCATCTCCGTGGCCAGCCGGGTCGAGTCGACGATGTCGGTGAAGAGCACGGTTGCCAGCACGCGCTCTGGCGCCGGGCTCGGCCGCACCCCGGTTAGGAACTCCTCGATCGTGTCCAGCACCGGCTCGTCGTCGCCGACCCACGGGAAGTGGTCCTCGCCCTCGAACTCGACGTAGCGGCTGCCCTCGATCTGCTCGGCCAGCCAGCGCGCGGCGCGGTAGTTGACCGCGCGGTCGTGGCGACGGTGCAGGACCAGCGTGGGCGCCTGGACCAGCGGCAGGGCATCGCGCACATCGGTGTCGAGGAACATTTCGAAGAGCTGCTGGGCGCGCATCGGGCTCGCGGCCTGGCGCTCGAAGCGCGCCTGGAACTCGCGCGCGGTGGGATTCTCAGCCATGCTCGGGGAGAAGATGTCGAGGGTCGCCCCCTGTCCCCACATCGGCCCGACCAGCTCGTCCTGCGCTTCTTCCACCGCCTCCCGCTCCGGCGCCCATGGGTAGTCCGGAGCGGCGGTCGAGCGGGCCATCGCTCCCCAGAGGACGAGCGCCGAGACGCGCTCGGGATAGGTGGCCGCAAACAGCATGGACACCGTCGCCCCCTCCGACATGCCGATCAGGGCTGCCCGCTCTGAGCCGGCTGCGTCCATCACCGCGCGTACGTCGTCCATCCGCTCCTCGAGCGTCGGTGCCCCGCCGGCGGGGTCGGAGAGGCCAACTCCGCGGCGGTCGAAGAGGATCACGCGGGCGAAGGAGCCGAGGCGACGCATGAAGTGCGACTCCACCGGGTTCTCCCAGAGAAGGTCGAGGTGGGAGATGAACTGGAAGGCGACGACCAGGTCCATCTCTCCCTCGCCGATCACCTGATAGGCGATGCCGATCTCCCCGCTGCGCGCGTATTTCGTTTCCGGTCGCATCGCTACCGGCTCACACTACGCGCCGCCCAGCTCCGCCTCAAGCGAAACGGTGCCGGGCGGGCTGCTCAGGTGCCCAGACGCCGCGAGGCGGCCGCGAACTACTCACTCACGGACACTAGGCCATCGTCAGGCCGCCGCTCACCGAGAGCGTCTGGCCCGTGATGAAGCCGGCCGGCTCCGAGGCGAGGAAGACGACCGCCGAGGCGACGTCCTCGGGCTCGCCCAGGCGGCGCATCGGGATGGCCCGCTCAAGTGCGCCGACCAGCTTCTCGCCTCCCGCCGCGGCCATCCCCTCCAGAAGCGGAGTGCGGGTGGGGCCGGGGCAGACGACGTTTGCCGTGACCCCCTCGGCGGCAAATTCGCGGGCGATCGTCTTGGTGAAAGCGATCACTGCGCCTTTGGCGCCCGCATAGACCGACTCGAGCGACGAGCCCACCCGGCCGGCGTCTGAGCCGATATTCACCACCCGTCCCCAGTTCCGCTCGGCCATCCCCCCCAGCACCGCCGAAGTGAGGCGCAGGCAACCCTTGAAGTTGATCTCGATCACCCGGTCCCAGAACTCCTCGTCGGTCTCCAGGAAGGGCACGAGCTCATCCCAGCCGGCGTTGTTGACCAGGACGTCGACCGGGCCGAGCTTCGACGTCGTCTCCTCGACAGCTGCGTTGGCCGATGCGCTGTCGGTGACGTCGAGCTGCACCGCGAGCCCTCGCCCGCCGGCCTCCTCGATCGCGGTGACCGTCTCCGCGGCTGCCTCGGGACGCAGGTCGGCGACGGCGACGGCTCGCCCGTCTGCGGCAAGCGCAAGCGAAATTCCGCGGCCGATCCCGCCGCCACCGCCGCTCACCAGGGCAATCCGCTCCGCCAAAGCGCGACTAGCCTAGCGGGGCCAATCACCTAGAGAGGAGATCGCATGGACGAGATGACCGACGTCACCTACGAGGTCGAGGAGGGTCTCGCCTGGATAACGATCGACCGGCCGGAGCGGATGAATTCCTTTCGCGGCCGCACCGTCGACGAGCTGATCCGCTGCTTCAAACGGGCCTGGGCGAGCGAGGACGTGGGCGTCATCTGTCTGACCGGGGCAGGCGAGAAGGCCTTCTGCGCGGGCGGCGACCAGAAGCAGCGCGCCGAGTCCGGCGACTACGGGCCTTCGGAGAGCGGTCTGTTCGAGGTTGAGTACCTGCACCGGCTGATCCGCGACGTGCCGAAGCCGGTGATCGCAGCGGTCAACGGCTTCGCGATCGGCGGCGGTCACGTTCTGCATGTCCTCTGCGACATGACGATTGCCGCCGAGGGGGCGATTTTCGGCCAGAACGGCCCGCGCGTCGGCTCCTTCGACGCCGGCTTCGGCACCAACTACCTGGCCCGGGTGGTGGGCGAGAAGCGCGCTCGCGAGATCTGGTTCCTGTGCCGCCGCTACGACGCCGAGACGGCCGAGCGCTGGGGCCTGGTCAACAAGGTCGTCCCGGCCGCAGAGCTCCGCGCCGAGGTGCGGAGCTGGGCCGACGAGGCCCTCGCGCTCTCCCCGACCTCGCTGCGCTTTCTAAAGCAGTCGTTCAACGCAGACACCGAGCACATGGCCGGGCTCCAGCACGTCGCGTTCACGGGCCTCGAGGTGTTCGTCGACTCCGAGGAGGCGCAGGAGGGGGTGCGGGCCTTCAACGAGAAGCGCGAGCCGGACTTCGCCGGCCACCGGGCGCGGGCCTCCAGCTGAGTGCCCGCGCCCAAGGCGCTGCGAAACGGGTCAGAGGACTAGGAGCCCTTTACGAGCCCGATCAGGTGGCCCTCCGGATCGGTGAACTGGCCCAGCTCGACTTCGTCCATGACCTTCTCCGGGCCCATCACCCGCGTGCCGCCGAGGCTCTCGGCCTTCTGCAGCGCCTCCTCGACATCGGGCACGGCAACGTAGAAGGTGACGTGGCCCTCATAGCCGTCGGGCCCGGGGCCGCCGACTCCGCCGCCGATGCTGCCCATGCTCGACGGGTTGTCCTCGCCTTTGACGATTCCGTAGCCCATCGGGTTGCTGGCGTCGACGTTCCAGCCGAACAGGTCGGCGTAGTAGGCCTGCAACTTGCCGGCGTCCTTGCCGATCACCTCGAAGTGAACAACTGGCTGTCCCATATCTCTCTCCTTGTTGACGGGGTGAAGACTGCGTGTGCCTCCGCGACCGAGTTCGACTCCCAAGGGCCGGTTCAAGGTCCTATCCAGCCTCCGAGTAGGCGGGCCCGGTGGCGCCATGGGGCTCCTCGCCGCCCGCCGCGATCGCGTCTTGGTCTGGCATCGGTTCGGTGCGCAGAACGAAGACCGCAATTGCCAGGGCGGCGGCAACCAGGCCCGCGCCGACGAGGTAGGCGAGATGGAAGCCGGAGTTGAGCGCAGCGTCGTAGGACGTGCCAGCGTCGCGCAGCGTGTCGGTACGCGATGCCGCCAGGGTCGCCAGAACGGCAAGGCCGATCGCGCCGCCGACCTGGGCGCTGGTGTTGACGACGCCCGAGGCGAGGCCGGCGTCGCTCGGCGTCGCTCCTGACATCGCCAGCGTCATCAGCGACGGGAAGGAGATCCCGACGCCGACCCCGATCAGCAGCATCGGCGGCAGGACGTCCTCGACATAGATGCCGTCGACCGGCGTGCGGGCAAAGAGCAGCAGGGCGACGGCGACGAGCACCATGCCGGGAATCAGCATGCGGCGCGGGCCGAACTGCATGATCAGCTTCTCCGAATAGCCGAGCGACAGCGTTCCCATCACCAGGGTCGCCGGCAGGAAGGCGAGGCCGACCTCGAGCGGGTTATAGCCAAGGATCTGCTGCAGGTAGAGAGCGCCGAGGAAGAACATGCCGAACATGCCGGCGACAAGCAGCATCTGCAGCGCGTTGGCGCCGGAGACGTTGCGCGAGCGGAAGAGGCGCAGCGGCATCAGGGGGTTGGCGATGCGCGCCTGGCGCATGACGAAGATCGCCTCCAGCGCCAGCGAGATCCCCCCGAGCACCAGTGTCTGGGTCGATCCCCAGCCGTTTTCGGAGATCTCGAGAATCGTGTAGACGCCGAGCATCAGGCCGCTGGTGATCAGCAGCGCGCCGAGGATGTCGGCGCCCTCGCCGAAGCCGATTCCGGGCTGGTCGGCCACCAGGCGGACGGCGAGCAGCGCGGTCGCGATCCCAACCGGCAGGTTGACGAAGAAGATCCAGTGCCAGGCGATCGCCTCGGTCAGCACGCCGCCGACCAGCAGGCCGATCGTGCCGCCGGCGGAGGCGACGAAGCCGTAGACGCCGATCGCTTTCGCCTGCTCGCGAGGCTCGGGGAACATCGTCACGATCATCCCCAGGATCACCGCCGAGGTGAGCGCGCCGCCGACTCCCTGGACGAAGCGCGCGTCGATCAGCATCTCCTGGTTCTGGGAGAGGCCGCAGAGCAGCGAGGCCGTGGTGAAGACGGTGAGGCCGATGAGGAAGACGCGCCGCTGGCCGAGCAGGTCGCCGAGGCGTCCGGCGAGCAGCAGCAGGCCGCCGAAGGGGACGAGGTAGGCGTTGACGACCCAGGCGAGGTTGCTCTGGGAGAAGCCGAGGTCGTCCTGGATCGAGGGCAGCGCGACGTTCACGATCGTGATGTCGAGGACGATCATCAGCATCCCCGCGCAGAGGACGTAGAGGGCCAGCCAGCGGCTGCGATCGAGTTGATCGGGCTGCTGCGGGGCGTTCATGGCCACTCCTTCCGGGGATTCTGGGTTGACGGATTGCCGCGTTCAGCAATGAGACCGGCGCGGGGGCCGGAATTCATCGGCTGACCGGGAAAACTTCGAAGGCTTGCGCTGGGCGGGCAGGGGACCGCGCCTTCGGCTCGGCAGTTTAGAAGGCCCGGGTCGCCGGCTTTGGAGCGCAGTCACCCCCGGCGGCCGAAGCTGTGTCCAGCGGGGGCGACCGCGCGCAGCTCGGCGAGGGCCCGTTCGCGGAGGAGGCGGCGGTCGCTGTCCGGTTTGGAGGTGGAGCCCGGGCGGCGGGAGTGTCGCCTGGGCTTCGGGATGCTCTCCTCCCCTTCCACCGGACGCCGGCTGGCTGTCCTCTCCTGCTCCAAAGCGGCGAGCTCGTAGACGAGCACGTTGGTGGTGCCCTCGCGGCGCTCCAGCTTCCCCTTGGCGCGAATCAGGGGAGCGGCGCGAACGAGTGCCCGGTAGCGCTCGTAGACCCGCGGCGGGACGATCAGGTTGACGGTGCCGCGCTCGTCTTCGAGCAGCATGAAGACGATCCCCCTCGCGGTCTCGGGGCGCTGGCGGGCGACGACCATCCCCGCCACCTCCACCGTGCGGCCGTCCTCGATCCGCTCCAGGTCGGTGCTGCGCGACAGCTCCGGCCCGAGGCTGGGGCGCATCAGCGACATCGGGTGGTTGCCGAGGGTCATCCCGATCGAGCGGTAGTCGGCGATCGCCTTCTCCCAGTCCCCGAGGGGCTCCAGCCGCGGCGCGCCGGGCGTCTCCAGCGGAAGCGCCATCTGCGTGCCGGCCTCGTGCCTCACCCCCGTCCCCATCACACCGGTCTCCCAGAGGGCCTCCCGCCTGCCGGTGCCGACGAGGCGATCGAGGCCGCCGGCCCAGGCGAGGCGTTCCAGCCCGGCGCGGCCCGCCCCCGAGCGGGAGGCCAGATCGGCGATCCCCCGGTAGGGGCCGTCCCGGTCGCGCTCGCGTACCAGGCTCTCCATCTCCTCCAGGTGGACTCCCTTCACGTAGCCGAGCCCGACTCGCACGACCAGCCCGCCCCGCAGTTCCTCCTCCTCCGCCGGCGGACTGACTCCGTCCGGCACGGGGCCGTTCCCAGCTCGGCGCGCGGCGCCTTCGGCCGCCGGGCCCACCTCCCACCACATGGGTGTGTTCCCGGCCCGCCGGCGACGGGGAGATTCGACGTGGCAGAGGACGCGACTGCGGTTGGCATCGGGGCCGGCCAGCCGCACGCCGCGGTGCTGGGCCTCGTGGATCAGCGCATCGGGGGGATAGAAGCCCATCGGCTGCTCGTTCAGGAGCGCACAGAGGAACTCGGGGGCGTAGTGGATCCGCAGCCAGGCGGATTGATAGGCGAGCAGGCCGAAGGCCACCGAGTGGGCCTTGGGGAAGCCGAACCCGGAGAAGCCCTGGATCTGCTCCCAGACCCGCTCCGCCGTCTCCACCGGCACCCCGCGCCCGACGGCCCCCTCCACGAAGAGCTCGTGATGGGCGCGCAGCGCAGCCTCGGAGCGCTTGCGGCTCATCGCCCGCCGCAGCCCCTCCGCCTCCGCGGAGCTGAAGCCCGCCAGCGCCATCGCCACCTCGAGTACCTGCTCCTGGAAGACGATCGTGCCGAGGGTCTCGCGCAGCACCGGCTCCAGCAGCGGGTGGTCGTAGGAGACCGCGAAGCTGGGGTCCTCGCGCAGCCGCTTGCGGCGCTCGATGTAGGGGTGGACGGCGCCGCCCTGGATCGGGCCGGGGCGGACCAGCGCCACCTGCACGGTGAGGTCTTCGAGGTTGCGCGGCTGGGTGCGCGGCAGCATCTGCATCTGGGCGCGGCTCTCGATCTGGAAGACGCCGGTCGTCTCCGCGGCGCGGATCGATTCGAAGGTCTCGGGATCGTCGAGCGGGATACGGGAGAGGTCGAGCCACTCGCCTCGCGCCCGGCCGATCTCCTCGACGCAGCGCTCGACCGCCGAGAGCATCCCCAGCCCCAGCAGATCGATCTTGAGGAAGCCGGCGTCGGCACAGGAGTCCTTGTCCCACTGGACGATCTGACGTCCCTCCATCGCCGTCGGGACGACCGGGCAGACGTCGACCAGCGGCCGGGTGGAGATGACCATCCCGCCGGGGTGCTGGGAGGGATGGCGGGGCAGGCCCATCGCCTCCTCGCAGAGGGAGAGGAGGGTGAGCCAGCCGGGCGAGGCGGCGCGCTCGGCGCCGATTGCGGCGACGACATCGCGCTCGATCTCCCCGGAGCGCTCATGGAAGCCGACCGTTTTCGCCACCCGCTCGATCTCGGCCGGCGGCAGCGCCAGCGCCTTGCCGAGGTCGCGCACCGCGCCGCGCGGACGGTAGGTGGGAAAGGCGGCAACCAGGGCGGCGTGGTCGGTGCCGTAGCGCTCGTGGACGCGGGGGATCAGCACCTCGCGGATGTCGCGGGGGAAGTCGAGGTCGATGTCCGGCATGGCGGTCACTTCGTCGTTCAGGAAGCGCCCGGGGAAGAGCTCTGCCTTGACCGGGTCGACATGGGAGAGGCCGAGCAGGTAGCAGACGATTGAGCTGACGCTGGAGCCCCTGCCGCGCCCGGGGGGCAGGATCGAGCGCGCCGATTCGGGGCCGCGCACCTCGGCCGCCACCTCGCGGGCCAGCTCGAGCAGGTCGCGATGCAGGAGGAAGAAGCCGGAAAGGCCGAGGTTGCGGATCGTCCGCAGCTCGTCCTCCAGCCGCTTGCCCGCCTCGCTCAGGCGCCGCGAGCCGGCGTAGCGCGAGGCCAGCCGCGCCCCACAGGCTTCGGCAAGCTCGCGGTCCGCGCCGGGGTCCTCGGAGCCCGGGTAGCGGTAGCCCAGCTCCTCGGTCAGGTCGAAATGGAGCCGCTCGGCCAGCCGCAGGGTCTCGGCGACCGCCGCGGGGTGCTCGGCGAAACGACTGGCCATCGCTTGCGGCGAGGCCATCGCCGAGGTGGAGTTGCCCCGGCGCTGCGGCTCGGAGGCCTCCAGCGTCGTCCCCAGCCGCACGGCGACGAAGGCATCCTGAAGGCGCGCCCGGCTGCGGATGTGGGAGTGGACGTCGCCGGTGGCGGCGCAGGGAACGCCGAGCCGCTCTGCGAGCCCGGCTAGCCAGCGGTTGCGCGCCCGGTCGTGGCGCCAGTAGGGGCGCTGCAGCTCGACCCGGAAGGAGTCGCGGCCGAAGGCGGCGAGCAGCGAGCGGGCCATCGCGGTCCCCTCGGCCGGCCGCTCCCAGGCGCCGGCAAGCGCGCCGTCGCGCGCGCAGCCGGAGAGGCAGACGAGGCCCTCGGCGTGGGCCTCCACCTGCTCCAGCGTCACCCACGGTTGCGTGGCGGCGCGGCCGGTGCCGTCGCGGGTGTGGGAGTGGGCGGCGGTCAAAAGGCGGCAGAGATTGCGGTAACCGGCGGCGCACTCGACGAGCAGGGTCAGATGAGAGTGCGGAGCGGGCCCCAACGTCACCTCTGCCCCGGTGATCGGGCAAATACCGAGGCCCTTGCAAGCGTGGGCAAACTCCATCGAGCCCCAGACCCCGTCGTGGTCGGTGAGGGCGAGGGCCGGATAGCCCAGTTCGGCCCCCGCGCCCGCCAGCTCGGCCGGCGTTGCGGCCCCGTCGAGGAAGGAGAAGGCCGAGTGAGCGTGCAGCTCGACATAGGGGACGGCGGCGTCCATCAGGCTCGCTGGCGGTACCAGCAGCCGCTGGCGGCGCTGCGAAAGACGGTCACATTGCGCCCGTTCGCCAGCACCAGCTCGAAGTAGTGCCGGCGCAGGGGTCGGGGCGTCCACCAGCGGTCCTCGACCAGCCACTCCTCCCGCACCGCCTCGACCGCAACCCCGGCAACTGCGCGCGGCCTGTCGCCGGGGCCGGCCCGCACCTTCGCCCGCCGTGGCGCGTAGAGACTCATAGGTCCGGGAAGGGGGTCAGCATCGCTCGCCGCTCCGGCACCCGAGAGGCGGTGTCGACCGGCAGGACCTTGAGCAGGGCAGCAGCGCCCTGCGTCGCGCGTACCTCCCGCACCGCGGCGCCCAGCAGCCGGCGGCGCGACTCCTCCCCCCGAACCGAGAGCTCCAGCTGCTCGGCCGCCCGCGAGCCGAGGCCTACCGATTTCAGCCACAGCGAGACCGCCGGCCCGGGCAGATCCTCGAGCCGGGGCACTAGCACTGTGCACAGCACCCGCGCCGAGGCGGTCGGCCGGCCCAATCCCTGCTCGACGCTCCAGCTCTGGCCGTCGTTCAGCAGAGCACCGAGGCGCAACCCCAACAACGTCCTGCCCTTCCGCCGGGGGGCGGCAAGGAGGCGATCGACCAGAAGCTCCAGCGCGCACTCCAGGCTGCTGCCCGCCGTCCCCTCCGGCAGCTCGAGCTCCTCGCGCAGCTCCTCCCGCGCGGTGTGGAGGCGGCAAACGAGAAGGTCATCCTCACCGCGGGCGAGCCGCAGAGCGCGCAGACCCGGCGGGCCAAAGCGATCGGCGACCCGGCTTGCCGAGAGCGCCGCCAGCGCTCCCAGGGTGTCGATCCCAAGCCGCCTCAGAGCCTCCACCAGATTGGAGGCCTCTCGTTGCGGCAACTCGATCTGGTCGACCAGCACCGCAACGGGAAGTTCGGATAGGAAAGTCGCCCCCATGCGAACAGATGTTCGTACAAAGAGCGGACAGATTCAACCTACGAAACGTTCCCTTTCGGGGTGCGCTCAGCCCTCCTTGGAGATCTTCGCTGCCTCGAGGCTGCCCAGGTAGGGGGTAAGGGTGAATTCGACCAGGTCCGGCAGGAGCTCCATCAGCTCCGCGGCCTTGCCGGCGACGATGCGTCGGGAGATCAACGAGACCATGCCGCCCACCAGCGCCTCCTCCATCGCCGGGGAGAGGCGGGTGAGGTCCTCCGGATCGCGGCCGGCGCGAAAGTAGGGGACGAAGCTCTGGATGGCGGCGTCATAGCGCGACACGACAACCGGGCCGGCAACCAGCGCCTCGACCATGCAGAGACGGGCGATGTCCGGCTGGGAGGCGAGGAAGCCAAGCATCGCCCCGATCGCAGACCTGATCGCCCGGGGCCAATCGCCGACCTCCTCGTAGGCCTCCGAGACACGCTCGCGCAGCTTCTCCATGATCGTCTCGTAGGCAACGGAGAAGCACTCCTCCTTGCTCGAGAAATGCTCATAGAAGGTGCGGCGGGAGACAGCCGCAGCGCGGGTGATGTGGGCGATGGTCGTCCCCGCGTAGCCGTTCTCCGCGATCGACTCCGCGAGGCCGGCGATCAGCCGTTCGCGCTGGTTATGGAGGACGAACGCGCGCGGCAAGCCGTGGCGGCCCGGGGGCAGTTTCGCAAGCTCGGGTGGAGGTTCCTCGACTGAACCCGAAGGACGACTGGACTCATCGACCGGCTCCTCAACCACACTCCGACCATACAGCGCCGGTGATCTCCTCCAACCCGGAACGCAGCCGGGCCGGGATGCCCAAGCCGGTCCGCTACCGGCGGCGCCCCTAAAGGCGAACGAGGTTGGAAGCCTCGATGCCGCGGGTCGTCCCACGGAAGTCGACCACGAGCGGCGCCGTGGATACGACCTCGTGGTAATCGACGCCGGGATGGGCGGTGACGATCGCCGCCAGATCGGTGGAGCCCAGCGCCTCGCCGAGCTCGACAGACCTGAGGCCGAGCTCGGGGAGCTCCGGCACATGGGGATCGTGGTAGGAGACGTCGGCGCCCAGCTCCTGCAGCAGCTTCACGATTTTCAGTGCGGGCGACTCGCGAATGTCCCCGACGCCGGCCTTGTAGCTGACGCCCAGGATGAGGACCTTCGCGCCCTTGGCCGACTTCCCGGCGTCGTTCAGCGTGCGCGCGATGCGCTCGGCGCAGAAGGCCGGCTGCGCCCGGTTCACTTTCCCGGCCAGCTCGATGAACTCCGGATAGAAGTCGTGTTCGCGTGCCTTGAAGGCGAGATAGAAGGGGTCAACCGGCAGGCAGTGGCCGCCCATCCCCGGGCCGGGGTCGAAGCGCATGAAGCCGAACGGCTTCGTCGCGGCGGCGTCGACCACCTCCCAGATGTCGATTCCTAGCCGGTCGCAGAGCTGGGAGAGCTCGTTGACGAGCGCGATGTTGACCGAGCGAAAGATGTTCTCCAGGAGCTTCGCCAGCTCAGCTGCCTCCGGCGTGGTGAGGACGACCACCTGATCGCAGATCAGCGAGTAGAGGTCCCGGGCGCGCTCGGTGCAGGCCTCGGTGATGCCGCCAACGAGCTTCGGCGTGGTGCGGACCGTGTAGTCGGTGCGCCCTGGATCGATCCGCTCGGGAGAGAAGGCGAGGTGGAAATCGGTGCCGGCCGAGAGCCCCGACTCCTCGAGGATCGGCAGCAGCCGCTCCCGGGTGGTGCCGGGGTAGGTGGTCGACTCCAACACCACCAGCTGCCCGGGCTTCAGCACCGCCGAGAGCGCGCTCGCCGCGTCGAGCAGATAGGTGAGATCGGGTTCGCGCGAATTGGTGAGCGGGGTCGGGACGCAGATGACGACCGCCTCGCACGAGGCCAGATCGGCGTGCTCGGAGCTGGCGCGCAACCGGCCTCCCAGCGACGCCAGGGTGGCGTCGTCGATGTCCTCGACGTAGCTACGGCCCTCATTCAGCGCCTCGATCTTGCGGGGGTCGGCGTCCAGGCCGACCACCTCGTTCCCGGCCTCGGCGAAGGCGACGGCGAGCGGCAGGCCGACGTAGCCGAGCCCGATGATCCCGACCCGCGACATCAGGCCACCCAGCCCGCGCGAGTGTGGCAAATCGGCGCTCTATGGGGTGTGGTCATTCGGAGGAGTGTAGGCGCGGGAATCGCCGGGCCGAGCATCGACGGCCCTCTGGGAAAGCGTCTGCGGCGGGACGTCCTCCAAACTCCGCTCCCAGGTTGGACAGCTTTCAACCACTGCCTTACGCTGGAAGCGCCATGGCTTCGCAATCCACGTCGAACCCACAGGGCCTACCGAGCGGGCGTCACGGGCTGCCAACCCCTTATGCGGTTCGCTCCCAGCGCGAGCGACTGCGGGAGGCAATGGTGAGGGTCGCCGCGGCCAAAGGCTTCGAGGCGACGACGGTCACCGACGTGATCGAGTTCGCCGGCGTCTCTCGGGGGGCCTTTTACGAGTTCTTCGAGGACAAGACCGACTGCTTCCTCGAGGCGTACGACGCGATCATCGACGTGCTGGTGGCCCACGTGACGAGCGCCTTCGAGGCGGCCGGCGGCGAGCCCTGGCCGGAGCGGATCGCAGCCGCCCTGGGAGCGCTGGTCGAACTGCTCTCCGCCGAGGCGGACATCGCCAGGATGGCGATGGTGGAGGTGACGACAGCCGGAGACGCCGCCCGCGAGCTCTACCGCGCGGCCCTGGCCCGCTTCACGCCCTTCCTCGACGAGGGGCGGAGCTACTCCGGACAGGGCGACGAGCTACCACCCGACACGGCGCGCTTCGCAATCGGCGGCGTCGCATCGCTCCTCTTCGACGAGATCCGCGCCGGGCGGGGGCCGGAGCTGAGGCGCGTACTCCCCGACCTGGTCTTCGCCGTCCTCATGCCCTACCTGGGATCGGAAGCTGCAGAGGACGAGAGGCAGCGCGTCGCCAGCGGAAGCTAGACGGCTCGCGGACGAGCAGTAGGGGGACGGCTCCGTCGAGCAAAGCCGTGATGCAAATGAGAAGCGCTGCGCAGGCGAGCGTCCCGCAAGCTGAAAGGATGGGCGTGAGCCCGGGAGGCATTTGGTTTGCGTCGTCGGTCGAACTGGAGGGGATAGCCCTGTGTGGAGACCGGTCAGATTGCGTGAGGTTCTCGTGCTCGCGGTGCCCGCTGCGCTGGTCGCGATATCCATCGCGTCATGCGGCACTCAGAACGATGGGGGCAGCACGGATGGCGCGGAGCGGAGCACGGCCGCCACGCAGGCGATCCAACCGCCGGGCCCACCGTCTGCGGGCTGCCCGATAACCGCAGACGAACTCAGCGCGATCTTCGATCGTGAGATAGAGCCGGTCGACGTTGGAAGCGACGCCCCGGAGATCGTCTGCAGCTTCAACGCGGGCCTCGAAGATCCAAGCATCGACCCGGAGGTGCTCGTTATCCGGACAGCTGGCTCTCCGGCGGACGCGCGGCGGACGTATGACAAGCGGGCGGGAAGCGAAAGCGACCCCGAGCTGACGGTTACGGACCGCCCGGATCTGGGTGAGGATGCGTTCGTATTGGCAAACCCGGAAACCGGAGTGGGATTGAGCGCGTACTTCCCGGATGGAGATGACACTGTCGTTGTCACCGTCGCGATTGGCCATGACGACGCCTCCGAAGCGGACGGACACGACCAGGCGGAGCAGGTCATCGCCGCCGTGCGGGCAAGCCTTGGCCTCCAGTCAGGCTGACCAGGGTTCCCACTTGGGCGTATTCCACTCAGAGCTCGCTGGCTGCGCCCGGCGGCGCTAGACACCCTCGCCGTGGCGGCCCTCGCCGCCGGCGAAGCGGGCGGCGCCCCTGACGGCAACGTCGAGCACCTTGCGGCCGAGCTGGTGCTCCAGCTCGAGTCCCTCCGCCAGCGGCATGCCGAAGCCTTCTATCGCCCCACGACGGTCGGCGAGCATCGTCTCCTGCGGGAAGGCGGCGATCTTCTCGGCCAGCTCCAGCGCGCGCTCCAGGTGCATGCCCGGGGAGACGATCTCGTTGACCAGGCCGATCCCGTGGGCCTCCTCTGCGTCGACAGGCCGGCCGGTGAGGATCAGCTCGAGCGCGCGGCCCATGCCGATCACCCGTGGCAGCCGCTGCGTCCCGCCATCGAGTAGGGGAACCCCCCACCGGCGCTCGAAGAGGCCAAAGGTGGACTTCGGGGTGGCGATCCGCATGTCGCACCAGAGGGCCAGCTCCACTCCGCCGGCCAGGCACCAGCCGTCGACCGCGGCGATCGCCGGCTTCGAGGGAGTCACGCGTGAGGGGCCCATCGGGCCTTCGGGGTGGTCGACGTCGAGATCGAGTGCTTTCAGGTCGGCGCCTGCGCAGAAGGCCTCCCCACCCGCGCCGGTAAGGATCAGAACGCGGGCATCCTCGTCGGCCTCGAATTCCTTCAACCCCTGCCGGAACAGCACCGCAGTGGCGTTATCGACCGCGTTGCGGCGCTCGGGCCGGTCGATAGTCAGCACCGAGGCGGCGCCGACGCGCTCGTACCGAAGCTCCTCACCCATGGGCGGATCCTTCCACAGGAGCGCCAAGCTTTCCCCCTCGACTGCCCACCGGCCCAGCCAGGGGGAACAGGGAGCGGGCGGGCTAGCCGCGGCGCATCCGGGATTCGCCTGCGGCGCCCGACTCCCAAACGCGCCCCGGTGCGCGGGGCCAAGGAGGGCAGGCACTCAATGACCGGCCCCGGAAGCTAGGCGCGCGGCCGGACGGATCCTCGGCGGGGGCTCGACCGGCGGCAAGACCTGCCTGAACGAGAACGCGACCGGCGGTGACGCTCGTAGCCTGCCTCGCGCGTAGCCTTCGCACGTAGAAGCTGCTCACGCCACCTTCGAGTCGGTGTCCCACTTGGCTTTCGTGGGGCCTCCCTCTGCCAGTCGCAAGAAGGAACTTAGCGCTCGGCGATCGGCAGCGCTAGGGGTCGTCAAGGGTCAACCCCGCAAACTCCGAAAAAAGCATCTCGAGGCGGCAGCCTGTGGCAGCGCCCGGCCTCTACGGACGCCCGGCAACTGCCATGTCAGCCTGCAGGGACGCCTCAAAGGACGCCGCGGACCCCGCTCGCAGCTACGCTCCGCGGATGCGCATTGACGAGATCCTCGCCTCCAAGCGGCCGGTCTTCTCGGTCGAGTTCTTCCCGCCCAAGACCGACGAGGCGACCGAGCAGCTGTTCGTGACCGCCCGCGCTCTGCGCGAGTTGGAGCCGGACTTCGTGTCGGTGACCTATGGCGCCGGCGGATCCACCCGCGAGGGGACCGTCGAGATAACGCGGACGCTGAAGGACGAGCTCGGCTTCGAAACCATGGCCCACCTGAGCTGCGTCGGGGAGACGCGCGACGGACTGAGCGCGACCCTCGACCGGATCGCCGCCGCCGGGATCGAGAACGTCTTCGCCCTGCGCGGCGATCCTCCGCGCGGGCAAAAGGACTTCGTACAGCCGGAGGGCGGCCTGGGAAGCGCCGCGGAACTGGCCGCCTTCATCGCCGCCGGCTGGGACTTCTCGATCGGCGGCGCCTGCTTCCCAGAGGTGCATCCCGAGGCGCCCGACCTCGATACCGACCTCGCCTACCTGAAGACGAAGGTCGAAGCTGGGGCCTCGTTCCTGATCACGCAGCTCTTCTTCGACAACCAGGTCTACTTCGACTTCGTGGATGCCGCCCGGCAGCGGGGAATCGACGTCCCCATCCTCGCGGGGGTGATCCCCGTGGCGAGCTTCGCCCAGACGAAGCGCATCTGCGAGCTCTGCGACGCCTCGATCCCTCCGCGGCTGGAAGAGGCGTTCAGCGCGGCGGGCGGTAACGAGCAGGCCGAGTTCGAGCTCGGTGTGGCCTATGCGGCCCAACAGTGCGCCGAGCTGCTGATTGCGGGGGCGCCCGGCATCCACTTCTACGCGCTGAATCGGGCGCCGGCCACCCGCGCCGTGCTGAGCGCGCTGCGGGCCGCGCGGCCCTGGGAGCGAGTTCGCGAGCCGGTGGCGGGGAGCATTGCCGATTCCGCCCCGGACACGTCGGACTAAACTCATCTGAGCCATGGGAGAACTCAGCTACCAGGAGCACACCATCCGCTACACGGAGCGTGGCGATGGCGACCAGGCACTCGTCCTCGTTCACGGGCTCCTGATGAACCGCCGCATGTTCAAGCCGGTGGCCTCCGACCTCGCCAAGCGTGGCAACCGCGTCATCTGTGTCGACCTGCTGGGACACGGCGACTCCGACCAGCCGGACGACCTGCGCCTTTACTCGATGCCCCTCTTCGCTCGCCAGCTGGTCGCGCTGCTGGACCACCTCCAGCTAGAGAGGGCGGTCGTGGGTGGGACCTCTCTGGGCGCCAACGTCGCCCTCGAGCTGGCGGTCCGCGAGCCCGACCGGGTGGAGGGCCTGTTTATTGAGATGCCCGTCCTCGACAACGCGCTGGCGGCGGTCGCCGCGATCTTCTCCCCGATCCTGCTCGGTCTGCGGGTGGGCCGGCCGGCCCTAGAGGTCACGTCCCGCCTCGCGTCGATCGTGCCCCGCAGCAACTATCTGGTCGACATCGGACTCGACTGGGTTCGCCGCCGGCCCGGGCCCTCGGTGGCTGTGCTGGAGGGATTGCTGCTCGGCGAGACAGCGCCCCACCGCGAGGAGCGGTGCCGGATCGACCGGCCCGCGCTGATCGTCGGGCACCAGCGCGACCCGCTGCACCCGTTCAGCGACTCGGGGATGCTCGCCGAGGAGCTCCCCCAGGCACGGCTCGTCGAAGCGAACTCGATCCTCGAGTGGAGAATCACCCCGCAGCGCCTCACCGATGAGCTGGCGGGCTTCCTCGAGGAAGTCCAGAGTCTGCGTACATCGACGGGCGCCCCAAGCCCGCGGGCCAACGGAAATGGTCGCACCGGGCACGTCGGCGTGGCAGGATAGGAGCCGTGCCTAACCGCAGGGAGGAAGAGCGCGAGCGGCTGCGCCAGCTTCGGGAGGAACGCCAGGGCTCGCACACGCGGTCGTCGCAGCGCCGGTTGATTGCCGTGTACACGGTCGCGGGCCTCATCGGCCTGGCCGTCGTCGTCGGAATCGTCGTCGCCATCTCCTCCTCGGGAGGCGGGAGCGGTAGCGGCGGAGCGCACATCAACCAGGAAAGCGGCAGCACAAACGGCTTCGAGCCGGACAATCGGGACGGCACCGCGCCGGCGAGCGTCGAGGCGACGAACCTGAAGCAGGCGGCAAAGGAGGCCGGCTGCACGCTGCGGCTCAAGCTGAAGGACGAGGGCCACAATCACCTGCCGCCGACTGCGCGAACGCCCAACTACGGGACCAACCCGCCGACCTCGGGCAACCACGCCACCTCGCCCTACCAGCAGGCCGACGGCGCCTACAGCGAGATGCCGGCGGAAATCTTCGTCGTCCACGCGCTCGAGCACGGCCGCCTGGCAATCCAGTACAGCCCCGACCTGCCAGAGAAGGACCAGCTGGAGCTGAAGGGGCTCTACGACACGATGTATTCGGGGACTCTGCTCTTCCCCAACGAGAACATGAGCTACGCCGTTGCGGCGACGACCTGGACCAACCTGCTGGGCTGCCCGGAGTACAAGGGCGCGATCACCCTCGACGCGATCCGCGACTTCGGCAAGGCAACCTGGGGGCGCTACGGCGGCGAGCCGGTAAACGCCTTCAGCCTCAAGGGCCCGACCCCAAAGAAGCCGCAGAGCTGACCTCGGCTACCCGGAGGCTCGGTAGGCCGGGAAGAAGTCGCCGGCCTCCAGCCCGGAGCTGAGCCGTGAGTAGGCGTCGGCATCGCAGACGATCTCCGAGGTGTGCCACGGCTCCTCGCGATTGGCGAAGCCGCGCTTGAACTCCTCCAGCCGGTCTCCGCGGGCGATGCCGCCGCCGAGGTTCAGAGGCAGTCCCTGCTCCGCGGAGAAGTCGACCAGAGCGGCAACGAGATTCTTCATCGGCGAGTCGCGCAGGTGCGCGTCGGCACTGCCGCTCAGGTAGTAGTGGATGAAGCCGTCGCTTCGCACGGCTATTGAGCCGGCGGCCGATCCCCCATCCGGTGCATCGACGAGCGCCAGCCAGGCCGCCGGCGATTCGAGGATGCGCTCGAAGTAGGGGGCGCCGAAGAAGTAGCGCTCGGCGGCGGCGGCGCGGCGCATCGTCTCCTCGTAGGCGGCAAGGAACCCGGCGCGGTCCTCCGCATTCGCCTCCGCCCCCGGCACGATGCGCACCTCGTAGCCGTTGCGGCGGTTCTTGTTGATCTGGTTGCGGTCGCTTGAGCGGCGCTTCAGCGGCAGCTCCGGATCGGCGATCTGGACGACGTTTCGCCCGCTCGCACCGGTCAGTGGCGGCGAGCCCAGCGCGTGCCGGACGAAGAGGCTGACCAGGCCCGTGGAGGAGAAGTCGACGGCGGCCGGGTCCAGGTCCTCGACACCCGACCCACGCACGTCAAAGCCCGGGTAGCCGTAGGGCGAGATCGCGTCCCTCTCCTCCGCGCCCGGAATGTCGCGCACGACCACCGGCGCCAGCAGCTCGACGCCATCCCCCTCGATGCGCAGCGTGTGGGTGACCTCCTCCGCGTCGAAGAACGGCCGCGAGCGGAAGAACTCCTTCCCGGCCGCCGCCTCCCCCCGGTCGGCGATCAGCTCCGCCGTCGCGGCCACGGGCCGCTCACTCCCCGTCGTTCAGCAGTTCGGCCGCGGCGGCGCGGAACTCCTCGGGGAGCACGCCCCAGACCTCGCAGTCATCGACGCCGTCGGGCCGGTTCAGGTGGGCGCGCATCGTCCCCTCGTACCTCCACCCCAAGCCCGCCACCGTCTTCTTCGCCACCTCGTTGCGAGCGGGGATCCGCCCGTAGACCCGGTGCGCGCCAAACTCGTCGAAGGCCTTGGCGATCGTCAGCGCCTCGGCCCGGCGCCCGACCCCCTTGCCGCGCACGTCGTCGCCGATCAGCGCCCCGAGCTCGGGCGCCGTCTGTCGGAAGAGCCCGTAGAGGGCCGTGAACCCGACCGGCTCCTCATAGCCCTCGACGACGATCGCGTACTTGCGGTCCTCGCCGGAGTCGTCCATCGCCCGGCGAACCCAGCCCTCGGCGTCCTCCAGCGAGAAGCTCTCGCGCTGCTCCATCAGCGTCTTGGTCGCCTCGGGGTTGTTGAACCAGCGATGCACGGCCTCGGCATCGCCCGCCTCAAAGGCGCGCACGCTGACCTTCGGTTGGCTCACGGCCGGAAACCCTATGCGCTGGCGACCCCTGACTCGTCTTGTGGGCAGCAGTCGGATAGCCTCTTTTGAAAACCGCTAGCGTACCTAAAGTAGAGCGAATGATTCCAAGTCTCGGCGGACTGCAGGTGGTGCGGGCCAAGGAGCCGCTTGTCCTCGGCCCCTGGAGCGTGCTGCTCGCCTGGCGCGGCTCGGTGGCGCACGGCACCTACCGCCCCAACACCGAGCCGGACTCGGTCGACGACAAGGACCTGATGGGGATCGTCATCCCTGGCATGGAGTGGATCGGCGGCCTGCGAGAACTTGGCTCGCGGGGGACAGTGGAGATCAAGCATGACCCCTGGGACATCGTCGTCTACGACTACCGCAAGGCACTCAACCTGCTGGCGAAGGGAAACCCGAACGTCCTCTGCCTGCTCTGGCTGCCCGACGATCTCTACATCGACCTGAAGCCCGCCGGCTGGGCCCTGCGCGCGCGGCGGCAGCTGTTCGCCACCCGCCGGTGCGCCGATGCCTTCCATGGCTACGCCAACTCGCAGCTCGGGCAGATGCAGCGCGCAGCCCATCGCGGCTACATGGGCGACAAGCGAAGGCAACTGGCCGAGAAGCACGGCTACGACACCAAGTGCGCCTCCCACCTGATCCGCATCCTCCGTCAGGGCATCGAGTTCCTGAAGAGCGGCGAGTTGGAGGTCGTCCGCTCCGACGCGGAGGAGCTGCTCGCGATCAAGCGGGGCGAGTGGTCGTTCGCGGACGTCAAGCGGGAGGCCGAGCTGCTCGACCGGCATCTGGAGGAGGCGCGGCGCGAGTCCCCGCTGCCGGATGCTCCCGACTTCGACGCGATCAACCGGCTCGCCGTCGAGATGATGCGGCTATCGGCTCCGGACTAGTTCCGCGACCGGGCTTGGTCCCTAATCGGCAAGGACCTTGTCGGTCGCCCAGGCGGCGATCGCCTCGCCGATCTCCTTGGGGCTGTCCTCCTGGATGAAGTGCACACCCGGCACGGTGACCTCGGTCTGGTTGGGCCAGGCGCGGCAGGTCTCGCGCGGGGGGCCGACGAGGATCGAGCCGGGGTCGGCGTTGACGAAGAGCTTCGGCAGCGGTGCGGTGGCCAGCCACTCGCCATAGTCGGTGACGATCTGCACGACGTCGGCCGGCTCGCCGTCGACCGGTATCTGGCGCGGCCAGGTGAGCGTCGGCCGGCGGCCCTCTCCGGGCTCGGCAAACGGGCGGCGGTACTCGTCCATCTCCTCCTCGCTCAGGTCCCGCAGGATGCTTGCGGGCAGGATCCGCTCGACGAAGAAGTTCTTCTCGAGGATGAGCTCCTCGCCCATGGGCGAGCGCAGGCGCTGGAAGACCCCCCTCGCCACCTCGGGCCACTCCTCCCAGGTGACCGGGCGGATGATCGCCTCCATGTAGGCGATCCCGGCAACCCGCTCTGGGTTGCGGCGAGCCCAGTCGAAACCGAGTGCCGATCCCCAGTCGTGAATAACCGGGACGACCCGATCGCCGAGCTCAAGCCCCTCGAGCAGCGCATCGAGGTAGCGGCGGTGCTCGACGAAGGTGTAGCGATCGGGGCCCGAGTCCGGCAGCTTGTCGGAGTCGCCCATCCCGATCAGATCGGGTGCCACGCACCGCCCGAGCGCCGTCAGGCGCGGAATGACACCCCGCCAGAGGTTGGACGAGGTCGGATTGCCGTGCAGCAGCAGGAAGGTGAGCGGGCCCTCGCCGAGATCGGCGTATGCCATCTCGGATCCGAGTACCTCCGTCCGCCGTTTGTCGAGAAAGTCGCTGCTCATTGCCTCGTCACGCCAGCCTCATTGCTCGTCAAGGCAACCTCGGGCTGGTCCGCCCGAACCCTAACCAGCCGGAACGGGAGGTGTCGGAACGCAATGCCGGCTTCGGCGACGGTCCAGCCCAATTGGCGACTTCGTCGAGAACCAACCTCTAGCCAGGGTTGCAGGGGTCAACTATGGTGGTCGTGGAGAGATTGCTGTGCAGCCCGACCGGAGAACGCTGAGCTATGCGAACGTGGCGGCTACCGTCGCGCTGGTTCTGGCAGCGCTTGCGGCCGGCCCGGTGGTCGCCCAGCCAGTGGTCAGCGCAACGACCAGCGCCACAAGCGCTGTCAAGCGTGCGCTCGGCCTCAGTAAGGCGGCTGATCGTCGTTCGAAGAAGGCAATCAGGCTCGCACGCAAAGCGCTAAGGCCGCCCTCCCCGGGGGTGATTGCCCCACCCGGGCCGGCCGGTGAACGTGGTCCGACTGGCCCGACCGGCCCTGCGGGGAGCGACGCTGAGTTCAACGGTGCTACCGCCGGTGGCGACTTGGAAGGCACTTATCCGAACCCGCTGATCGCGACCGGTGCCCTGGACCCCTCCAACTTCGGTGTCGTTCCGGCGGTCAGCGCCTTCTCGACAACTGTCCAAAGCGTCGACAACGAAGAACCCTATGCAGTCAAGTTCGACCACGAGTACTTCGACACTGCAGAAATGCATCTCACAGACGAAGAGGCGGAAGAAGCGGGGGAAGGTGAAGACGAAACCGAAAAGGTGTTCGCCCCGATCGACGGCGTTTACCAGGTGAGCGCAACGGTGACGTGGGAAGAGCATTCCGAAGGAATACGACGTCTCTTCCTAGTCCACAACGAAAATCCTAATCACCGGGCCAGCGACCGACGATCCCCGGTTCCGCACCCAGAAAAAACGAGTCAGACAGTCACAGCCCTTATCAATTTAAAAGCAGACGATTTCGTCGAAGCGCACGTCTTTCAGGACCGCGGGGGCGAACTTGGAGTCTGGGCGCAAACCGGCTTGACCCCGATCCTCTCGATGGTTTGGGTAGCGCCGCTGTAGGGACTCCGCGTTCGATGAGATCCAAGTGAGCAGACGAAGGTTCCGTTACGGGAGCTGCCTCGCGGCTCTACTGCTGGTTGGGATAGCGCTCGCCCCGAGCGCAGCCCAGGCCAAGCTGACCTACTACATCGGAAAGAACGCCGACCCTTGTGCGGCCAGGGGGGTCGGCAACGGTGGCGGGATCATCAAGCTGAAGGACGTCGACCGGGGCAAGGGCCTCGCGCCGGTTCGAACCGCGATCTTCTGCGGGCCGATTGTCACCTACCCGGCGCTTGCCACCCTGCTCTACGACGACGCGGTTCGCAGGGACTGGAGCGGCCGGAGTTTCAAGCATGAGCTGGCGGCGGGCTCCAGTGAGCCGGTCGGGGGCGACACGACGCCCTGGCCCTGGGTCCGCGGTCCCCATGGAGGCATCCCCTCGGTCGAGAAGCTGACCGGGTCGAAGCTGCTCCAGGCCGCTGCGGAAGCCTTCAACAAGGCGGTCACCAGCCTCGAAAAGACGACCGCAATCGCCTGCGCCACGGGCGGCTACGTCGGCGAACCCGACGAAAACGCCTGCCAGGACGCCGCGCTCGGCGAGCTGATCGTGGCGATCGGATCGGCTGTCGGCGCAGTGTTGAGGGAACTCGGAATCTTCTTCGTCAAGAGTCGCGAGGAAATGGGCGCCACCGATTGGGCGCACTGGACCTCGAACGGCTCGATCGTCTGGAACTACTTCGGCGACGTTGGGCCGAAGTTCGTCAACCCGTCGATGTTCCACGTGGGATTCAACAAGCAGAGGATGCGGGCGATGGTCGCTCTCAGCACCGCTGCCGACGGTCAGGGTGCCGAGGTCTTCCCCGGCGGAAACGTCAAGACATCGAAGATCAACGCGAACGTCGGCGTCGGTGGATCGCCGGACAGCGCCGCCGAGACGGCGCAGTTCCGCGACACGACCAGCCCAATCCAGACGCTGCATCTAAACGACCGCGGTGTTCCCGACCCGGCGGGCGCCCACACCAGGGTTCGTGGCTCGGCCCTGCCCGAGCGGCTCGCGGGGGGCGCCGGTGACGACACGGTCGCGGGCCACGGCGGCGCTGACGTCCTGCTGGGCAGGAAGGGCGATGACTTCCTCGTCGGCGGTCGGGGCTTCGACGTGCTGCGCGGTGGGAGAGGCGAAGATCAGCTCGTGCCCGAGCAGGGCGGCTCGCTCCAGTTTGGTGGCCCCGGCCACGACATCATGTGGGGCAGTTCGAAGGGCGGGCCGGACCTGATGCGCGGCGGCGCCGGCAATGACCTGCTCGTCGCCAGGTCGAAAGGCGTCGCCTTCCTGCGAGGCGGGCGGGGCAACGACCTCCTTATCACCCTCGATCGCCGACCCGGAGATTTCGTCAGATGCGGCTCGGGCCGTAATCGCGTCTACGCCGATCCCGGCGATCGGATTGCCGCTGACTGTCATGCGGGCAACTCGCGTGTGTTCGTCTTCTCGCGCGCCGACCTGCGGCAGATCCATCGTGCGGGCGTCGTCTCTCCGGCGGTGCGCAGGCGCGCCCTGCGCCGCGGCCGCTAGCCGATCCGCACCCGGCGGACCGAGCAACGTCTGAACGGGGGCCTCAAGCGTTGAGCAAGTCGACCCGGTGAGCAGCGGCGACCTTCTCCATGACCGGCTCGGGAATGCCAACCTCGTCTGCGTACGACCTCCAGCTCAAGACCGTGTTGAGGACCTCTTCGACGATCGCCCTGGCGGCGCGGCGCTTCATCGACACCGCCTCGGCGCACCGCTCGAAGTCTTCCAGCGTGAAGTCGTCGCGCTTCCCGTTCAGCGTCATCTGCTGCTGGGCCGTCCAATCGCCGGCTCGGTTGTAGGCGAAGGTCAGGTCGAAAGCCGGTGCCAGCGACCACTCGCCGCTCCTGTCCATCAGGAAGGCGATGTTTTTGACGTGATCGTCCTGGTTGCGGGCAATCACGTTGAAGGCCGCGCGACGGAACTGCTGCTCGAGGTCCGCCATCGTGAGGCCGACGCGGCGGATGGCCATCAGGGCCTGCTCGTAGGAATAGGCGCCAGCCTGATTGAAGTCGTAGTGCGCAAGCGCCCCGAGCGAT
>Ga0210110_1000057_pt1 | contig 42790 bp, 30 predicted proteins | sample China_Galinas_PW_2_FD_184865 | JGI IMG/M metagenome (GOLD analysis project Ga0210110, IMG submission 184865) | Wetland microbial communities from San Francisco Bay, California, USA, that impact long-term carbon sequestration - China_Galinas_PWB_D1... | ecosystem: Environmental > Aquatic > Marine... | reverse complement strand
GCGTCGGCACCGACGCCGGCGAGCGCGCCATCGACGTGAAGATCCCCGCCGGTATCGACGACGGCGCGACCCTGCGCGTTTCCATGGACGATCCCCCGGGCGACGTGCTCCTCACCGTGTGCGTCGGGGCCCACCCGGTCTTCCGCCGCGCCGACGACAGCCTGGCCGACCTCGAGTTCACCCTCCCCCTCTCCATCGCCGAGGCGACCCTCGGGGCGACCGTGGAGGTCCCGACGCTCGACGGCCCGGTCTCGCTGACTGTCCCCCCGGGCACCGCCAGCGGGCGAAAGCTGCGCCTGCGGGGGAAGGGGATCCACCCACCCGGTGCCCCGCGAGGCGACCTGCTCGCTCTCGTCCGCGTCGTCCCCCCGGACGGGAGGCGTCTGTCCCCCGAGCAGGTACGTGCGCTCCGGGAGTTGGCCGGACCGCCCCCGCGAGAGTCCGGATGGGGGGCGTGATGACTTGACATCCGCCCCCGCGGCGGGCACAGTGTGGGCCGACGCGGAGACGCGACCGGGCGACCCCCTACGCCCGGCACTGGGGACAGGCCCCTTGGTCAAGCAACAGCACCAGGTTTTCGTCGCTCTGCTGGCGGCTATCGACGCCCTCGTGATATCCGCGGCGTGCTACGCCGTCTGGATCATCCTGCGCTGGAGCTACACCACCCCGCACGCCGTCCCGATGTGGGACAAGCAGGCGATGTTCCCGAGCCGGTGGGAGAGCTACATCAAGGAGCCCCTGCTCCCGTTCGCGATCCCGATCGTGCTGTTCTCGATGCGGGCGTGCGGGCTCTACCGCCCGCGGCGCGACCGCTCGCTCTGGGGCGAGGTGGGGCAACTGTTCAAGGCCTCGATCGCCGGGGTCGGCATGCTGCTGCTGTTCATGTGGTTCATGGGCATGGACGCCATGAACTCGTCGCCGCACCCCGACCTCGTCCTGTTCGGCGCCACGATGGACTCGTTCCGCTTGCAGATGATCGGGCTGGCGTTGGTGCTGCCGGTGCTGCTCAGCGCCCACCGCGTCTGTTTCCGCACCACGCTCCGCGCCCTCCGCCGGCGCGGGTGGAACCTGCGCCACGTCGCGATCGTCGGCTCCGGGCGCCTCGGGCAGATCGTCTGCAGCACGCTGGCACGCAACAGCTGGACGGGGATCAACCCGGCCTATTTCGTCTCGCACCACGACAAGACCGCGCGCCAATCGGCGGCCGGACGCCCCGTCGCCGGGGGGCTGGCCGAACTCGAGTCGATCCTCGAACACCAACCGGTGGACGCGGTGTACCTCGCGCTGCCCAACTCGCGGGCCGCGGTCGTCCCCGAGCTGCTCCGTCGCCTCGAACGCTTCGCCGTTGACGTCCGCATCGTCCCCGACGTCAACCCGCGCCACATGACCATGTCGGTCAGCGAGCTCGACGGCATGCCCATCCTCAGCTACCGCGAGAGCCCGCTCTACGGGCTCGGCGGGTTCGGGAAGCGCCTCGTCGATCTGGGGGGCGCCTGCGCCGCGCTGGTCGTCTTCAGCCCGGTCATGCTGCTCACCGCCCTGGGCGTCCGCCTCACCAGCCCCGGGCCGATCATCTTCCGCCAGCGCCGCGTCAGCCTCGGTGGCGGGCAGTTCGACATCTACAAGTTCCGCACCATGTGGCACGTCGAGGACGAACGCGCCCGGGCGAGCTGGACCGAGCGCAACGACCCACGCATCACGCCCGTCGGGCGCTTCCTCCGACGCACCAGCCTCGACGAACTCCCCCAGTTGTTCAACGTCCTCCGCGGCGAAATGTCGCTCGTCGGCCCGCGACCCGAACGACCCGAGCTCACCGAACGCTTCCGCGAGGACTGGCGCGGGTACGTCCTCCGCCAGCACGTCAAGGCCGGCATCACCGGCTGGGCCCAGGTCAACGGGCTCCGCGGCGACACCTCCCTGCGCAAGCGCCTCCAGCTCGACCTCTACTACATCCGCCACTGGTCGCTGGCGTTCGACGCCAAGATCCTGCTGCTCACCCTCTTCCGCGGCTTCGTCCACCGCAACGCGCACTGACGCCTGCCCTGTATGCTGGGGTATGCGGCCCGCCCTCCTCGTCGTGCTGCTCGCACTCCCCGCGTGCCGCTCGCCCGAACGCCAGACCACCGCGCTGGACGGCCGCCTTGTCGGTCGAGCGGGGTCCGAGCCGTACGTGCTCCCGACCGAGCGCTGCGGCGACTACTTCTTCGTCAACGCCGAGATCAACGAGCAGGGCCCGTTCCGGATGCTCGTCGACACGGGCGCAGAGGGCACGTTGCTGTCCCCGGACGTCGGCGAGGCGATCGGCACGACTGCGCCTGCGTTCACTTCGCTGACAGACGCCGTGGGCAACGTCTCTCCCGTCGATGGGGGCGCACGGATCGAAACGCTCCGCGTCGGCGCGTTCGAACGCGGACCGTGCATCGCGGTCGTGGCGGACCTGTCGCGATCCGAACCGGCGACCGGCGTGATCGATGGCGTTCTGGGCATGGATCTGCTGAACGACTGCATCATCACGTTCGACTACAGGGGTTCGCAGGTCCGCGTCGGCGGGGAGCCGCCGGACGAACGGGAAGGGGCGAGCGTGTGCCGCGACGTCGGACACCGCGTGCCCACCATCCTGGCGCGGTTCGGGTCAACCGAAGTCCCGGTCGTGGTTGATACCGGCAGCACGGCGGGTATTGCAGGCGCGCCGGTCGATTCTGATTTCAGCGCGGACGACGTGATCCCGGTGGGTGTGAATCTGTCTCACGGCGGGGTGTCGCTGCGGTACGCGATGCGCCTCGGTTATCCCGTCACGATCGGACCGCTCCGCCTGGACTCTCCGGTCATAACTCTCACGCGAGCGCACCCAATCGTGGGCGCGACCCTGTTCCGGGACAGCGCCGTCACGTTCGATCGCAGTCGGATGCTCATCCGCATCGACACGGACCGCCCCGCCCCGAGCGAGCTGTTCGAGGAACGCGGGTGCGGCTTCGCCGTTGATCCGTGGACGGACGGCTGGATGGTGGGGAGGGTCTTCGCGGGCACGCCCGCCGAGGAAGCCGGGATTCACGAGGGCGATGTGATCGTGGAGCTTGATGGGCGGAGCGTCCACGAGTTCACGTGCGGGCGCTGGTCCGCGTTGCTGGAGCACGCCGACTCGGTGAAACTGACGATCCTGCGGGACGATGTGCAGATGACAATCGACGTCGGGGTCATCGACCTCGTGCCCTGATTACTCCGCCGCAGCCTCCCGCAGCGCCTCGACACGCCCGGTCAGCTCGTCGTTGTTCGCCGTCTTGATCAGCAGCTCGATCTCCGGGAGCAGCTCGAGGAGCCGGTCGGTCTTGTCCTGCGCCGCCAGCGCCTCGCCCAGCCCGACCGCCAGCCCGGCGTTGTCCGGGCGCAGCTCGCGCGCACGCCGGAACGTCGCCTCGGCCTCCCCGGGTGAGCCGGTCTCGAGCTGCGCCCGCCCCAGCGTGTCCATCAGCGTCCCGCGCAGCGCCGGCGTCGCGTCGTCGCCGAGCAGCGAGACCGCGCGCTGCGCCAGCGGCAGCGCATCGCCCGCCCGCCCCAGGCGCACCAGCACGAACGCCAGGTTGTTCATCGTGACGGGGTCGTCGGGGCGCAGCTCCAGTGCCACGCGGTACATCTGTTCGGCGTCCCCGTACTCGCCCCGCGCCTCGTACGCCAGCGCACAGTACACCGCGGCCATCCCGCCCGTCGATTCGTCCCGAACGATCGGGCTCAGCGCCTCGATCTCGGCTTCGTAATCGCCCGGGTCTCCCGTGCGTGCGGCGAGCTGCTGCCACACGCCCCCGAGCGTCATCCGAGCGCCCACGCTCCCGTCGATCGTCTCGCCGAACCGGCGGACCCACGAGCGGGCCTCGTCGGCGTCGGGGATCGCCCCCCCGACCTGCGCCGCGAGCAACGCCCACCGCGGGTCGTGGTCGCCCCGCTCGCCCACCAGCGCAAACGCCTCGTCCGTCCGCCCGTTCGCAGCCAGGCACTTGGCGAGGAACGCGACCAGGTCCGGGTCACGGTCGCCCTCGCCCTCGATCCGGTCACGCCACCGCTCGCACCACCGCAACGCCTCCGCCCAACGCCCCAGCTCCGCGTTCAACGCCGCCAGTGTCAGCTCGGCGTCGATGGGGTTGTCCATGGTCCGCGCCCGCCAGGCCCGAGCCGACGCGATCGCCTCTTCGTCCCGCCCGAGACGACGCAGCAGCTCGGTGGAAAGACGCAGCGGACGCGGGTCGAGCGGCGCGTGCTCGGCCGCGGCGCTGTACAGCTCCAGCGCACGCTCATCGCGCCCGTCCGCCACCATCTCGTACGCCAGCAGCGACCACGGCGGCATGTACGTCGGTGAGGCGGAGGTCATCCGTTCGAGCCGGCGCAGGTATGTCTCGCGGTCCACCGCGCCCGACACGCGGTCGCGCAGCAGTGTCAGCAGCTCGTTCTGCTCCGGCCCCGGATCGCTCGTCGCCACGCCGATCAGCGCGCGCCGGAGCAGTTCGTCGGCCTTGGGCAGCGACGCCAGCGTTTCCAGCACCGTCTTGAGCGAACGCAGACGCGGGTGTTCGGCGTTCTCACGCAGCCCCGCCTCGACCGCCTCGCGCGATCCGTCCGTGTCCCCACGTGCCAGCCGGAGCCGCGCCAGCGTCGCCCAGACATCCGCGCCGCCCACTCCCCGCGCCAGCTCTTCGTAGCGCCGGTCGGCATCGTCCGCGTCGCCGAACCGCTCCTCGAAACTCGCCAGGAGCAGGCTGCGCTGCTCGTCGGTGGTCTCCGGGTCGAGGCGGTCGAGGGTCTGCTCGGCCAGATCCATCCGCCCCCGCTCGGCGTAGTGCTCCGCCGCCGCCACGATCACGCCCGTCCCGGGCGAATCGCCCGCGAGCGCCCGGGTCACGTACTCGTCGGCCTGCTCGTCACGTCCCAGCCGCGCCAGCACCCGCGCGCCGGTGATCAGGTCCTCGGGCCCGGCGTCGTCACCCAACGCCTCCAGCTCGGTCAGGCTCTCGTCGAGCATCCCGAGTTCGAACAGCAGCTCGATCCGCTTGCGCCGGTCCGGCGCGGAGATATCCTGGTCGGCCAGCGCGAGTTTCATCTCCGTCCGCGCCTCGTCGATCCTCCCCGCGTTCTTGAGCGTGTTCACCAGCGAGTGGCGCAGCTTGTAGTTCTTCGGCGCGGCGTCCGCCGCCCGCTTGAGGTACGCCGCCGCACGGTCCATGTCGCCGAGCGTGCGCACCGCTTCGGCCGCGAGCATCAGCGCATCGACCTGATCCGGATGCCGCGCCAGGATCTTCTCGAGCAGGTCCACCGCCTCGGCCGCGCCCCGGTCATCGCCCTCGAAAGTCAGCAGCCGTCGCGCCTCGAAAACGCGCCAGTTGACACCCGTCTCGCCGGTCAGTTCGTGCAGCCTCCCGATCGCCGCTTTGATCAGCTCCTGGTCGCGCCACGCGGCCCGGGAGCGGAGCACATCGAGCTGGACGCGGGCGTTGTCCGGGTAGTCCTCGACGATCGAGCGGTACGCCGGCAGCGCGTCCGCGTCGTCGATCCGGTCGAGGTAGCTCGCCAGCATCAGCCTGGCCGCCGCCTTCTCGTTCCCGCTCGACGATTCCACCGCCTCGCGCAGCAGGACCTTGCCCTCGTCGGCGCGCCCCTCCGCGGCCGAACGCAACGCCCGCTCGAGCAACGCGGCGCTCACACCCTCATCCTGCGATTCGGCCCGCTGCGCAAGACGGTCCGCCGACGCCAGACCCGAACGCTCAGCCAGCGCCGACAGCGACAGCCACTCCGCGGCCGAAACCGATCGCTTGTCCCCGAGCAGCCCCTCGATCGTCTCCTCCGCCTCGGAGGTCCGCCCGGTCAGCAGGTACACCCGCGCCAGCCTCGCCCGAGCCACCGCGCTGTCGGGGAGTTCCGCGTCCAGCCCCTCGAGCAGCCCGACGACCGACGCGACGGTCTGGTCATCGGCCTTCCCGTCCGCGATCAGCGCCACCGACGTCCGGGTCAGCGCGTCGAACGCCGCAAGGCGGTGCCGGAACATCTGCTGCGCCTCGATCGCGTAGCGGTGCGCCTCCTCCGTGTCGCCGAGCTGGAGCAGCAGGTCCACGATCCGCAGCTCCACGGGCAGCCAGCGCCGGTCCCGCGCCGTCGCGCGCTCGAGGTCCGCGACCGCGGCGCGTGTCTCGCCGAGCGCCGCCTCGGCCTCCCCGAGCAGGTAGAACACCAGCTCGTTGTTGCCAGCCGTTGCCGTCAGCGGCGCCAGGGCGCGGCGCACGTCGGCCGCCCTGCCCGCGCGGAGGTCCTCGGTCGCGCGGATCAGCGTCTTCCACACCTCCGCCTCTTCACCCGTACGCTCGCTCAACGCGTCGCCCAGCCCGCTCTCCCGCCCGGCCAGCGCGTCGAGGAACGCCGACCATCCCAGCGACTCGTCGTCCGCATCGACCAGCCGATCACGCACCGGGTCCAGCAGCTCTGCCGCCTTGACCGGGTCGCCTCCCTTCCACGCCCGCTCCGCAGCTACCAGCGTCGCCGGGAGCTGCATCGACGGCTCGGCGAGGCACCGGGTGAGCACCTGCTCGGCCTCCTCGTCCATCGCCAGGATGTCCATCACGCGGAGGCTCCGCCGCAGCAGGTCGGGGTCGCGGATCGGTAGATCCGTCGCCGCCAGCATGCTGTCACGCGCCCCGGGCATGTCCTGCGCCATGATGAGCACCTGCGTGCGCAGCAGCGCGAACCCCGCGTCGTCCGGGTGCGCCCCGGCCTGTTCGTTCGCGTACGCCAGCAGTTCGGCGGGAGGGCGCCCCGCCTGATGCCACTGATCGATCAACGCCGCGTGCGTGACCGCGTCGTCGGGGAACCGCTCCACGAGCAGCTGCGCCGCCTTCACCGCGTCGTCGCGCCGCCCGGCGAACGACAGCGCCTGCAGACGGATCTCGAGCGCGTCGCGGTCGTTCGGATCCAGCACGAGCAGCCGGTCGGTGACGTCGAGCAGCTCGGTCAGGTAACCCGTCCACACGTACAGCCGCATGAGCAGCCTCAGCGGACGCTCGTCGTTCGGCGCCAGGCTCGCCGCCTCTCGCGCCAACTCGATCGCGTGCTGGACGTGCCGATCGTTCTCCATCGGCACGTGGCTGCGCGCCTCGGCCAGCTTGTACACACCGTCCGCGTCGTCCTGGTGTCTGCCCACGTAGTAGCTGAGGTTGGTCAGCGCGACCGGCCAGTCCTCGGCCTCGAACGCGGCTTCCCCGATCTCGTGCGACCGCGCCACTCGGGACGCCTCACGCTGCTGCTTGAGCACCCACAGCCCCGCCACGCCAGCCGCGAGGACTACCGCCACACCCGCCAGGATCGTCAGCTTCCGCCTCGAACGGGCCGAGAGCCCCATGCGCTACCCCCTGACGACTTTGAGGATCGTCTGCCAGACGATCCACAGATCCAGACGCCAGCTCTCGTGCTGGACGTACTCCAGGTCGTAGCGTATCCACTCCTGAAAGTCCGTCTGAGGCTCGCGGGTCCTCCGCACCTGCCACAGCCCGGTCACCCCCGGACGCACGCTCAGCCTCGCCTCACGCCACGCCGGGCAGAACTGGTTCTCCTTGTCCGGGCTCGGACGCGGCCCCACCACGCTCATGTGCCCCGCCAGCACGTTCAGGAACTGCGGCAGCTCGTCCACCTGAAACTTCCGCAGGAGCTTCCCGATCCGCAGCAGCCGCGGATCGTCCTCGATGAAGAACTGTGGGCCGTCCGCCTGGTTCGCCTCCGCCAGATCGGCCTTCATCGCCTCGGCGTCACGACGCATCGTCCGGAACTTCAGGCACGGGAAGTTCCGCCCGTGGATCGTCTGCCTCGTGTGCGCGAAGAAGAACGGACGCCCGTCCTCGAGCAGGATCAACAGCATCACCACCGGGTACAACGGCGCCGTCGCCGCCAGCACGCCCGCGCTGAACCCCATGTCGAACAGACGCTTGGTCACGCGCCGCAGCGTCAGGCGCCGCCCCGCCCGACGCGGCATGATCCGCCACCCCGGCGGACGCATCTCCTCCCACACCACCGGCGGACGCACCGCATGCGCACGTTCCGCGTCCGACACCACGCGCGGCCCAACCACCACCCGTCCGGGGGTCAGCTCGAGCCCGGCCCCGAGCCAGAGCGGGCCCACCAGCCGCACACCCGCCGAGGGACGCACGCTCTCGTGCAGGTGCACCCCCGGCTTGTACTCGTACACCCCGTCGTACATCGACGGTAGGTCGCGCCACCTGTCGACCACGCACGCGAGGAACGCGTCGCGCTGCTCGACGCTCGACACATCGAACACGCGCCCGCTCACCGAGTGGTACGCCACCGCGTCACGACCCGCGTCCTCGCGGATCGCGCGCCACGCCGACACCGCATCGTCCGCATCCGACCAACGCTGCGCGACCGACACGCTGTCGGTCACGACCACGCGCAGCGTGGGGCGGCTCCGCGGGCTGTACTCGCGTCGGATGCCCGTCACCCGTCCCGACACGTCGCTCAGCACCCGCTCGACGTACCCCTCCTCGCTGCGGTCCACGATCCGCAGACGCAACGCCCGCGGGCGCAGCCAAGCCAGCTTCTTCACCACCGGCGCCAGACGGAACATCACCAGGTCGTCGCGGTCGACCAGCAGGTACAGCGCCGGCCCGCGCCGGTCCACCCGCGTCACGCCCCGCCGCACCACCTGCACCCGGCGTGTCGCCCACCGCCGATCGTGCAGATCCACCGCGTTCGAACCCCACACTGTGGGCTCGGCACGTACACCCGGCACAGATGGTGCTCTGACGATCACAGCCTACGCCCGCCCGGTCGCCCCTCCGCCCGCCATCGCCCCGCCGAGCGAGCGACGCGCAGCGCCCTTGCGCCCCGAACGGTTCTTCCCCTTCTCATCGTGCCCGCCCGGCACCGACCTCAACGACGACGAGGCCAGCGACACCGGGCTCACGCTCTTCCGCAGATCTTCCCACGAAGCACGGTTGAAGACAATGCCCGCGCACGAAACACGCAGCGTCCGCAGCCGCTCGATCGCGGCCTTGACCAGCCTCGGACGCTGCCCGCGGCTGACCGTCAGGATCACGTCGTCCGAGTTCGCCGCCGCCAGGCTCGCGTCCAGGCTCCCAAGCAGCGGTCCCGTATCGAGCAGGACCGTGTCGAACTGCTCGCCGAGTTCGTCCAGGATCGATCCCAGCGCCTCCTTGCTCAGCCGCTCCGGTTCGACCCCCTCCATGATCCCGCCCGGCAACGCCCACAGCCCGACGTGCTGGGTCTCCTGGATCTCCCCGTCCACCGACCCGCGGAGCAACGCCTGCCACAACCCCGGCTCGTGCCCGAGCCCGAGTTGACGGCTCAGACCGCCCGCGACCAGGTCGGCGTCGATCAGCAGCGTCCGGTACCCGACCGCCGCGAACGAGATCCCCAACGCCATCGTCAGGCTGGTCTTCCCGTCGCCCGCCGCCGGGCTCGTCACCGTGTACACCCGCGCGCGCTCCGATCGCCCGTGCTTGACCTGGAGCAGGTTGCGCAGGTGGTGCACGCAAAGGGCGGCGTTGGCGTCCTCCTCGCTGCCGGCGTCCGCCAGGTCGGGCACCACGCCGAGCAGCGGCGTCGCCGGCTGCAGCTCCGACAGGTCGTCGATGTACCGGTACCCGTACCGCCAGAGCCCGAACAGCCCGACGAGCCCGATCCCGGCGCCCCCCCCGAACATGGCGCCGCCCGCGGCTAGCGCCAGACGCCGGTCGGTGGACGGGCTCAGCGGCAAATCGCCCCTCTGCGCGATCCGGATGCGATCCTGCGAGCGGTCCACGTTCTCGGTCTCGTGCTTGGTGAGCTGCGTCTGCGCGTCGTCCAGCTGCTGGGTGACGTCCTCCAGTTCCTTCTTGCTCCCGCGCAACGCCGTCAGCCCGGTGGTCATCTGCGCGAACTCGTTGTCGAGGTCCGCCTTCTCGGCCTTCCAGTCGGCGAGGAGCCGACGCGCCCGCTCCGGGTCGCGGATGTTCTCGATCGAGGTCTGCTGGGTCTGCACGGGGCTGCCCGCGCCGCCGTTCTGCGGCATGCTGCCCAGCCGCTCGAGCCGCGCGGCGATATCGTCCTCGATCGTGTCGAGACGGGCGTTGAGCGTCCGCATCTCGCGGTGCTCGGGACCGAGCCGGGTCCCCTTCTGCGCGATCTCCCGCCTGAGCGCGTCGCGCTGGTCCAGCAAACCCCGCAGCGTCGGGTCCTTCTGGGCGAGCACCTCGAGCGGCACGTCCCGGAACGGGTCGAGCTGCGGGCGATCCTCCGGCGGCGGGTCCGTGCCGACCCCCGCTTCGAGACGCGACAGGTGCCGTTCGAGCTTGTGGATGTCGTCGCCGAGCGCGATCACCTGCTGCGCCGTCGCCTGCTGCTTGGTCTCGAGCTGCTGGGGGTCGTTGAAACCGGTCTCGCGTGTTTGCTGCGCGAGCTGCTGCTCGAGCGATTCCTGCTTGGTCTGGAGCCGGCGCACCGTGTCGCGCAGCTTCCGCTCGACCTCATTGGTCCTGAACTCGCTCTCCTCTCCGAAGATCTCCTCGTACGCGTCGAGCACCGCGTTGACCGCCGCCCGCGACGCCTCGGGGTCCTCCGACGTGAAGTAGACGTGGATCGTCTCCCCACCCCGCACCGGCTCGACGTACAGCCCGTCCTGCAAGGCACGCACGCCGTCGATCCCGCGCGGCCAGCTCGGCAGACGCTGTTCCAGCAGCAGCGACGCCCGGTCGGCCACGCGCCGGGAGCCGAGCAGCGTCGCCTGCGTCTGCATGTACGCGTCGAAACGCGCGATCGGGCGGTTGTCCTCGGTGTCGTACACGATCTTCGGCAGCTCGCTCTGGACGACGAGGATCCCCTGGCTGCTGTACAGCGGCGGCAACGCCTTGTACCCCACGAACGCCGCCGGCGCCGCCAGCAGCACCGCCAGCACCGCCGCCCACACCAGCCGCCCGCGCAGGCAACGCCAGGCGATCTTGAACGGGTTCGGGCCCTCCGGCGGCGGGGCGGCGCCCTCGAGCAGCAGCGGTTGACCGTTACCCTGCATCACGTACCCCCGCCGCGACCGTCCGGATAACCGGCTCCAGCGCAGCAACAAACTCCGAGGTCGCGGCCTCGGTCTCTTCATCGGACATATCCAGATCGGTCATGATCTGGACCTGCGCCGCCCCCAGCGCCGCGACCGCGCTCGCCCGCGAGACCCGGTCGAGCTCCGTCTTGGTCGGCACCACGCCGTACCGCGGCAGGACGAAGAAGTTGAACACGTTCATCCGCTGGGTCAGGTCGCCGTCGGACCGCTCGTACGAGTACCGCGTCGCCTCGATCTCGCCGTCGCTCAGCGGCGCCTGCGCCGATTCGGCGCCCAGACCGACCCACCCGTTCGCCGGGTAGCAGTTCGGCGGCCAGTGCCCGACCATGTCCCGGCTGTCGCCGCAGTGCACCACCAGCAGCGTCACCTGCAGCCCCGTCCCGCTCTGCGTGTACCGACGCTCCAGCAGCTTGTTCGGGTGCAACAGCTCGATCGACGCCTGCTGCACCGGGATGTCGGTACCCACCCACCCCGACATGTAGTACGGGATCTCCTCGATCTGCTCACGCACACGCTGGAAATAGTCGTCGGCTCCCCGGATCTCCCGCGGCGTGATCAGCCCGTACACCCGGCTGAGCACCACGATCGCCACCAGCAGCACCAGCGCCGTGCCGGGCGCCGTGCGGTTGGCCAGCCTCCAGACTCGTGCGCCGCCGCCCACCGCCTACTCCTCCGCCACCGCGTACGGCGCGATCGGGACCTCGATCCAACGCAGAAGCGCGAGCACGCCCCACAGCAGCCCCAACGCCACCAACAGCACCGCCCACCCGCTCACGTCGTGGAACAGCTCGGCCGCCCCGGGGCGCTCCGCGTACCCGTACATCAGCACCGTCGGCACCAGCCTGATGATGTTCACGATCAGCGCCAGCAGCGGGCTCAGCGCCAGGATCAGGATGCGCACGCTGTTCCGCATTGGGACGCTGAACACGAACGCGAACGTCACGAGCCCCAACGCCGCGACCATCCGCATCCCGTTGCACGCCTCGGCGACGGCGACCTCCTGCCCGTTGATCGCCAGCACGTTGCCCGACCGCGTCACCGGCACCGCGAACAGATCGAGCCACCACTGCGCCGCCTCGGCCGAGTACTGCTGCAACGGGGTCGAGATCTCGTGACGCACCCGCGCCGGGATCGGCATCAGGAACGCCAGCGCCAGCAGCGCCGGAAAGAACTGACGCACCACGTCCATCCCGACCACGCTCAGGAACGCCCCGACCACGATCAGCAGCACGCCGAAGTGCACGAACACGTCGTACGCCGCCGCGAACCCGTACATCGCCAGCGTCCAGCCCGCCACGATCAGCCCGGGCCCGACGATCGACCGCTTCGGGTGGCACAGGCGCATCCGCTCACGCCGCACCCACACCAGCCACACCGCGATGATCGGCGCCAGGTAGATGTGGCTCTGCTCGTCGCTGTGGTACGCGTACCCGAAGATCCCCTTCCAGATCTCCAGCGTCGCGAACACCGCCAACGCCACCAGTCCGACCGCCATCGCCCCGTCCGTGAACGTCCACGGGCGGCGGTTTCGTGCGGCAAACGAGGGGCGGCGATCGGGCAAGGTCCCAGAACTCCAGAGAGGATCAAACTTTACGCGTCCCGAACGCGGCATCGACCACCTCCGCGTCCGGCTCGACCTCGGCCCCCGGGCACAGCACCGACCGGGCCACCACCGCCCTGGCGCCCACGCGGGCCCCGGGCATCACCACAGAGTCCACCAACGCCGCCGAATCCGACACCTCCGCCCCCGTCGAGACCACGCTGCCGCCGCTCACCATCGGCCCGGCGACCGCCGCGGCGGCAAGGAACTGCTCCCTCGTGCGAAGCCCGAGGCACCCGGGTTCGCGCAGCTCGTGCGCCTGCACCTCCAGCCCGCGCGACAGCACCGATTGCAACCACTGCTCCTTCAGATCCGTAAACCCGACCTTTGGGGCCAGATTCAGCGTCTGCCGGCGCACCGCGTAGACCCCCGCCGGCGAACCGTCCGGGTTTGCCGCCACCGTCACCTCCGCCCCGGACGCGCCGTGCGAGACCACCAGCCCGTCGAGCGTCCCCGCCAGGTACCGCCCCGCCTCGATCACCAGCACCGTTCCATCCTCCAGCAGGTCGGCGCACGCGTCGCGCACGATCCCCGCCGGACCGCGGAACCGCCCGCTCTCCTCCTCGATCCGCACGATGAACGGACGCTTGAGCACCGGGTCGGAGGGCCTCGGGCTGCGCCCGTCGTAGATCACCCGCACCTCGAACCCGCCGCCCAGCCACTCGCCGAGACGCTCGATGCGGTCCAGCCAGTGCTCGAGCACGCTGTGGTCGGCCGTCACATGCAGGTCCAGCAGGCTCAGCCCGGTCGCCGCGGCGAGCGGCGCGGGCGTCGGCCCGCCCGCGAGCAGCACCGCCCGGCTGACCGCCGTCCCGCCGCTCACGCCCGCACCCCCTCGAGCCCCAATTCGGCCAGCCGTGCGCGCACTTGCTCACGCTTGCCGATCCACGTTTCGCTCCGCACGCGCTCGAAGCCGGCGCCGACGTCGCCGGGGTCGTCGATCGCCGCCCGGATCGCCGCCGCGAACTCCTCCGCACCCCGCGCCACCCGCACCAGCCCCTCGTACCGCGCCAGCTCGTCGAACCACGTCGTCACCACCGGGCGACGCACCGCCAGGTACTCCTTGAGCTTCACGGGGTTGCACGCCCTGATCCAGTCGCTGTCGTTCCACGGCATGATCAGGACGTCGCACGACGCCATGTACCTGGCCACATCGATGTAGTTCCGCTGCCCCAGCAGGCGCACGTTCGGAAGATCGCACCACCCCTCGTCCAGCGAGCACGACCCGACCAGCACGAACTGCACCTCGCTCAACGTCCTCGCGACTTCGACGAACAGCGGTGGGTCGAACGTCACCGCGTCGATCCCCCCGACGAACCCGACCCGCGGGTGCGCGATCCCTTTGACGTCGTCCGGCTCCCATTTCGGGTCCGACGCCATCTTGGCGAAATGGTCGAAGTCCACGCCGTGGTCGACGAACAACGCCCCGCGGCAGCCGCCCTTCTCCGCCTCGTACAGGTGCGTCGAGCAGAACAGCGTCAGATCAGCCCGCGTCTTCAGGCTCCGGTCGTACCCCGCGATCTCCTCGCGATCGACGCCGAGGTAGTCCTCGAACCGGTCGGTCCGCTGGTACACCACCCCGACCGGGTCGAACGCGTCGAGCACCGGCTCGGCCGGCGGGCACGCCACCCACACCAAGGGGCGTGTGATCCCGATCTTCCTCGCTGCCCGGCGCACCTGCCGCGGCATCACGTGCCGGGTCGCGAACCGCCCGAGGCGCCCCGGCGCCGCCAGCGGGCTGAACACCGCGTGGCTGTCACGCGGGGTCACCAGCCCGCGCCGCAGGCTCTTGAGCTTCCGCGAGACCCGCTTGAAGAACTGCGCCTTCGTCCCCACGCTCGGCGGGCGCATCCCGATCGAGTTCACGTACAGCACCGGCACGTACCGCGTGAGCTGGTGCGCCATCTGCATGTCGTAGTGACCACGGTTGTGGTACCACCAGTCCTCGCCGCCGAACATGATGATCCCGTCGAACGTCCGCGCCTCGACAGCGGTGGGGGGGCGATCAGACTGGACGGCGGCGCCGCTCATCCGTTGATGTACCCCTTGATCGCGTCGATCAGCTCGGGCGAGCCGTACGGGCCGATCTTCGCCCCCGCCTCGACCGACCCCAGCTCGTCGAGCCTCCCCGCCAGCTCGTTTTCATCCATTGCGACCGCGACCGCCCCGCGCTGCCCGAACCGCTCGGCCGTCGCCACCTGGTGGTCGTTGCGCGTCTCGTGCAGATCGCCCCGGCGCGGCATCACCAGGATCGGCTTGCCCGCCTCCAGCGCCGTCAGGATCGACCCCATCCCCGCGTGCGCCACCAGCACCGACGCGCCCTCGACCCGCCCGCGAAACTCCTCCGGCTCCAGGAACTGCACGTGCTCGATGTGCTCCGGACGGTACTCGCTCGGGCCGATCTGTGCGAACACGTCGGATCGCCCGCGCGACCCGGCCCACGCGTCCACCGCCCGCACCAGGCGGTCGAACGGCATCTGCGCTCCCACCGTCACGAAGATCACACCACCGCCCCCGCGTACCGCGGACCCTCCGGGCCCGACAGGTGCTCCCACTGCGTCAGCCACAGACCCGCGTGCCTGCCCACCATCTGCCCGGTCATCGACAGCTCCTCGGCGTTCGCGATGCTGTCCACCCACACCGTGCGCGCGCCCAGCAGCCTGCCCATCCGGATCGCAAAGTACCCCGGTGCCGCCCCCGTCGAGACCACGGCGTGCGGACGCTCGCGCAGCACGATCCACGCGATCCGCAGGCACATCTTCACCAGCCCGACCTTGTTCCACCGCGTCGCGTCGTTGATCACCCGGAAGCGCTCGCCGGGCACGTCGGAGCGGTACGAGCCGCGCACCGTCACGTAGGTCACGCGGCACCCCTCGAACGCCGGTCGCAGACGCAGCAGCTGCACCCAGTGCCCCCCGCCCGACGCGATCGCCAGCACCCGACGCTCAGCCATCGCTCCCCCTCAGCACGTCCCCCAGAGTGCGCACACTCAACAACTCGGCATCGGCCAGATCCAGCAGGCGCTCAACGAGCGCCAGCACGAGCGACGCACGCTCTTCACCACGGTCGTGGTCGTGCAGCAGCACCACGCCCCCGGCGCGTTCTCGGACCGCCTCGGCGGTCTGCTCCGGCGACCGCGGGTCCGCCCAGGTGTCCTGCGAATCGACCGTCCACCACCCGAGTCCCGACGCGCGCCCCCACGCCGCCAGAAGCCCCGGCAGCGTCAGCTTCCCGTACGGCGCGCGGAAGATCGGGCGCGTGCTCCACTCTTTCACGTCGGCGAACCCGCGACGGATGTCGAGCGGCGTCGTCCACGGCATCGTCTTCCACGCGTGCGCATGATCGCGGCTGTGACACCCGATCTCGTGACCCTCCGACACGGCCCGCTCCACGACATCGGGTGCGCTCTGCACGCGCCGCCCGAGCAGAAAGAACGTCGCCTTCGCCCCGCGCGACCCGAGCAGGTCGAGCACGCGGGGCGTCAGCCCCTTGCTCGGGCCGTCGTCGAACGTCAGCACCAGCGACCGCGTGCGCGCACACCGCGCCGACAACGATCGTGTCTGGAGTGCGCGCAACGCCATCGGCGGCGCGAGGTACGCCCCGCCAGCCAGCACCGCCCCGCCCGCGATCCAACCGATCATGCCGTGGCGCCCGCAGATTCGACGCGGCCCTCGTGACCCGTCTCGCTCCCCCCGCCCGCGCCCGATACCTCATCGTAGAGCGCACACAGCCGGTCGATCTTGCGCTCCCACAGCGCCACCGATTCGACCCGTGCCCGCGCCCCGGCGCTCAAACGCGTGACCAGCCCGGGCTCGTTCGCCAGGCGCCGGATCGCCGCGGCCAACGAGTCGGCGTACCCGCCCGGATCGCTCACCGGCACCTTGAGTCCGCAGGTCTCGTCCACGACGTACCCCGGCCCGCCGCGGTCGCTGGCGATCACCGGCAGCCCGTGGCTCAGGCTCTCGAACACCACGTTGCCGCTCGGCTCCCGCATGCTCGGGAAGCAGAACGCGTCGGCGCGCGCATAGAACCCGTCGCACTCGGCGCGGGTCTTGCGTCCGTGGAAGCCCACGCGCGCGCCCAGCCCGAGTTGATCGGCCTCAGCCTCGCACGCGGCGAGGTCGTCGCCGTCGCCGACCACGTCGAGCGTGACGCCGGGCAGGTCGGGCAGGCGTGCGAGCGCGCGCACCGCGTCGCGCACGCCCTTGGTGCGCACGATCCGTCCCACGAAGAGCAGCTTGAGCTCACCCGGCGAGCGTTCGCACCGATCGTGTGCCTCCGGCATCTCGAGCACGCCGGTCTCGCTCATCACCTCGAACCGGCGCGGGGAGATGCCGCAGCTTTCGAGCAGCTCGCGCACGTACGGCGCCACGCCGATGACCACGTCTGTCTCGGCGTACGTCCGGCGCAGCTTCGCGTCGTGCTCAAGGCGCCAGCGGTCGAGCGCCCGCAGGCGCACGTACCACGGTTCGGTGCCGAGCTCCGCCTTGAACGACTCGGGCGAGTCGAGGCTCCCCCCGACCGGCCCGAAGACCAACGGCACACCCAGCCCGATCGCCGGGCAGGCGTACCGCAGCGCCAGCGGCGAGACCTGGTGGACCAGATCGAACCGCTCGCCCCGTTCGAGTGCCCCGGCGATCCATCGACGCGCCTTGCGCGCAAACCCGAGGTACCCCGGCTTGAGCATCGAGTTGAACCGCTCGAAGCGCCCGACGAGCGGCCAGTCACGCCACTCGACGACCCGAGCCCCCGGCAGTTGCCCGGTCGCTCTCGGGCGGGAGCGGTGGTTGTACGTGAGGACGGTCAGCTCGCACCGCTCGGCGAGCCGGCTCGCCCACTGGTGGGTGCTCCACGCCTCGCCGACGTCGGTCCCGTCGCAGTTGGGCGCGATGAGCAGGACTCTCATGCGATCGGCCCCTTCGGCCAGACCTGCCCGAAGTCGCGAACCACGCCGCGGAAATGCTCGGCCCGCGCATCGACTTTGTACGACTGGGCGAACGGCTTGAGGATGGTCCACCCGAGCCAGCGGGAGACGTTGAAGGCGTAGAGCATCGCCCAGCACGCCGCCGCCCCGAGCACGCCCGAGTGCTTGCGGTGGTACCCGACGAGCCCGGCGGTGAGCAGGACGTCGCGCTTGTGGTCGTAGCGCCTGCCGCTGGCGTTGCCGATGTGGACGATCTCGCCGACCGGGGCGAACATCAGTCTCCACCCGCCGGCGCGGAAGCGCCGGCACCAATCGGTCTCCTCGCCGCAGAAGAAGAAGGTCTCGTCGAGGGGCCCGACCTGCTCGATCGCGCCGCGCCGGCACATCATGTAGCACCCGGTGACGACGCCGACCTCGCGCTCGGAGTTGCGCCTCCACCCGCGGTAGCGCTCGCGTCCGAAGAACGGGGCGTTGAGCTTGGCGAGCCCGCTGGTGAGCAGCGCGACGTTGAGCAACGACGGGAGCATGAAGCAGGTTTCCTGCATCGTGCGGTCGGGGTTGAGCACGCGACACCCCATCACGCCGACGTCGGCGTGCGCGTCCATGTACCGCACCGACTCGGTCAGCACGTCGCCGAGCACCACCGTGTCGGAGTTGAGCAGCAGCACGTAGCGCCCCTGGGCCGGGGCGATCGCCTGGTTGTTGCCCGCCGCGAACCCCCGGTTGGTGTCGTTGCGGATCAGGCTTGCTTGCGGGAACTCCTCGGCGACCATGTCCGCCGATCCGTCCTCGGAGGCGTTGTCCACGACCCAGACCTCGGCGTCCAGCCTGCCGAGGTTGTCGAACACGCTGCGCAGGCACTCGCGCGTGATGTCGCGCGTGTTCCACGAGACGATGACGATCGACAGGTCCACCGAGGGCCTCCCATGGGCTCGTTTCCCGACCCGTGCCGGGTCACCAATCATCCCTCGCCCCGGTGCCCCCGTCTCCGAAGCCTTGCCTTTGGGCTTCTGGTGAGAGCCGAGAAACCCGTCCCAGCCCGTCGTACGAGATCCTCGGCGATAAGGGCTCCGAGGAACGGCAGGCCCACCAGATACCGCCTCCAGACGTATCTCGGGTGACGCCAGAGGCGGTACAGCCACTCGAAGCCGCACGAACGGACCCAGCGGGGCGGAGCATAGGTGGGGTCGGTAAGCACATCAAAGAGCCCCCCTACGCACCATATTGTGCACCGTTCGAAGCGTTCGCGCAGCTTCAACGCGAACGCTTCCTGCGTGGGCTGCCCCATGGCGAGTACAACCGCGTCGGGACGCGCTCGGTGCAACTCGTCGAGCACGGCCTCTTCCGAGCTCTTCCCGAAGTACCCGTCCCGTGCATACACCACGTGCAGCGAGGGGGCGAGTTCGTCGAGCACCGCTTCGAGCTTCGCGATCGTGGGCGTGGTGCTCCCGACGAACGCCACGCGCAGCCCGCGTGCGGCTCCTTCACGGCAGAAATCGAGGAAGATGTCGTCCGCAGTGACCTTGTGGGTTCTGCGGGCACGTGTCGCGAGGAGGGCCAGCACGGCCCCCATGCCGTCCGCATAGACGAGGTCGCACGCTCGCAACGTGGACGAGAAGCGGGGATTCATGCGGGCGTATGCGAGCGTCCTTGCGTTTACGTACGTGACCACGAGCCCGTCCCCGTGCTCGCCCGACCAGAGCAGGCGATCGAGCAGCGCCCTTTGTCGTATGACGTCAACCACCGCGGTCAAAAGGGGGAAACGGCGTGGGCGCATGCCGAAGAGGCTGTACCCCACGCGTCCGACACGCTCGAGCGCGTAGCAGAACAGCGTCAGGGCGACGGGGGCTCGCGAACCGTTGGGCGAGGACACCGACCGGTGGAGTATGCGGCGCAGGATCCCCAGGCGGGTGGTGCGGGCACTCGCGTGCGCGCCTGTCTGGGCAAGCAGCGCACGTGCCGGCCCGCAGCGGTACCCGATCGAGAAGTGCTTGGCGATGTACCGGTGCAGCGGGGTCCCGGGCTGGTGCGCAACGACCGCTCCGGTGACGAGCACGGGTGTCTGTCCCGAGCGGAGCAGGTCGGCGAGCAGCCCTGTGTCTTCGCCTCGGAGCAGGGTGGGGTCGAAGGGCCTCGGGCCGGGGACCGCGTTCCGCCGCAGCGCGAATGCGGAAGTGTTCGCGTAGGCGATGAGCCCGTCTCTCGTACGCAGTTCCTCCAGCGTTGCTGTCAGCCGCAGGTCCTCGATCCGATCCGCGGCGCACCCGTCTCCCCCAACGAGCCAGAGCTGATACGCGGCGTGTTCGGCGTTGTGATGAAGCGACCCTATCAGGTTCGACAGCATGTCTGGCGCGGCGACGCAATCGGAGTCGAGGTAGACCATCACATCGCCGGTTGCCTTTTCCGCCCCGGCGTTCCGGGCTGAGGCGATGCCGAGCGGGATCTGGCGTACGAGCATCAGGGGGAAACCCCAACTCTGCTGTGCCACCGTCTGTTCGACGGGGATGCTGCTGCCGTCGTCAACGACGACAACGTCGAACGGCGGCGCTGCGCGTTGTTCGTTCAGACTCCTGAGGCATCGCAGCAGCTGTTCCTCGCGATTCCGAACGACAATGATGACCGTGATCAGGGGAAGGTCACCAACGAGCACCGCGCAAGGTGCTCCCGCGATTCCCGTCTTCGCACGATGATCGATTGGATCAGGCCCCATCCCGGCAACCCGTACGTTCCCCACATACTCATAGCGCGCGGTGATGCCCACGCTGTCCCGTACGGTTGCAGTATAGGTGAACGACGCCTGTTTACACCCGGTTTATCGGGTCGCAGCCGGGGCAGCAGGTGGATCCGCGTGGGTGGTTTCCGGGGTGGCTTGCGGGCTCGGGGCGAGAATCCGCCGCGGGGGCTGCGTCATCCACACCCCCGCGCCGATCATGAGGTAGAAGCAGATCGCCGAGGAGTTCCACAGGTGGACGGTGGCCGAAGCGATGCTCAGCCCGAGCATGCTGAACCCCCAGGCGAGGCGGGCGCGTCCGTCGTCGGTGGTGAAGAAACGAGCCGGGCGTCCGGCGGGCCCGCGCGGCCCGTACCGCACGATCCGCCACCACATGTACGCCAGGCTCAACGCCAGCGTCGCGAACGCGGGGATCCCGTAGCGCATCGGGATGTACAGCCAGAAGTTGTCGAAGCTTGGGCTCATCCACGAGAGGCGTTCCCAGTCGCTCAGCCCGATGCCGAAGATCGGGTGGTGCCGGACATTCACCATGCCCCAGTCGAAGATCAGGACGCGGCTGAACGCCGTCTCCTTGCTGAAGGTGAGGTAGGAGAGGAACACCTGCATCGCCGAGCGGTTGGAGAGGGCGCCGATGTAGGCGTAGAAGACGCCGAACACCGCGAGCAGCAGCACCCACCGTTTCACGAGCCACCGCGTCATCATCTCGTAGGCGATGAGCCCGCCCTGGATCGCCAGGCACGCCAGCGCGCCGGTCGAGACCGAGGTCATGGCGCCCAGCCAGACCCACGCCGACCGCGTGACTCGTCCCGGGGTGATCCTGTCGCTGGGCGTCAGGGCGAACCATGACATCGCGAGCGGGGTCGAGGCGAAGACGCCCCAGAGGATCGGGTGATCGAACGGCCCGTACGCGCGGTGCAGCCCGAACCGCGCGCCGACCTCGTTGTGGAACGACTTCCCGCGGAGCTGCGCGAACAGCTCGTGGATGAGATACTTGCCCGTGAGCATCTCGGGCAGCGTGACCAACGAGATCGCCATGACCATGATGACGACGAACGCGCAGAACGCGCGGAACTCACGGATGTTGCGGATGCACACGCGGGCGACCAGGTACGACCCGTACGCCTCGATCAGGTACGAGCCCCCCGGCTCGACCGCGGGCCCGAGCCCAGCGTTGACGATCAGCGAGGCGAACACCCACAACCCGTGCGCGCCCATCAGGTAGTCGGGCAGCACCATCCTCCCCGCGCGCCCGGAGATCAGCGCCGCCAGGCACGGGAAGAACGCGAGCACGAGCACGAATCGGTACGGGCTCATGCGCACGCTGCCCAGCATCAGGCTGGTCTCGGTCGGCAGGGCCGTGGCGATCAGCAACGCCGCGAGCAGCCAGTGGATGGACCGCGCGGCGGAGAGCCCGTACGGACCGGCGTACGGGGCGAACCGTGCCGCCACCAACTGGCTGGGTTGGCTGATCGAGGTCATGACGCGGCGTTCCCCGTGGGGGACGGTCTCGGTGGTGTTCTCGGCCCCGGTGCGCGCCCGCTCCAGCCCGACCCGCCGGGCGGGGGCGCGGGGCGCCTCGTTCGTGCGGGGTGTGCTACCGCCATCGCCTGATCGTGCTCGTTATGGCCCTCCACGGGCCCGCCCCTCCACGCCTGGCCACGAGCCCGGCCACGCTCGATGCCGTGTCCTTGGTGCCGACCGTGTTGCGCGGCTGGAGCCAGGCGCGGGGGTCGGCCGGTCCGCCGTCTGCGGTGTACACGCGCATGTACCCCGCGGCGCGCAACGAGGCGAGCACGCGCCGGTCGTACGACCCGAACGGACACGCCGCCGCCGTCACCATCGCCCCGAGCTGGTCCTCGATCATGTCCTTGGCGGTGACGGTCTCCTCGCGCAGCGCCTCGTCGCCGAGCCCATGCCACGCGAGGTGGCGCATCCCCAGCGTCCCGATCTCCATGCCCGAGTCGCGCAACACCTGAAGGTCCGAGCGCGAGAGGTACCCCTCCTGCCCGATCCGGTTGGCGCAGACGAAGAACTCGCCCCGCAGCCCGCGCGAGACCAGCGCCGGCAACGCTACCTCGACGTCCGACGCGTGACCCCCGTCGAACGTCAGCTTGACCATCGAGACCGCACGCACCGCGTCGAGCATCTCGCGGAAGCGGTGCTCGCGGACCCACGGCTCGCTCTCGTCCGGCGCGATCCCGCGCGCCGGCTCGCCGATGCCGTGGAAGCTCAGGATGATGAGTCTGTCCTTCATGCCCGCGTGCCACGCCAAAGTTCGCCCGGGAGGGGATGGTACCGCCGGGGCGTCGTCGTCCCCCCTCCCGTGAACCGGTGTCCCCGCCGGGTCGTCCCACGGGGGTTCACGCCCGCGCGCCGGCGCGGAGCAGGGGGTGGGTCGCCGCGTCCAGGGGGGCGCACATCTGCGGCAGCGCACCGAGGACCTCGGCGATCGGCAGCTCCCACCAGCGGCTCGCGAGGATCGCACCGACGGTCGGTTCGTCGAAACGCATGCGGATCAGCCGCGCCGGGTTCCCGCCCACGATCGCGAAGTCCGGCACGTCCTTGGTCACCACCGCGCCCGCCCCGATCACCGCGCCGATCCCGACCCGGTTGCACCCCGGCGTCAGGATCGCGTTGGCGCCGATCCACGCATCGTGACCGATCTCGAGCGGCGTGTACTCGAGCAGGTCCTTCTCCACGAACCCGAAGCTCTTGTTGTAGAAGCAGGGGCTCATCGACAGCCAGTCCAGCGGGTGGTTCAACGCGTGTGCGGCCACGCCCGGGCCCACCGACACGTACCGCCCGACCACCGTCCCCGGCGGGAACCAGCCCGGCTTCATGCACGTCCCGTAGCTGAACGCGCCGACGCGGATGTTGCAGTGCTCGAGCATGATCTCGCGCCGAGCCGCGCTGAACGGGTCGCCGTGCTCGTAGACGTTGGCCAGCCTGATCGCCACGCGCCGTGTGAGGCGCGTGCGGTAGAGACGCACGATCATCGGGCTGAACTTGCAGCGGTGCAGGTCGCGTGCCTCGACCCGCGGGTCGAGGCTGATCGGGATCGGCTCATTCGGTTGGGGCATCGGAAACTCCATCGGCCGATCCGCCCCCGCGCCGTTGATCGCGGAGGTGAGCCAGCGCCAGCCCCGCCTCTCCCCGCAGACGCGGGCTCGTCAGGAACACCGCCCCGGCGAACGCCACCCCGACCAGCCCCGCCGCCGCGATCCCGATCGCGAAGTTCTCCCGGACCAGCGGGATCCGTTCGACCACCACCGACACCGCCAGCGCCAGCCCGATCCACGCGATCGGCCCCAGCCCGGCCCGCAACGCCATCCCGTGCTTGACTTTCAGCCGGCGTAGCAGCACCGCCAGCGCCAACGCCTCGCCGACCACCGCGGAGGCGGCGATCTCCCACAGCGGCCGCCCGCCCAGACCCATCGCCAGCGCGAGCACGACCCCGGAGAGGCGGGCGAGGTTGCCCTGCATGGTCGCCTTGGTGTCCGCCCGGGCCATCGTCGCGATGATCGGCGCGAACCGCTGGATCCGCAGTGCTTGGGATGCGCCGAGCCACGCGACGAGCACGCCGGCGGCGGCGTATTGCTCGGTGTACACCAGGTGCACGATGGGGGTGCCGAGGATGATCATCATCACCCCGAACCCCCCCCCGATAATCGCCAGCCCCTCGCTCGCCAGCCGGTACCGCTCCTCGAACTGCTCGCTGTCGTCCTGCACTCGCGACATCAGCGGCATCCCGATCGCCATCGCAACCCGCGCGAGCACCAGCGTCGGCGTCAGCGTGAGAGAGATCGCGACCGCGTAGATGCCGAGCAGGGTCGGTGTGTACATCTTGGCGACGATCACCCGGTCGCCCATGAACGCCCCGAACAGCAGCAGCCCGTCGATCAGCAGCGGCCATCCGAATGAGATCATGCGGTTGAAGAACTCGCGTTCGTGTCCGAAGCGGTACCGGCGCTCGGCCAGCACGTGTGTGAGCACGACCCAGACCGTGACCTGGATACAGGTGATCAGAAGCACGGCCGAGTAGTCGCCGACCGCCTTCGCCACGGGGTAGGCCGCCAGCATCGCGATCAGCTCGCTCACGCAGAAGCTGGTCACGTCGGGTCCGTACCGCATATCGCGCTGGAGCCGCTGGATGTCCAGGTTGAACGAACCGCGCATGAGCGGCACCAGGGCAAGCCACCGGAACGCCCAGGTCGCCTGCGGCACGTTGAACAACTCGGCGATCAGCGGCGCGCACAGGAGGATGAGCGCGCCCAGCACCGCACCGCGAACGAACGTGAACGCCTGGGCGGTGTACTGGTGCTCGGGTTTGTCGCCGTCCTTGGCCTGGATGAGCAGCTGCCCGGCGCTGAGGTCGCTGATCATCTCCAGCATCGCCACGGTGATGGCGAAGGTTGCGCCGATGCCGAAGTCCTCCGGACCGAGCAGCCGCGCCAAGATGACGTTGCGCCCGAACGTGCACACCCGCCCGGCCATCTGCCCGGACGAGACCAGCGCCGTCCCCTTGAGAATCCGCCCTCGGCTCATCGCGCCCCCTGCTCCGAGACCCGGAGGGCTCCGTTTGTTCGGTCCGCCCGCCCGGTCCCGCTCGGGCTGAGTATCGGTCCAACGTCCCGCCCGGGCCACGAAACCCGGTTATCCCCCCCCCGCCTTGACCCCGCGGAGCACCACCTGGGCCGATACGAACTCACGCAGAAGCCCCAGCGAGAGCCCCGCCCACACCCGGTCCCGCTTGCGCCACAGCTGGTAGTCCACCCTCTCGCACGTCAGCCCCAGCTCCCCGAACCACTCCTGCACCAGCTTCCTCGTCGTGATCCGCAGGTGGGTGCGATCGAGGATGCCAGAGTCGGCGTAGCGGATGTGCCCGAAGACGAACAGCTGCCGCAGCACCTCGATGTGCCGGAAGTTCGGGATGCTCACGATCACGCACCCGCCGGGATCGAGCGAATGCAGGTGTTCGCGCACCATCGCCACAGGGTCGGCCAGGTGCTCGAGGATGTCGGCGTAGATCAGGCAGTCGAAGCGGCGCTCCCGCAGGGCGTCGGCGATCGCGACCGCGTCGCCCTCGATCATCTCGAGCCCGTTGGCGCGGGCCTCGTCGGACGCGTTGTGATCAATCTCGATCCCCACGACCGTGGCGCCGCGTTTGACCAGTTCTGCCTCGGTCCGTCCGCTGCCGCACCCCACCGAGAGGAACGAACGGGCCGACTCCGGCACCATCGCCAGCACGTCGGTCCGCAGGTGGGTGAAGTAGCTGCTGTCCTGCATGTGCGGTGGTCCTCCCGCGTCCGGTGCGCCGCTGTCACTCTATCGGCGCGACGACGCGCCAAAAAGGAAAACGCCGTGCGTTTGGTGCACGGCGTGTGGTGAGCGGTTCGTCCGCGGGCTCAGTTGCCCGCGACGGTCCCCTGCGCGAACGGGAAGGCGCCCTTGTTCGGGCTGGTGCCCGTGCCGTAGGTCCAGTCGGGCACGACCAGGTCGGGGATCGCCTCACCCGTCTGGGTGATGCTGCCGACGGCCGAGCCGGTGTAGGTGAACTCGCTGCCGGTCATCCCGTCGACGCCGACGGGCCCGGTGCTGGCGTTGGTGCCGTGCGCCTCGCCCTCGACGAAGTGGCAGTTGGCCACCTCGACGCCGGCCGGCAGCCCGGTCCACGTCCAGTTGCCGCGCCGCAGGTCCTGGATCACGTCGTTGCGGAACACCACGTTGTGCCCCACGAACTGCTGGGGCGGCCCGAAGTCGTCGCGGAAGGTCCACTGCTGCCCCGGGTTGGCGATGTGGTAGAACAGCATGTGGTTCTGCGCCGAGTTGAGCTGCGACTGCACGATGTTGTTCTGGACGTTGTCGATCGCGACGTTGACGAACGCGCAGTTGTTGAACGTCGACTCGTAGTGGTCGAGGAAGAAGTTCTGCGTCTCGATGATGTTCGACGCCTCGATGCCGTACACGATGATGTCCTCGAAGTCGCCGAAATACTGGAACAGATCGGAGTGCCAGGTCGAGAGGTTCCCGTTCACGTCGTTCACGGTCGAGTTCACGACGAACAGAGAGTTCTGGAACACGTCGCCGGAGATACGCTCGGCGTGGCAACCCCGGACCATGAAGTGGTTGCTGAACGCGTACAGCGAATCGGTGTAGAGCGAGTCGGTCGAGAACCCCTTGCCGCCGAACTGGCGGTCGCGGATCAGATTCATCGCGTCCTCGGCGATGTCGAGCTGCCCGTTGGGGTTCCACAGGCGCGTCTGGTCGAACCAGATGTTCTGGGCGCCCTCGGTGTACATCTGGATGATGTTGCTCACGTCGATGGAGACGTTGTGGAACGCCAGCTTGTCCACACGGCAACGCACGTTCGACCTGCTCGGAAGCCCGATCACGACGTTGTCGCGGTCCAGCCCCTGGTCGGCGCGGATCGTGATCCACCGGTCGTTGTTGACGTTCCCCTCGCCGATGTACGGACCGATGTCCACCCAGCTCGAGTTGTAGACCGGCAACGCGTAGAAGCCCTCGCGCATCAGCGTGATCGTGCCGCTGGCCGCCGGCCCGTCGCCCGCGCCCGGCGTGACCAGCCGCTTGAACTCGATCAGGGCGCGCCCCAACGTCCGGAACGGGTCGGTCCGCGTGCCGTTGCCGTTATCGTTGCCGCTGTTCGGGTTCACGAAGAACTCGGGCTGCTCCAGCCCGCCGTGCGCGTCGGCCCACAGCACCAGCGGTTCGAGCACCCGGGGCTCGCCCTTCAGCGGGTACGCGATCGCCCGCACTTCGACCCGCCCGTCCTGGAAGTCGGACGCCTGCAGCGTCCCCCAGTACTCCACCACGCCGGTGCGGGGGTTGAGCGTCGGCTCGCCGATCGCGACCGGGGTGCCGTCCTCGGCGATGAAGTCCACGCGGTCCATCCCCGCCATGTGGAACGCCACCACGCCGATGTTGAAGGTGCTCTCGAAGATCTGGTCGGGGACGACGTCCCAGCGGGCGATGGCCCTGGCGTCGTACCCGTAGTCGCCGGGATTGCCGACGGTGGCGGGCTGGGCGGTGGGTCCGTTGAACCCGCTGCCGGGGGCGATGATCTCGCCGGAGGGGACGCCGCCGCCCCCGCCGCCGCCGATGCCGCCGCCGCCATCGCCGCCGCCGGGGGGCGGAGGCGGAGGCGCGGGGTCGCCGACGATCGGGTCGCCACTGGGATCGCCGTCCGGTTCGGGGCGCGGGCGGTCGGGCGATCCGAACCCGAGCGGCAGACGGATGGTCGGGGCGTCGAGCGAGTCGTCGCCGGCGCTGAGCGTCGAGATCGAGCTGGAGACGCGCGCCCCGCCCCGCGTGACCGTGTCCGTCGGCTTGCGGACCCACATCACGGTCGTGGACCCGTCGGCGCGCCGCACCAGGACGCGCTGCATGGTCGAGAGCCTGAGCGTCTCTTGCTTGGTCGGGGTAACAGTCTGCTGGGGCTCGCTGCCCGTCTGGGCCGACACCGCAGCGGTCAGCGACGCCACCGCCATAGCGATCAGCAACGCACGAGCACCGGTCCGAATCATGCCGTCCATGTGGTGTCTCCGCTCCTTGCTCGCGTCCCAGCGAGCCTCTGGAACCGGACGATCGAATGCCCGGCGGCTCTTTTCCTCCGCTTTCGCCCCTCTACCCCGCTCCCGCAGGGCGCCTGACCGGCACAGCCCGCCGGGCTTGCCGATCGACGTGTTACCGGGCCCCCTTGACCCGGCCCGGGACGACCGGAAACGCGCAGCATAGGCCCAAACCTACGACGTTCAGGTCCCGGAAGGTTCCCCCCATCCGAGAACACCGCAACGTCCGCTACCTCCCGGCGGCGGCAAGATGGCTCGGTCGCGACAACCAACCAGCCCTTCTGAGAAGGCGATCGGTCAAGATGGAGAAAGCGGGAGACCCGGCGAATCGAACAGTGCAGGCATGAGCCGCACACAGAACCGCCGTTCCCGCCCCGTCCCGGCGCCCACGCTCGACCAGCTCGAACCGCGGATCGTCCTGTCCGCATTCAGCTGGACCTCGGAAGAGGTCTACCTCGCCGAACTGATCAACCGGGCCCGCATGGACCCGTCGGCCGAGGGCGCCCGTCTGGGCATCGATCTGACCGACGGGCTGACCGCGTCCGAGCTGGCGCGGCTGGTCCCCTCCGAGCCGCTCGCGCTCAACGCCGAGCTGACCACCGCGATGCGCGCCCACGTGCTCGATATGGCCGAGCGAGGGTTCTTCGACCACATCAACCCCGACGGGCTCGACCCGACCGATCGCGCCCAGGCCGCCGGGTACACCGGCGTGGCCGGCGAGAACATCGCCGCGGGACAGGAGACGATCGACGAGGCCCACCGCGCCTGGCTCGAATCGGTCGGGCACCGGCGCAACGTCTTCAGCCTCTACGACACCTTCGACGATGCGTACCACTACGACGAGATCGGCATCGGCTTCGCCTTTACCGACATCGCGCCGTACTACGACTTCTACGGTGAACTCTTCGGCTCGCGCTACCCCGACGCCGAGACGTTCATCCTCGGCGTGATCTACACCGACACCGACGGCGACCGCTTCTACTCCATCGGAGAGGGCGCCGGGCAGGTGCAGGTCAGCGTGTTCGCGGCCGGCGACCTCACCACGCCCATCGGGACCTACACGACCGACAACGCCGGCAACTACCAGATCGCCGTCGCCGACGGCGACTACGTGGTGCGCATGACCGACCTGCTCAGCGGGGGCGTGACCAGCACGTCGCTGACCGTCGCGGGTGAGAACGTGAAGTTCGACGGGCGCACCGGCGAGTTCACCGTCCTCACCGACGACCACGCCGACGACGACTACGCCGCCGCCACGCTCGTCGGGCTCGACACGTCCGGCGACGCGGTGGCGAACGGAATCATCGAGACCGCCTCCGACGCCGACCTGTTCCGCTTCGTCGCCACCGGCACCGGACGGATCATTGTCACCATCACCAGCGCCGCCGATGCGCTCGACAGCGCCGCGCTGCTGGTCGGCCCGAACCTCCTCCCCTTCTCGTTCAGCACCGCCAACGCCGACGGCTCGCAGGCGACGGTTTCCTTCGGCGTCGTCGCCGGGCAGAGCTACTACGTCTCGGTCAGTTCGTCAGACGGGAGCACCACCGGCAGCTACACGCTGACGATCGACGCGCCGGCGGTCGGCGCGACGAGCAACCCGGGCGATGCCGGTCTGCCCGGCGACCCGGACCGCGTCGATCCCGCCGCCGCCGCGGGCGGCGAGATGAGCGTGGTCGTCGTCGAGCAGTTCGGGCTCCCGGTGGTCTACGAGCGTGACAGCGGCGGCGCGTGGACCGCGACGAACCTGCTCGACGCGGCCGGCGGCGCGCCAGCGGTCGCCGCGGCGCAGAGCTACGTCGACGCCAACGACGGGCTGTTCTACGTCGCCGTCCCGACCGACGCCGGGCTGCTGCTCTACCAGCGCGACGCCGACGGCGTCTGGGCGCTGCGCAACCTCACAATCGAGGACCCGTTCAGCTACCCCATCGCCGATCAACTGCTCGCGTTCGCCAGCCCGAACGGCAAGTACCATCTCGCCGGGCTCGACGCCTTCGGCGACCTGGTCATCTACACCCAGACCGGCGACGTGCTCTCTTCGGGTGACCGCCTCTGGCGGATGGACGACATCGCCGAGGACCACCTCCGAGCCAACGGCGCCGAGATGCCCGCGTTCACCGGCAACCTCATCGCTTATGTCACGAGCTGGGGCGGGCTCAACATCGCCGGGCTCGACGCCGCCGGCAACATCCACGCCGTCTGGTGGGCACCCGGGCTGCCCTACTGGCACGCCAACAACCTCAGCGACATCACCGGCGCCCCCGCGTACACCGGCGAGCTGTCCGCCTACCTCACCGACTGGGACGGCATCAACATCGCCGGCACCGACACAAACGGCGACCTCGCCGTCACCTGGTGGGTCCCGCAGTTCGGCGGCGAGTGGCGCGTCAGCAACCTCACCGACCTGTTCGACGGCCCGCAGCTCGACCCCGCTTCAATCACCAGCTACGTCACCCCGTGGGGCGGGCTCAACGTCGGCGGGCTCGACGCCGACGGCGATGTCACCGTCTACTGGTGGGTCCCCGGCTTCACCGATTGGCGCATCTCGACGATTACCGTCGCGGGCACGCCCGCGCCCACCGGCGAGCTCGCCAGCATCGCCACCCCCGAGGGGGTGCTCAACCTCCTCGGCACCGATAGCTCCGGCGACCTCATCCGCTACTACTGGGACCCCGCCGGTGTTGACGGGTGGATCGGCGAGAACATCAGCGACCTGGCCGGCGTCTGACTACTTCCGCTTCGGCGACGACACCGCCGCCGCCAGCGGGCTGATCGACATCCGGCGCCGCACGTTGACCTGTTCGGCTCCGTTGCCGTCGATCACCTCGCCCTCGACCGCGCCACCCTCGCCCCGATCGCCCTCTGCCTGCGGGGCGTTCTCGATCGCGTCGAAGTGCGCCTCGACCTTCACGTCGAGCCGCAGCCCCAGCCGGTCACGCAGCAGCTCGATTACGCGCTCGACGGGTGCCTCACCCCCGGCCACCGCCTCGGCGATCGCCATCCACACCATGTCGCCCCACTGGTCGTCGTGCCCCTCCAGCACACTCTCGACCCGCGGCTTGAGCACCTGACGCAGGTAGTCCCCGAAGAACGGCAGATCGGACTGGTTCGGCTGATCGCTCACGGTTGGCTCACTTCTGGAACTGAGGTCCGCCGGCCCACCACCGACTTGACCAGTTTATCACCGCCGTTCCCGAAGACCCGCCACTTCACGGGTTCATCCGACGGGTGAGGGCGGTTCGCGCCTCCCAGTCGCCCGGGACCGCCCGCATTCGCGGGGGTGAAACCGGTCCGTACACTGCCCGCCTGCTCCAGACGGAGGTGCCCATGCGATCGGTCCTGCTCGTGCTCGGCGTTGTTCAATTTGTGTTCGTGTCGGGGTGCCGAGCGACGCAGCCCGACCCGGCCGAGCCAGTCGCCCCGCCCCCGGCCCCCGCCGAGCCCCGGGCGACCGCCCCCGCGGGCGAGCCGTTCGTCCCCGGGCTGATCGAGTACCCGTCCCTGAGCCCGGACGGCGCGACCATCGTGTTCAGCTGGGCGGGCGACCTGTGGGCGGTGGGGCGTTCCGGCGGGCACGCCACCCGTCTGACCGCGCACCCGGCCGACGAGACCCGCAGCGCCTTCAGCCCCGACGGCTCGATGCTCGCGTTCGAGTCGAACCGTGAGGGAGCGCGCAACCTCTACGTTGTCCCGCTGACGCTCACCAACGGCGCGCTCGCCGCCGGACCGGTCCGGCGCGTCACCAGCGCCGACGCGGCACAGCTCCTCGCGGGGTGGTCGCCCGACGGCACCGAGCTCTACTACTCCGCCCGGCAGGAACCCAGGATCTACCGGCACGTGCGCATGTGGCGCGCCCCGATCGACGGCGGGGCGTGCACGCGCCTCACCGACGCCTTCGGACGCCTCGCCCGCACGAACCCCGATGGCTCGAAGGTCGTCTTCACCCGCGGGTTCTGGATCTTCGAGCGCCCGGGGTACCGCGGTTCCGGCGACCTCGACCTGTTCCTCTTCACCCCCGCCGACGGCTCGTTCCAACGCCTGACCGGGTTCGACGGCAACGACGGCGATGCCTTCCTCACCCCCGACGACTCGGTGGTCTTCATCTCGAGCCGCGACGGGCAGAACAACGTCTGGCGTCTCGCCCCCGGCACCACCGACGCCGACCGCGGCGCCCTCACCCAACTCACGCACTTCGCCCCCGGCGACGAGGCGACGATCGGGCACGGCGTGCTCGACCTGGGCGTCTCACGCGACGGCTCCACCGCCGCCTTCACCGTCTGGGACACTCTCTACACGCTCGACCTCACGCGACCGGACGCCGAGCCCGAGCCGGTCGAGGTGTACTGCTCGGCCGACACCACCGAGCTCGATTTCCGCTACGAGGACCTGTCCCACCGGGTGAACGAGGCCGCGCTCAGCCCGGACGGCGAGACGATGGCGGTGATCACCCGCGGCGAGGTCTTCGTCCGGTCGGTCGAGGATGGGCGCCCGACCCGGCGCGTCACCCGCACCCCCGGGCGCGAGAGCGACCTCGCGTGGAGTCCCGACGGACGCTACCTCTACTTCTCCAGCGACGAGAGCGGGACGCCCGCGATCGAGCGAGCCTCGGTCACGCTCGCGCGAGAGGACATCGAGCCGGAAGAGGAGAAGAAGGCGGACAAGGACGCCGACGAGGCGGAGGGGAAGAAGGAAGAGCCAAAGGAGAACGGGGATGCTCCCGCTGCCGCGCCCCCCGACGACGGGGTCAGCGGCACGTGGAGCTGCGTCGGCGTCAGCGACGCGCCCGACGCGCCGCCCGACGGCATCCCGTTCACCCTCGAGATCCATCTCGACGGTGACTCGTTCAGCGGCACACTCAGCGTCCCGCTCATGTACGACGGGCCGGTCAGCGGGAGTTGGGACGCCGCCTCGCGCACGCTCTCGTTCGTCGTCGCCGGCGACGAGGGCGAGGGGTCCGTCACGCTCGAGATCGGCGACGGCGAGTTGACCGGCTCGGCCCAGGCCGGCGACGTGACGTTCACGATCACCGGCGAGCGCGTCGCCGCGCTGCCGAGCCCCGAACCCGAGACCAGCGCCGATGAGGACAGGCCCGAGAAGGAGGACGAAGAGCCGAAGATCGACTACGGGAAGCGTTGGGCGGGCGCGTTGCGCTTCGCCGTCGAGCCGTTCATTGTTGACGCCGACGGTGCGGCCCAGCCGACTCCATCGCCAGACGGGCTCAAGCTGCTGTACGTGCGCGGGCTGGGCGATCTTGTGCTGGTCGATCTGAAGACCAACGAGCGGCGCGTGGTGTACGAGCACTGGGACGACCCGGAGCTGGTCTGGGCTTCCGACTCGCGTCACGTTGTGTACGCGGTGCAGGACGAGGACTTCAACTCCGACATCTGGCTGCGCGACGTGCTCGACCCCGACGCCGAGCCGGTCAACCTCACGCGCCATCCCGACTCCGACACCGCTCCGCGGCTGAGCCACGACGGCAAGGTGCTGTACTTCCTCTCCGACCGCGCGGGCGACAACTGGGAGTACGACGTCTGGGCGGTGGACCTCGACAAGAAGCTCGAGGGGATGCGCCCGTACGAACTCGACGAGTACTTCAAGGAGGCCGCCAAGGCCGCCAAGAAGCTCAAGCCCATCGACCCGGTCGAGTTCGACGAGCCGGATGACGAGGCGCCCTCCGCCGAGCCCATCCCCGACGAGCCGCCCGCGGACGAAGCGCAGGCGGGCGACGAGGGCGACGGCGGTGAGGCGGACGCCGGAGAGGAAGAGGCCGCGGAAGACGACGCGCCGGAGCCGCTCGAGTTCGACGCCGACGACGCGTACCTGCGCGTGCGCCGCCTCACCAGCTTCCCCGGCAGCGAGAGCGACCTCGCGACCACGCCCGGCGGCGACCACGTGCTGTTCAGCGCCACGATCGGCGGCAGCCGGGCGCTCTACTCGATCGACTACAACGGCGCCGAGCGCAAGACGGTCCAGTCCGGCTCGGTCTCCGACGTCACGGTCTCGCTCACCGGCGGCAAGGCCGTGATGGTGCGCTCGGGGCAGGCGATGACGGTGCCGCCGGGCGGCGGAAAGGCGGAGACCGTCGCGATCGACGCCGAGGTCGTCATCGACGTCGCCGCCGAGCAGCGGGAGAAGTTCGACGAGGCGGCCCGCATCCTCGGCACCCACTTCTACCACCCGACGCTCAAGGGTCTCGACTGGCCCACGCTGACCGCGCGCTACCGCTCGCTCGCTGTGCTGGCACGCACCCCGAGTTCGTTCAACCGCGTCGTCCAGCGCCTCTTCGGCGAGCTGGAGGGCTCGCACACCGGCATCCACGGCGGCGGGGGGTACCACGCCTCCGAGCCCGGGCACGGGCGCCTCGGCGTCGAGACCGAGCCGGTCGCCGGCGGGTACCGCGTCACCCGCGTCATCACCGGCTCGCCCGCCGACCAAGACGCCTCACGTCTCGATGTCGGCGACGTGATCGCGGAGGTGGGCCAGACGGTGCTCGCCGACGAGGGCGAGATGCCGCGCATCGACCTGCACGCCGCGCTCGAGGGAACGGTGGGAGCCGAGACCCTGATCCGTGTCGTGCGCGCCGACCGCGACAAACCCGAGTACGTCATCATCACGCCGATCAGCGGCGGGAGCGAGACCAACCTGCGCTACGAGCAGGAGGTGCTCGACCGTCGTGCGCGCGTCGATGAGCTGAGCGCCGGGCGCATCGGCTACCTGCACATCCGCGGGATGGACGCCCCGCACGTGCGCGACTTCGAGCGCGACCTGTACGCCGCGGCCCACGGTAAGGACGGGCTGATCATCGACGTGCGCGACAACGGCGGTGGGTGGACGACCGATGTGCTGCTCTCGTCGCTGACCGCGCCGGCGCATGCCTTCACCGTCCCGCGCGGCGCCGACTACGACACCACGCCGCGCGACGCCTACCCGCGCGACCGGCGCCTCATCTACGGGTACTCGCGCCCGATCAGCGTGCTGATCAACGAGAACTCGTTCTCGAACGCAGAGATCTTCGCCCACGCAATCAAGACGATCGGACGCGGCAAGCTCGTCGGGACGCCGACGTTCGGCGGCGTGATCTCGACCGGGGCGGCCCGACTGATCGACGGCACCGTCGTCCGCGTCCCGTTCCGCGGGTGGTACCTGCCCGACGGGTCGGACATGGAGAGCAACGGGGCGGTGCCGGACGTGCCGGTGCCGATCGGGCCTACGGACGAGGCGGCGGGGGAGGACCCCCAGCTCGACGCCGCCGTCCGCGAGCTGCTCGAACGAGCCGGGGGCTGAAGTCCGGGTAGACTGTCCCTCTTCGCGGAGAGCCCGAGGGCGTGCCGGGTTGAGCGTGGGCGCCACCGAATGACCTTGGAGATCCAGATGAGCCGGAAACTGAGTGTTCTCGCCCTCGCGGGCGTGGCCGCGACCGCCGCGGGAGACGTCACGCCGCACGGCGGCATGATCCGCTACCCCGACGTCAGCGCCACGCAGATCGTCTTCGTCTATGCCAACGACATCTGGCTGGTTCCGCGCGAGGGCGGCGTCGCCTCGCCGCTCGCCAGCCCCCCCGGACAGGAGTCGTTCCCGCGCTTCAGCCCCGACGGGCAGACCATCGGCTTCGTCGGGAACTACGACGGCGACCGCGACCTCTACACCGTCCCCGTCACAGGCGGGCCCGCGTTCCGCGTGACACACGAGCCCTCCAACGAGATCCTCAGCGACTGGACGCCCGACGGCAAGCTGCTCTTCTGGCAGAGCGGGCTCGCCGGGCTCGGACGCCAGACACAACTGTTCACCGTGAGCCCCGAGGGCGGCATGCCGACCAAGCTCCCGCCCGCGTACGGCGCGGTCGGCGCGATCAGCGGCAACAAACTCGCCTTCACACCCCACTCGCGCGACATGCGCACGTGGAAGCGCTATATGGGCGGGATGGCCACCGACATCTGGGTCATGAACCTCGACGACCTCTCCAGCAAGAAGGTCACCGACTGGGGCGGCACCGACACCCAGCCGATGTGGAACGGCGACGACCTGTACTACCTTTCCGATGCCGGTCCCGAGCACCGCCTCAACATCTGGAAGCTCGACGCGGGCGGCAAACGCACGCAGATCACCAGGTACGACGACTACGACGTGAAGTGGCCCGCGATCGGGCCCGGCCCCGACGGCCAGGGCGAGGTCGTCTTCCAGCACGCGGCGGGCGTCTACCTGCTCAACCTCGGCACCGACGAGGCGACGCAGGTCGAGATCACCATCCCGGGTGACCGCCCGAAGATCCGCCCGCGCACGGTCGATGCCGGCGACAACCTCACCGGGTGGGGCATCTCCTCGACCGGCAAGCGGGCGGTGCTCGAGGCCCGCGGCGACATCTGGACCGTCCCCGTCAAGCACGGCACGCCGCGCAACCTCACCCGCAGCGACAACGCCACCGAGCGTTACCCCTCGTGGAGCCCCGACGGGAAGTGGATCAGCTACGTCTCCGACGCCGACGGCGAGTACGAGTACTACGTCACCCAGTCCGACGGCAAGGGCGAGCCTCGCCAGCTCACCGATGGCGACAAGACCTTCTTCTTTGGCGCGACGTGGTCACCCGACTCCGACGAGATCGCCTACATGGACAAGGCCGGCAACATGTACCTCACCGACGTCGAGGACGCCGAGACGGTGATCTTCGACCGCGACGAGTGGGCCAACACCAAACCGCTGAGCTTCAGCCACGACGGGACGTGGATCGCCTACTCGAAGACGGGCGACAACCAGTTCGACGCGATCTGGCTGTACAACACCGAGACCGGCGAGGCGCACCGCGTCACGAGCGACATGTTCGACAACACCAACCCGGTGTTCGACCGCGAGGGCAAGTACCTCTACTACGCCTCGACGCAGGACTTCGAGGGCCCGATCTACCAGGACGTCGGCACGCCGTTCGTCTACGTCAACTCCGAGCGGCTGCTGGTGGTGCCGCTGCGCGACGACATCGAATCGCCCTTCGCCCAGAAGATCGACGAGGAGAAGTGGGACACCAAGGACGAGAAGAAGGCCGACGACGACAAGAAGGGCGACGACGAGAACGGCGAGGCCGACGACGACGCCGGCGGCAAGCCGGACGACGCCGACGATGACAACGGCGACGACGAGAACCACGAGGCCGACGACGACGCCGGCGGCGACGAGAACGGCGAGGCCGACGACGACACCGGCGGCGACGAGAACGGCAAGGCCGAGGCGGACGAAGACGAAGACGCCGAAGCCGACAAGGCCGAAGAAGAAGAGGAGGAAGAGCCGCTCGAGATCGACCTGCTCGGGTTCGAGTCCAGGGCGATCCGCCTGCCGGTCGACCGCGGGCGATTCCGCCACCTCTCGGTCAACGACAAGGGGCAGTTGCTCTACGTCCGCGCCGACGAGGGCGCCGACAAGCCGTCGATCAAGCTCTTCGACGTCTCGGCCGAGGAGAAGGACCGCAAGGAGGAGACGGTCATGGGCGGGGCCGGGGCGTACGACCTCTCGGCGGACGGCAAGAAGATCATGATCGCCAAGGACCACTCCTTCGCCATCGCCAACGCCAAGAAGGGCGCGAAGATGGATGACAAGGTCCAGACCAAGGGGCTCGACGTGACGGTCGATCCGCGTCACGAGTGGGAGGAGGTCTTCACCGACGCGTGGCGCCGACACCGCGACTTCTTCTACGTCGAGAACATGCACGGTGTGGACTGGGACGCGGTTCGCGAGCACTACGACGCCATGCTCGCCGACGCCACCAGCCGCGAGGACGTCAGCTTCATCATCGGCGAGATGATCTCGGAGCTCAACATCGGGCACGCGTACTACTGGGGCGGCGACGTCGAGCACCAGCCGTCGCGCAACGTCGGGATGCTCGGGTGCGACTACGAGCTGTCCGACGGCGCCTACCGCATCACGCGCATCCTTCACGGCGGCGACTGGGACACCGACGCGCGAGGCCCGCTCAGCCAGCCCGGGATCGACGTCAAGGAGGGCGACTACCTGCTCGCGGTCAACGGCATCGAGATCGACACGTCCGAGGACCCCTGGGCAGCGTTCATCGGGCTGGCCGGCAAGACCGTCTCCCTCACCGTCTCCGACAAGCCGCAGATCGACGACGACGCCCGCGAGATCATCATCAAGACCCTGGGCGGCGAGGGCAGACTGCGCTACCGAGCCTGGGTCGAGGACAACCGCCGCTACGTCGACGAGACCACCAGCGGACGCGTCGGGTACATCCACGTCCCCGACACCGGCATCAACGGGCAGAACGAGCTGTTCCGCCAGTTCTTCGGGCAGATGGACCGCCAGGCGCTGATCATCGACGAGCGCTGGAACGGCGGCGGGCAGCTCCCCAACCGCTTCATTGAACTGCTCAACCGACCCCGCACCAACTACTTCGCACGACGCGACGGCAAGGACTGGCCCATCCCCTTCGACTCGCACCAGGGGCCCAAGTGCATGCTCATCAACGGGCTCGCCGGCTCGGGCGGCGACATGTTCCCGTGGCTGTTCCGCCACCACAAGCTCGGGCCGCTGATCGGAATGCGCACCTGGGGCGGGCTCGTCGGCATCACCGGCATGCCCGGGCTGCTCGACGGCGGGTACACCTCCGTGCCGTCGTTCGGCTTCTACGAGACCGACGGCACATGGGGCGTCGAGGGGTACGGCGTCGCGCCGGACATCGAGGTCATCGACGACCCGACCGCCCTCGCCAAGGGGCACGACCCGCAGCTCGACAAGGCGATCGAGGTCATGGAGAAGCAGATCCACGACCACCCCTTCGTCGCACCGCCCACGCCCGAACCGCCCGTGCGATCCGGCATGGGCGTCAGGGAAGAGGACCACTAACCGCTTCCTGAGCACACGCACACAATGGGGCGGGTCGGTTCAGCCGGCCCGCCCTTTTTCGTGCGCCCACGACGGGCTTGGATCCGAACGCCGGCGTGGTAGCATGGGAGCATGCTCACCGCACTGATCGTCGCGGCGTGCACGGTCGCCGCCCAGCCCGACGCCGATGCGCTCCGCGGGCCCGACGTCCCCGAGCACAAGACCATCGTCCGCTACGGGATGAACGACGACTTCCGGCGCGTGGAGGGGCGCCCCGAGGCGGTCGCCCTCCAGCTGCTCGACCTCGACCCGGAGACGCGCGAGCACGCCAATACCATCGTCGAGCAGCGCGCCGCGGACGTCGCCGTGATGCTCGTCGATCGGATCGACACGATCCGCGAGATGACCGACGAGAGCCTGGCGGGGAACGCCGACCGCGCCGCCGAGCTGATGCGCGAGCTGTACATCGGCTTTCAGCCCGATCAGGCGCGCGACCCGCTGCTCGCGCCGCTCGCCGGGGTCCTCGACGACGAGCAGCTCGCCGAGCTGGAGCGCATGCTCGACGAGTACTGGTCGGCGTGGGTCGCGTCGGAAATCGGCGCGACGGCGACCGACGAGCAGCGCGCGCAGGGCGAGCGCCGCCTCGCCTTCCAGCTCTTCCAGGAGGAGGTGCGCCGGGGCTACGAGGTCTCGCTGCGCCGCTACAAGCAGGCGATGGACGCGGTGTACGAGGCGGTGCAACCCACCGACGAGCAACGGGCGGGCATCCGCGGGATCATCATCGAGCACATCAAGACTACCCGACTGAAAGCGACACCCGCGCAACGCCGCGAGACCATGATGCAGATCTACCGCCTGCTCGACGACGAACGCCGGGAGAAGCTCTTCGCCTACATGACGCGCGTCGTCATCCCCGACGGCTGAATCATCACAGCAGAAGGGCGGCCACGCCCGCCAGCAGCGCCAGCACCCCCACGATCGAGAGCACGACGAGCGTGCGTGCCCGCGAGGGCCGGCACGCTTCGGCGACCGCCGCACCTCCGCCCGCCGGCGACGCCCACGCGCTCGCGCACTCCGGGCAGACCACCGCCCCGTCCTCGGCCGGAGGGACCCCCCCGATCCCGAACCCGCAGTGCGGGCAGCGCCCGTGCGCGAGCATCAGCCGCTCGAGCTTCTCGAACCGCTTCTTGCGCTCGGCCAGGATCGGCACGATGCACCCGCCGACGATCGCCGACGCCCCGATCGGCGCCATGATCACGAGCGAGCTGACGAGGTCATGCACCGCCGCCCGTCCCCCGCGCGCGACCTCGACGGTGAGCGTGAACGCGACGATCACCAGCGCGATGCCTGTCACCGCCAGCCCGAACCAGAGCATCCGGCGCCCCGCGCGCGGCGGGACCCCGAGGTCCTCGACGATCGCGTCAAGCGTCGCCCGGTCGATCGGCTCGTCGCGCCCCAGCACCCACAGCGGCATCGGATCGAGCAGCGAGACCACCCGCCCGCGGGCGTCGGCGACCCGCCCGGTCATGCCCATCGGCGCGCGCGATGTCGTCGGAGCACCCATCAGACAGTTCTATCGGGGATCGGGACGCCGGATTACACGAACCTGGGTGGCTCGGCGTCAGCGGTCGAGCATGAGCACCATGTGGATCTCGTTGTACGCCTCGCCGTCCACGACGATCGTCGCCGGCTCGACGCCCCACTCGACGAAGCCGAGCTTCCGGTACAGGCGCAGGGCGGGCGGCGCGTTGGCGCTCACCGACAGACCGATGCTGTTCACCCCCGCCCACGCACGCGCGACTTCGATCGCCCGGAGCAGGAGCTCTTCGCCCAGTCCCCGCCCCCGTGCGGCGGGCGTGACGTACATCCCCCAGACCCGGGCGCGGTGGGCCATCTTGACGTGCCGGTCGCGGTAGACGCCCGCCGACCCGACCAGCCGCCCGCCCTCGAACCCGCCCACGATCGCCTGGAACGGTTCGCGGAGTTTCGACGCGAGCGCCTCGGGGTCGAACTCGCTGTCCTCGACGCTCGACGCGAACGCCCACGGCGAGTCGGCGAGCATCTCGCGGCGTATCGCGAGGTAGGTCCCGGCCTCCCCCGGCTGCAGCACGCGGACCTCGGTCACGACTTCTTCACACCCGCGGAGGCGGGAAGCCCGCCTCCACAACACCCGCCCCTCGCCGCGCCGGAACCCATGGGGGCGAGTCTACCGGGCGGGGGCCCCCCGCCCGGGGCTCCCCTCCCCTCGCTGCCGACCGGCCCGCGGGGAATCTCTCGGGAATTCCGCCCTTGCCGGCAATTGCCCCCCCCCGCCGGCGTTTATTATCCCGTGACCATGCCACGCCGCGCCGAACGTGCGTTCTCGCTCATCGAGCTGCTGGTGGTCATGGCGATCATCGCCCTGCTGCTGGGCATCCTGCTCCCCGTCCTTCCGCACGTCCGCGACGCCGCACGCAGAACCGCCTGCGCGTCGAACCAGCGGCAGATCGGGCTGGCCATCGAGAACTACAAGAACGACTACCGCGAGCAGTTCCCGTACGCGCGGTACATGCCCGACCCCTGGCCGAGCAGCTTCAACGGAGACAACCAGGATGTCGAGTACATCCCTACCCTGCCCGAGACGCTCGCCGACGGCATCGAGAGGTTCAGCACGGTCTACAAGTGCCCGGGTGACAAGGTCATCTTCGACGTCGAGTACACCGACGACGACGGCGTGACGCGCAAGGGGGGGTCGAGCTACCCCTACCAGACCATGCTCGCCGGCATCCGCTTCGACAAGTCGCGCTTCGTCGAGCACTTCCATTTCACCGAGGACATCACGCCGGTGCTCACCGAGTTTGACGGTGGCGAGTACGTCACCAAGGACGGCATCGAGGTCTTCACCGACTTCTTCCACAGCACGCGGAACATCCTCTTCGCCGACGGGCACGTCGGGAAGTTCAAGGGTAACTTCGTCAACCCGGGAAACCCCCCATGACCAACCTCGAAGACATCAAGTACAACGTCCGCAACGCGATCGACACGAACTGGTCGAGGCATCGGCGCCTCATCGTGGGCACGGGCGCCGTGGTGGTGACCGTTGCGGCGCTGGCGTTCGGGATCTGGGCGATGAACGCCCTGATGCCGTTGCACCTGCCAAAGACCGCGGACGAGGCCGTCGCGGTAATGAACTCGCCGAAGTTCGAGCATCTCGACCGCGAGCGTCGCGCCCAGTACGCAGACGCCGCGGCCCGCCTGCTCCGCGACGTGCCCGCCGACCAGCGTCGCGCGATGTTCGGCGACGAGGACGCGCGACGCGCCATGATGCAGGCGATGCGTGAGAGGATGGACGACGCCGCGCTGCGCCTCGCCATGGGCGCCAAGCTCGAGGACGTCATGCCGCAGATGCCCTTCGGGCGCCGCCCCGGTGGGCCGCCCGGGGGACCGCGTGACGGCGCCCGGAACGCCCCGCCCGACGACGGGCAGCGCCCCGAGCCCACCGCCGAGCAGCGTGAACAATGGGCCCAGCGCCGCGCCGAGGGCGCCAAACGCATGATGGCCCACTTCGCCAACGCCCTCCAGAGCGGCAACACCCAGCGGATGGCGCTGCGCATGGAGATGTTCCAGCGGATGCGCCAGATGCGGGAGGCGAACGGCGGCGGAGACCGCCCGCCTCCCCCCTGACACTCAACGCTTGCAATCCGCCCCCTCCGCCCCGACAATACCCCGGTGGGGTGAGGCCCCCCGCGCGGGTTCCCCCTCGGGACCCGCGACGCGGCGCCCGAACAAACCGGGAGAAGCGGATGAGCCTTTCCACACGTCCGGGCGGGCATGAGTGCTCGCTCCAGCAGCTCGAACCACGCGTCCTGCTCAGCAGCGTCGCCGTCGTCGGCTTCGACAGCTCGATGTTCGGCGCGTTGACGGCCTTCCTCATCGAGGCCGACGTCAACGACACCACGGGCGCCGTCACCGGCGACCCGCGCTTCGCCGACGTCACCGGGCTCGGCCCGCCCGCCAACCCCTTCTGGGACACCTTCACCGACAGCGCTAACGGCGG
>Ga0210110_1000056_pt1 | contig 43373 bp, 37 predicted proteins | sample China_Galinas_PW_2_FD_184865 | JGI IMG/M metagenome (GOLD analysis project Ga0210110, IMG submission 184865) | Wetland microbial communities from San Francisco Bay, California, USA, that impact long-term carbon sequestration - China_Galinas_PWB_D1... | ecosystem: Environmental > Aquatic > Marine... | reverse complement strand
CGACGTGGTGAGGGCACCAACGTCGGAGCCCGCCTCCGGCTCGGTCATCGCGATCGCCTCGACGGCGCCCGCGGCGATGCCGCCGAGGATCTCGCGCTTCTGCTGGTCGGTGCCGAAGCGCTGCGTGGCTCCGGCGACGATTAGGGTCGTCGCATAGCCGCCAATCGGAGCCAGGCCCCGCGAGGTCTCCTCCATGAAGAGACAGGCGTCCAGCATCGAGCCACCCGACCCCCCGTAATCCTCGGGAATCGTGATGCCAAGCCAGCCCAGCTCGGCCATCTTCTTGTAGAGGTCGAAGTTGTGGTGCAGCCTGTGGCCGTCGGTCAGCTTCTCCCGCTGCTCGAGCGTCCCGCACTCCCGCCCGCAGAAGTCGCGGATGGCGTCGACGAAGTCCTGCTGCTCGTCGGTGAGTGCGAAGTCCATCGGCGGCGCAGACTATCGCCCTCCGCCCTGCGGAACGGGGGCGGCGATTCGGCGCCGGCATGCAGCGTCATCGGCATGCACGGATGCCCCACATCAACCATCTAGGCTTCAGGGATCCCGGAGAGGTGTCCGAGTGGCTTAAGGAGCGCGACTGGAAATCGCGTGGGCGGGGTTAACCCGCCTCGTGGGTTCGAATCCCACCCTCTCCGCTTGAGCTTCTGCGAAGGCTGAAGAACGCCGTCAGAAGGTCGGAGCACTCAGCCTCCATGACGCCGGCTGTCACCTTTGGGCGGTGGTTGAGGGCGGGCTCGGCGAGGATGTCGAGAATGCTTCCGGCGGCCCCGGCCTTTGGGTCCCGGGCACCGAAGACGACCTCGGGGATGCGCGCGAGAACGATCGCGCCGGCGCACATGGCGCAGGGCTCGAGGGTGACGTAGAGAGTTGTACCGGGGAGCCGCCAGCCTCCCAACGCCTCCGCGGCGGCGCGGATGGCGAGGACCTCCGCGTGGGCGGTTGGGTCGGCGCGCAGCTCGCGCTCGTTGCCGGCGGCGGCAATCGGCTCTCCCTCGCGGGCGACGACGGCCCCGATCGGGACGTCATCGTGGTCCTGGGCCTCACGGGCGCGCTCGATTGCGAGGCTCATCAGGCACCGGTGCGCTGCGGGTGTGGGCTCGGCTGGCATCGATCGGGAAGTATGTGGCACCAACAACTTCCCCGCCAGGCCGGTGTTCCTTGGAAGGACCCACCGGAATGCCGGGATCCCCGCGAGCCCAGAACGACATGAAACCACGCCTCTCGATCTTCGCCGTGCTTGTGCTGCTCGCAGCGCTGTCCGCGACGTCGGCGCAGGCGGCCATGGGCATCTCCCCGGCGCGCAAGTTCGCGCCGCACCAACTCGTGGTGAAGTTCGAGGGGCAGCGGCGCGGGCGAGCGGTGGGCCTGCCGCCTCACGTGAGCGTGCGGCGCGCCGCAGCCACACTGCGACGCAATCGCCAGGTCGCCTACGCGGCGCCGAACTACATCGCGACCGCGTCCGTCACGCCGCAACCGACCACCGCATTGCCGAACGACCCCGGCCCGCTGCTCGAGACCTCGGGATCGCCGGGAGGCTGGGTCGGGAAGCAGTGGAACTTCCTCCCCTGGGAGGGGACCGGAACACCGACCCTGCCGACATCCGCGGGCGGAATCGACGCGGTCGGCGCGTGGGAAAATCTGATCGCCGCGAAACGAGCCGGCGCAAGGGGCGTCAAGATTGCTGTCCTCGATACGGGCATCGCCTACCGCAACAGGGGACGCCGCTTCCGCCGCAGCCCGGATTTCAGCGCTGGGCAATTCATACGGGGCTACGACTTCGTCGATCGCGACCACTTGCCCCTTGATGAGAACGGCCACGGGACTCACGTGGCGGGGACGATTGCCGAGAAGACCAACAACGGGATCGCGCTCACCGGGCTCGCCTACCGCGCCAAGCTGATCCCCGTTCGCGTCCTCAATAAGTACGGCAGTGGAAGGGCCAGTGACATTGCCAGGGGAATCCACTACGCGGTGGCGCGGGGCGCCGACGTGATCAACATGAGTTTCAACTTCAGTTGCGGGAAGCGCGTGCCCAGCGTCGACGAAGAGCTGCGCTATGCATTCCGGAGGGGGGTCGTGGCGGTGGCGTCGATCGGCAATTTGGGCTCGGAGACGTGCGTCTCGCCTCCCGCCAACGGGCCGCGCGTGATCGGGGTCGGTGGGACAACCGAGGGTGGCTGCCTGGGCAGCTACTCGCTGACGGGCAAACGGATCGATGTCGTGGCACCGGGCGGCGGCACGCCCGTGGAGGGCTGTCCCTCGATATCCGCCAGGCCCATCTACCAGGTGACCCTCGTCGACGGCACAACGCGCCGCTTCGGCCAGCCGTCAACCTATGTCGGCACCTCGATGGCGGCTGCCCACGTCTCCGGCGTCGCGGCAATGGTTCTTGCCAGCGGCGTGCTGAAACCCCACGCCTCCCCCAAGGGCACCGTCAACAGGCTGACCCGGCGCCTGCGGAAGACCGCCCGGGACCTCGGCCTGTCGCCGACCCTCCAGGGAGCCGGCCTGATCGACGCCGGCCGGGCCACCGACCCCGGAACCTGAGGCCTGGTGCCTCCCCCGCGACGAGGGAATTGGAATCAGCGATCTGGTGTCAACTAGGTGGTGCGAACGATGATCACGCTGCAGGGAGCGTGATGGGAGACGTTGTTGGGGACGCTGCCCAGCAGAAAGCGCCGAGCGCCGGTCATGCCCTTGTTGCCGACGACGATCAGGTCAGCTTTGATCTCTTCGGCGACACTGAGGAGCGCATCCGTGGGGTTCCCCTCGACCGGGTGGATCTGGACGTCCACACCCTCCTTTTTGGCGGTCGCGGCTGCACCTTCGAGAAGGAGGTTGACGTCCTCGCGGGGCCCAATCTCGTACTGCACGTCTGCCGGGGCGCCCTGCTGCTCACCTTCGATGCGGCGCTTCGAAACAGGTTCGTAGGCGCTCACGATGCTGAGCGCCGCACCGGAGAGCTTCGCAAGGCCCACTGCCTGGCGGACGGCCTCGGTGGCGGTTTCCGATCCATCGGTTCCAACCACAATGCGAGTGAACACGCCGCCTCCTGTCTGTAATCCCGGTCGCTGGTCAGGCCGCCGTGATACTAACGGCCGCCGTGGCGGGCGGGGAGGCCGCGGAAGTCGCGGCCGAGGATCTCCGTCGGGGTCGTCGCCAGGCGGACGATCGCAATCGCCATCGAGGCAAGAAGGCAAGCGATCAGCACCACCATCCCGGCTTTCCAGAGCCCCGGCATCGAGGCGTCAGCCTAACCGCCGGCCCGCGGCCGTCCACGTCACGTCCGGGACCGCCTCGCCGCGCCAACTCGCGCTGGAGGCTTCTGAGCCCTGCCGCAGAGCACCGAGCAGATAGGTTCCCGCCCTCATGCTCGGGACCTATGCCTCGGCGGCCCTGATCTGCGCCGCTTCGCTTCTCGTTGGGCGGGCACTGCTCTCCGTCGCGGGGCGGAGCTCCTGGTCGTGGCTGGAGCCGGCGGCCGGGTTCGGTGCAGTCGTCACGGTCACCGGCGTGCTCTCGCGCGGTCCTGGCCACGGCACGTCGGCGACGCTGGGGCTCGTGGTGCTCCTCCTCGCGGCGGGCGCGGTGGCGACGCGCGTGCCCTACCGGGTCAAGGGCGCGTTGCAAAGCGGTCTGCCGGTGGCGATCGTCGTTGTCTTAGCGCTCTCGATCCCGTTCGCGGTCAACGGGCGCTGGGGGCTGCTCGGGGTCGGCTTCAATAACGACCTCGGCCTTCATCTCGCCTGGGCCGAGTGGCTGCGCAGCGGCTTTGGCCCTATCCCGGACACCGGCTACCCGCTGGGCCCGCACGGACTTGCCGCGGCGGCGGCGGCGGTGCCGGGCATCGCGCTGGGACCGGCGTTCGTTGGCGAGATTCTGGCAATCGGCGTGATGATCGGACTGACCTCGCTGGCCGCGCTCGGTGACCTCAGCCGCGGACGGCGAGTGCTCGCGGCAACCCTGATCGCGGTCTCCTATCTAACCGCCTCCTCACTCGCGCAGGGCACATTCAAGGAGCTGGCGCAGGCGCTGTTCGTCCTCGCCTTCGCTCTCGCCCTGCGCGAACCCGGCCGGCTACCGCCTGGGACGTGGGCGCGGCTCCGGTTCGCCCTGCCCTTCCTAGCGCTGGCCAGCGGCGTTTTCTTCTCCTACAGCTTCGCCGGACTGGCCTGGCCGATCGCAATCCTCGCCCTGTGGGGCCTGACCGTGCCCGAGGTGCGCCGGGGGCTTACGCCGCGTGCGCTTCTGCGGTTCCTGGTCCGGCCGGCAACCCTGGCGGCCATCGTCGGCCTGGCGGCGATCGGCGCCGCGATCACACTGGTTGGCCCATTCGGCTTCGTCCATGGCTTCAACAAGGTGGCGGGGACCAACACCTACGGCCCCGTCTCACCGGTTGAGGCGCTCGGGATCTGGCCCACTTCCAACTACCGCCTCAATGCGGCCGGGGGCGCCCACCTGACCGGCTTGGCCGGCGCCGTGGCCGGCCTGGCGCTGGCGCTGGGCGTGATCTGGTGGATGCGCCGGCGCGAATTTGCGGTGCCGGTCGCAATGGGAGCCTGCGCTTCCCTCTACCTCATCTCGCTGCCCTCCAGCGGGGACTACTCCCAAGCCAAGGCGCTGACGATCGTGGCGCCGCTGGCGATGCTGGTGGCGCTCCGGCCTCTGCTTGCCGGCCCGTTCCCACGCGGCGGCCCCGAGCAGGCCGAGGGCTCCCCCGCAGATCGAGGCGACGGCCCATCGGTACGAAGGGGGGCGCTGCGCGCGGCATGGTCGGTGCTGGCCGTTGTCTTCGTCGGTGGGGCCGCCTACTCCAGTTTCCTGGTCCTGCGCGATGCGCCCGTGGGCCCGCCCGGCCATGGTGGCGAGCTCCGCCGCTTCCTGCCGATCCTGCACGGGAAGCCGGTCCTCTACGTTGGCCAGGACCGCTATGCCGCCTACGAGCTGCTCGGCGCCGACACCCACGTGCCACTGGTCGAGTTCCCCGACGCAGACGTCTCTCCGAACCCGGAGAAGCCGTTCGACACCGGTGACGCCTACAGCCCCACCGACTTCGACTCCTTCTCCCGCGGCACCCTCGACCGCTTCCCCTATGTGATCACCGGACGGGCCGCCTGGAACAGCGAAGCGCCCTCCAACTTCAAGCGAATAGCAGCCACTCCCTCCTACCTCCTCTGGAAGAGAACCGGAGAGACTCCCCGTAACCGTCACGTGCTGCTCGAGGGAAAGGACGCGGCCGCATTCGCCGCTTGCGCGTCACCGGAGATCCGCATCCTCGTGGCCAACCCCGGCCGCGCCTCGCTGTTCCCCGCCCCGACGATCGGGCTGGCAGGAAGGTGGGATGCCGGCAGCGTGCTGCAAACCGGCGAGCGAACCTCACAGACGCTCGACCTTCCCGCGGGCCGCTGGCGGCTTTCGCTCCAGTACTTCTCGCCGTTCGAGCTCACACTGAGCGCGCCCGGCTTCCGTGCACATCTGAAGCCGGCGCTCGACGGTCAGCGCCCCAACACGATCAGCCTCTCCAACAACGGCCAGTTCTGGCCGGCGGGAGAGCTGGACAGCCATGGCGGTCCGCTCAGCTTCACCGTGGCCGCCGCAGATGCGAGCACCCTGCAGCGCCTCACCGGCTATGACGGCAGAGCCCACATCGGGGAGCTCGTCGCCGTGCCTGCAAAGCCGCACCGGATCGTGCCGCTGAGCGCTGCCTGCGACGGTTGGATCGACTGGTACCACTCGCTCGCGGCACCCTGAGAATGCGATCGCGACCGGCAGCCCGCTTGCCTCAAACTGGTTCTTGGTGACCTAGCCTGAGGCGGCCTTGGAAGCCAGGCGCTCCGGCGAGATGCGAACGACGTCCCAGACCAGGCCGACGCGCTCGAGGGCATCGATGACCACGGCGGAGAGGTCGATCTGCCAGCGACCGAGGCCGTGGACGGCGGAGGTCGGGAAGGCATGGTGGCTGTTGTGCCAGGCCTCGCCCAGAGTCGGGATTGCAATCAGGGCAAGGTTGCGCGATTTGTCGGTCGTCTCGAAGTCGCGGCGGCCGAAGACGTGGCAGAGCGAATTGATGCTGTAGGTGAAGTGATGCAGCACGAAGACTCTGACCAGGCCACCCCACAGCAGGCCCGTGGCCGCGGCGAGCAGGGTGCCGCCGATCAGCCAGCCCAGGGCGAAGGGGATTAACAGCCCGAGCACCGCCCAGAGCAAAAACGTGCGGTCGACGAAGCTCACCGTAGGATCGCTGAGCAGGTCCGGCGCATAGCGTTCCTTGTTGCCCCGCTGCGTGTGGATGAACAGCCAGCCCATATGGGCGTGGTAGAGGCCGCGCAAGGTGCCGCGAAGCCCGCTTCCGTGATCGACATGGGGGCTGTGTGGATCGCCTGCTTCATCGGAGAACGTGTGGTGCTTGCGATGGTCGGCTACCCAGGAGATGACCGGTCCCTCGATCGCGGCCGAGCCGAGGATCGCGAGCAGGCCGCGCAGCCAGCGATGCGTCTTGAAGCTGCGATGGGTGAGGTGACGATGGAAGCCGACGGTGACGCCGAGTCCTATCGGCACATACATGACGATGAAGAGAACGATGTCGCGCCAGTGCAGCGCCCGGTCCCACACCTGCCAGCCCGCCAGCCCGAGTGCCACAAACGGAACAACCGTCACCAGACCGGTGATGATGCGGTCACGCGTCTCATTTGCGACGGGCTGAACGTCTGAAGGGCGGAGGGCTCGATCTTCCATTCGGAAGCGACGATCATACGGGCCCGCAGCCACGGAGGACAGAGCTCAGCGATTTGATGCACGGATCGTGTGACCGGAGCGGTCATTTTCGCCACCGGCCGCGGTGCCTGGCGGTAGTGTCCAGCAATGCCCTTCGCAAGCACGCGGCTGCTGCGCCGGGAGATCGAGAGACGCATCCCCGACCGCCCCTTCACGATCGAGTTCTGGGACGGGACTCGCCTGGCGGAGAGTGGTGCGGGGCCATCGGCAAGCGCCGATCGGGGCCCCACCTTCCGGATCCGCTCGCCCCGCGCCGCCGCTCACGTACTGCGGGCACCGGGGCAGCTTGGCCTGGGGCGCGCATATGTAAGCGGCGAGATAGAGATTGACGACATGGATGCGGTCATCGAGCTGCTCGACACCTGGAAGCCGCCGCCCTTGGATCGGGGCGACATGGCGCGGCTGCTGCTCGGCGCTGTGCGTGCCGCGGGCCTCACACCCCCGCCTCGTCGCCCCGCCGCCGAGCTGGTGCTGAGCGGCCGCCGCCACAGCAAGGAGCGCGACGCCAAGGCGGTTCGCCACCACTACGACGTCTCCAATGACTTCTTCGCTCTCTTCCTCGATGAGTCGATGACCTACAGCTGCGCGTTCTTCTCCTCCGGCTCCGGCACGCTTGAGGAGGCACAGGAGGAGAAGCTCGAGACCGTCGCCCGCAAGCTTGAGTTGGAGGAGGGAGACCGCGTGCTCGACGTCGGCTGTGGCTGGGGCAGCTTCCCGCTTCTGGCGGCCACGCGACACGGTGCCAGCGTCGTCGGCATCACCCTTTCGCCCCCGCAGGCCGAGCGGGCGCGGCAGCGAGCTGCGGAGGCAGGCGTTGCCGACCGCGTCGATGTGCGCGTCATGGATTACCGCGAGCTGGCCGGCGAGCGCTTTGACGCGATCGCGTCGATCGGCATGGTCGAGCACGTCGGCGAGGAGCAGATCGACGTCTACGCCCGCACACTTGCGGGTCTCCTGGAGCCGGGCGGCCGGCTGCTCAACCACGGCATCGCCCGCCTGCGCCACACCGATCCCGACGCCGGCGCCTTCTCGGAGCGCTACGTCTTCCCCGATGGCGAACCGCTGCACCTCTCGCGCGTGCTGCTGGCGCTCGAGCGAGCGGGCTTTGTCACCCGCCACGTCTCCGAGCACGGGGCCGACTACGCCGAGACGCTGCGCCATTGGGCGAGGCGGCTGGACGAGAACCTCGACGAGGCGCTGCGCCTTGCAGGCCCCGAACGTGTCCGCGTCTGGCGTCTCTACCTGCGCGCCGCGAGAAACGGATTCGAGAACGGCTTTTTGAGCATCTACCAGGCTCGCTGCACTCTCAGCGCAGGGGGCTAGCGAGGCTACGCATGTATTTCAGTGACAAACTCGTAAGCCGGGGGACGAACGGTAGCGCGCGACGCGAAAAGAGGTCAGGCCGGAAAGGTCGCGCTGAGGTCCTCGAGGGCCCAGTCGGCGCCCGCGGCGCGGAGCTGGTCCACCGAGTAGCTCCCCGTTGCGACGCCGGCAACGCCGATGCCGGCGCCGTGGCCGGCCGCGATGTCGCGCGGCGTGTCTCCAACCGCGATGCAGGCGCCGTCTGCGAGAGTGCCTCCCGAGACGAGCTCGCCGCGCCGCAGGGCGGTCCGGGTCACCTCGGTCCGGTCGGCGGAGTCGGAGCCGTAGCCGCCAAAGCTGAAGAAGCGGTTGAGTCGCGCCCGGGCAAGCTTGATGTGGGCGGCAGCCTCGATGTTCCCGGTCACGAGGCCGAGCAGCATGCCGCGCTCGATCAGCTTTGCCAGCAATTGCTCGACCCCAGGCATCGTGCGATAGCCATCCGACTCGGCGACCGTGTCGGGGAGGTGGCGGAGATAAGCGGCAATGGCCTTCGATCGCTCCGCCTGAGTCCCCTCGCGACCGATCACCTCCCGGAAGACGATTGCGGCGATCTCCGGATCGGTCATGCCGGCGTCGGTGTGCTCGTCGATGTTGGCTTCGACGCCGTGGAGCTCTTCAAAGCCCCGCTGCCACGCCGCGGCGCCGGCGCCGCCTGTGACCAGCAGCGTGCCGTCGATGTCGAAGAGAACGGCTCGCACTGCGCCGGGCCCTGCAGCGTCATCTCCGACAGGCTCTCCGCCTCCGTCCCTGCTCACGGCTTTCCCCGGCGGCTCAATCGTTGAGGATGTCGCGCTGCGCGAGCAGGAACAGCAGGGCGAGGGCGGGGAGCACGATGACGGTGGCGGCGACGAAGACGACCATGATCGCACCTAGTGTCTGGTGTGGTGCCGCCGACTCGGTGATCTTCAGCGAGGTCGGCAGCAGGTAGGGAAACTGGGCGACGCCCCAGCCCCAAATCACAGCCACCACGGCACCGATGGCCAACGGGCGCAGGCCGCGCCGCGCGCCGCGCAGCAGCATCGCGATGACAGCGAGCCCGCAAAGCCCGGAGACGAGGACCAGCGGAAGGCCCTCGCCCGTCAGTCCGTCATAGACGAATCGCGCGTCTGCATGCAGAGCGAAGATGCCGGCCAGCGCGAAGCCGCCCGCGACGAGCGCGGCGAGGAGCGCGCGGCGGGAAAAGTACTCCTCGAGGTCGGCCATGCCGCTGCGACGCGCATCGGAGATGAGGAACACGGCGGCCAGGTAGGCGCCGCTGGTCACGAAAAGGGCGCCGGTCAGCAGCGGCAACGGCGCGATCCAGCTGGAGAACGGATCGCCGTTGCCGTCCGCGGGCACGTTTCCCGCGGCCACCGCCCCCACCACGGTTCCCATGAAGAACGGCGTGAGCACCGACGAGAGGGCGAAGGCGGCACCCATGGCTCGTCGGTTCTTCAGCGAGTGAATCGACTTGCGAAAGGCAAAGCCCGCTCCACGAAGGACGATCCCAAGCGCGGCCAGTGTGAGGGGCACATACAGCGTCGACATCAGCGCCCCGAACGCGTCCGGGAAGGCGGTCCAGAAGACGACCAGGATGAAGATCAGCCAGACGTGGTTGGCCTCCCAGACCGGGGTTAGGGAGCGCTGAATCAATGCTCGCGGTCGCTCGCCCTTCTCGGCATCGCCGGCGATCAGGTCCCAGAAGCCGGCGCCGAAGTCGGCACCGCCGAACACCGCATACAGGGTCGCCCCAGTCCAAAGGATCACCGCCGCCACGTCCGCCCGCGTCATCAAAGCCCCCTCTCACGCCTCGCCAGTTGGGCCATGAACAGGTAGCCACCGTACCTCGCCGGCGCCCAGCCTGCCGCGAATCCGATCCACCGCTGATCCGTTCGCGCCGTTCCCTGCACCGAGCTCACGGCGCTCGCTCCGTCAACTCACCGGGCGGCCCGTAGGGAACCTCGCCGGCCTCCTCCGCCGCGCGCCAGCCCCGGGACATCGAGCGAAGTACGAGGACCGCACCCGTGCCGAGCGCCGCATACAGCGCCACCACCACGGCAAACGCGAACCAGATCCCATCCGCCCGTGTCACCGCATCGGATGTGCGCATGAACCCCTGCACGATCCACGGCTGGCGCCCAACCTCGGTGACGATCCAACCGCACCACAGAGCCAGAATCGCAGCGGCGCCGGTGACCGCGACCGCACGCAGGAACCACGGCGTACGGGGGATGTCGCGCCGCCGCCACCAGACGAACCCCAACCATGCGCCGAGCGCAAGCAACGCGCTTCCGATCCCGACCATCGCATCGAACGCGAGATGGAGCAGCGTGTTGGCGGGCGGGCGGTCCTGTGGCGGGAAGGAGTCGAGGCCGGTCACCTCGGTATCGGTGCTGAACCCGACCAGAAACGAGTCGAGGCCGGGGATCCCGATCGCGCCCTTGACGCCGTCGCTGGTGCAGATTCCCCCGATGTACTCGGTCTGGTTCGTCCCGGTCTTCTGGATGCACTCCATGGCGGCGAACTTGGCCGGCTGGTGGTCGGCGACAGCGCGCGCGGCCGTGTCGCCCACGAAGAGCTGGATCGGAGTCGCGACGCAGGCAACTGTGAGCGGAATCAGCAATCCGAGGCGGTGGAGGCGATCACCCCTCCCGCGCAGCATGCCCACCGCGTAGATCGAGGCAACGAGGAAGCCCGCGACCATGTAGGCGGCGAGGATCATGTGCGGGACCTCGTAACTCCAGGCGGGGTTGAAGAGAATCTTCAGCGGCTCGGTTTCGACGACCCGGCCCGCCTGTTCGACGAACCCCTGCGGCTGGTTCATCCATGAATTGGCGGTGACGACAGCGAAGGCGCCGCCGATCCCGGTGATCACCATCGGAACCCCGGACCAGAAGTGCGCCCAGCCGCTCAGCCGCTTCCAGCCGTAGATGTAGACGGCGAGGAAGATTGCCTCGGTGAAGAAGAAGATCCCCTCGATCGCGAAAGCGATCCCGAACGCGTCGCCGAAGCGCGCCATGAAGCGCGGCCAGAGCAGGCCGAACTCGAAGCTGAGGACCGTGCCGGTGACCGCGCCAACGGCGAAGGTGACGGCCATCGCCTTCGACCAGCGCCGCGCCAGCCGCATCGCGTCCTCGTCGCCGCGCCTCAACCCCATCCAGTTGGCAATCAAGATGATCGCTGGCAGGGCGACGCCGAGAGAAGCGAGGACGATGTGGAAGCCGAGCGTGAATGCCATCAGCTCGCGCGCCGCAAGCAGATTGGACTCCGATGCCGCGAGCGGTAGGGAGTCGAGAGGGGGCACTCCCTACTCTCCGGAACCCTCCCGCCTCGCCTGGCGGTAGCGACGGATCAGGGCGTTCGTCGAGCTGTCGTGGCTCAGCTTCGGCTCCTCCGGAGATTGCAGCTCGGGGACGATTCGATTCGCCAGCACCTTGCCCAGCTCAACCCCCCACTGGTCGAAGGAGTCGATCCCCCAAACCGCCCCCTGCGTGAAGACGCTGTGCTCATACAGCGCGACCAGGGTGCCGAGCGTCCGCGGCGTCAGCCGCTCGACGAGGATCGCGTTGGAGGGTCGGTTGCCCTCCATCACGCGGTGTGGGACGACGTCGTGCGGCGTTCCCTCCTCGCGCACCTGCTCGGGCGTTTTGCCGAAGGCGAGTGCCTCGGCCTGCGCGAACACGTTCGAGACCAGCAGGTCGTGGTGCTCGCCAAGGGGATTGTTCGAGTGCATGAAGCCGATGAAATCGCAGGGGATCAGCCGCGTTCCCTGGTGGATCAGCTGGTAGAAGGAGTGCTGGCCGTTGGTCCCCGGCTCGCCCCAGAAGATCGCCCCGGTGTCGTAGTCGACACGGGCCCCGTCGAGCGTCACGTGCTTGCCGTTCGACTCCATTGTCAGCTGCTGCAGGTAGGCCGGGAAGCGGTGCAGGTACTGGTCATATGGCAGCACCGCGCAGGTCTGAGCGCCGAAGAAATCGCCGTACCAGACGCAGAGCAGCCCCATCAGCGCGGGCAGGTTCTCGGCCAGCGGCGCCTCGCGGAAGTGCTCGTCCATCGCATGGAAGCCGGCGAGCATCTCGCCGAACTGCTCCGGGCCGATCGCCAGCATCGTCGAGAGGCCGATCGCCGAGTCCATCGAGTAGCGACCGCCGACCCACTCCCAGAAGCCGAACATGTTCTCAGTGTCGATGCCGAACTTGGCCACCTCGCCGGCATTGGTAGAAACGGCGACGAAATGCTTTGCGATTGCGGCCTCGTCCCCCCCCAACCCGGCGAGTGCCCACTCGCGGGCGGTGCGGGCATTGGTCATCGTCTCCAGCGTCGTGAACGTCTTCGAGGCAATTACGAAGAGTGTCTCCTCGGGGTCGAGGTCGTGAGTGCACTCGGCGAAGTCGGTGCCGTCGACGTTTGAGACGAAGCGAAACGTCATGTCGCGACGGCTGAAGTGGCGTAGCGCCTCATACGCCATCACCGGGCCCAGGTCGGAGCCGCCGATGCCGATGTTGACTACGTTGCGGATCGGCTTGCCGGTGTTGCCCGTCCACTCGCCCGAACGGACGCGGTCGGCGAAGGCGCCCATCCGATCGAGCACGGCGTGGACCTCCTTCACCACATCGACGCCGTCGACGAGAAGTGAGCGGTCGCGCGGCATTCGCAGCGCCACGTGGAGCACCGCGCGGTCCTCGGAGACATTGATGTGCTCCCCGGCGAACATCGCATCGCGCCGCTCCTCAACGCCACGCTCGTGCGCCAGCTTCTTGAGCAGGTCCAGCGTCTCGTCCGTGATCCGGTTCTTGGAGAAATCGAGGTGCAGCCCGGCGCCCTCGGCAACCAGGCGCTCGCCGCGGTCGGGGTCCGAGTCGAAGAGCTCGCGCAGGTGGGCGCCTCGAAGCGCGGCGAAGTGCTGCTCGAGCGCCCGCCAGGACACGCACTCTCGCAGCGGGGCGGCGCTCATCGCGCCGCCAGCCGCTCGCGCTCGGCCTCGATCGACTTCATCAAGTCCGCCCAGGAGTCGTCGAAGCTCTGCTTTCCCTCCTCCTGGAGCTGGGCGGCGAGCGCCTCGCAGTCGATCCCGGCTGCGCCGAACTCGGCCAGCACCTGCTCCGCGTCGCCGCCGTCTTCGGGCAGCGGCTCGCGCACGGTGCCGTGGTCGGCGAAATCCTTCAGCGTGGCCTCGGGCATCGTGTTGACCGTGAACGGCGCCGCCAGCGCCTCTATATAGAGGACGTCGGAGGCCTCGGGGTCCTTGGTGCCCGTGCTGGCCCACAGCAGCCGCTGGGGGCGGGCGCCCTCGTTGGCAAGGCGCTGCCAGCGCTCGGAGTCCAGCAGCTCCCGGTAGGCCTGATAGGTCCGCATCGCGATCGCGATCCCCAGCCTGTCGCGCAGCTCGTCGGGCACCGTGTCCATCACCGCCTTGTCCCAGCGGCTGACGAAGATCGAGGCGACCGAGCCCACCGCGGGATCCAGCCCCGCCTTGATCCGCCGTTCGACGCCCTTCATGAAGGCGTCCGCCGCGCCGAGGTAGTGCGCGCGGGAGAAGAGCAGGGTGACGTTGACCGGGACGCCGGCGAAGACCGCCTCCTCGATCGCGACGCGGCCCGCCCCCGTGCCCGGGATCTTGATGAAGAGGTTCTGACGGTCCGCCTCGCCGTGCAGCTTCGTCGCCTGCTCGATCGTGGCGTCGGTGTCGTCGGCGAGCAGGGGCGACACCTCGAGTGAGACCCAGCCGTCGACGCCGTCGGTCCGCTCGTGCACCGGCGCGAAGACGTCGGCTGCCTCGCGAAGGTCGGAGAGGGCCAGCTCGAAGAAGAGCTCCTCGGTGGAGTCGGCGCCCGGCCCCGCGGCCGCCACCTGCTCGTCGTAGGCATCGCCGCCGGAGATCGCCTTGTCGAAGATCGTGGGATTCGAGGTGAGGCCGGTGACGGTCAGCTCGTCGATGTAATGGCTCAAGCTTCCGTCGTCCAGCATCGTGCGGGTGATGTTGTCGAGCCACAGGCTCTGGCCCAGATCGTGCAGCTGCTCGGTTGGATTCACAACTCTCCCTCCGCTCGCCTACGCGTTTCGCTTTGCCCTCTCACCCGCCACCTCTCTGGATCACCTCACGCGCCGCTTCGGCGACCCGGTCCGGAGTGAACCCGAACTTGGTCTGGACGTCCTTGAGAGGTGCCGAGGTGCCGAAGGTGTGCATGCCGATCCGGGTCCCGCCGGGTCCCACGTAGTGGTCCCAGCCAATCGTCGAGGCCTCCTCTACAGATACCCGGGCGGCGATCTGCGGCGGCAGGACCTCGTCACGGTAGGAGGCGTCCTGCCGGTCGAACAGCTCCCAACAGGGGAGGCTGACAACGCGCGAGCGAACGCCGTCGGCGGACAGCTCCTCATGGGCGGCGAGCGCCAGCGCCACCTCGCTGCCGGTGGCGATCAGGATCACCTCCGGATCGCCGCCGTCTGGGTCGGCCAGCACGTACCCACCGCGCCGCAACCCCTCCGCCGAAGCGTAGGTGGAGCGATCGAGGATCGGAACGCTCTGGCGGGTCAGGACGAGGGCGACCGGCTGGTGGGTGCGGTCGATGGCAACCCTCCAGGCCTCGGCGACCTCGTTGGCGTCGGCCGGGCGGATCACGTCGAGGCCTGGAATCGCGCGCAGCGAGGCGAGCTGCTCGACCGGCTGGTGGGTCGGCCCGTCCTCGCCAAGGCCGATCGAGTCGTGGGTGAAGACGTGGATCACGGGCAACTCCATCAGCGCCGAGAGGCGGATCGCGGGGCGCGCGTAGTCGGAGAAGGTGAGATAGGTGGACCACAGCGGGCGCAGCTTGGAGAGCGAGAGGCCGTTGGAGATCGCCGCCGCCTCGTGCTCGCGAATCCCGAAGTGCACCTGGCGGCCCTCGTAGGCACCGGGCTCGAAGTCGACCGCGCCGTCGAAGTCCAGGCGAACCGCGGTCGAGTCGGTGAGGTCGGCGGAGCCCGCCAGCAGCCATGGGACCCGTTCGGCAATCGCGTTCTCGACCTGGTTGGAGGCCTTGCGAGTCGCCAGGCCTTTCTCCTCTGGCTCAAATGAGGGGATGGCGGCGTCCCACCCGTCGGGCAGCTCGCGCCTCTGGGTCGCATCGATCTCCGCCGCCAGCTCGGGGTGCGCGCCGGCGTAGCCGGCAAGCGTGCTCTCCCATTCGGCGCGCAGCTCGGCGCCCCGCCTGCCGATCCCGGCGGCGAAGTGCTCCTTGACGCCATCGGGGACGAGGAACTCGGCGTCCTCGGGCCAGCCGTAGGCGTGCTTGGTCTCCCGCACCTCCTCGGGGCCGAGCGGCGAGCCATGGGCGGCGGCAGTGTCCTGCTTGTGCGGGGAGCCATAGCCGATATGGCTGTCGACGATGATCAGCGTCGGCCGGCCCTGCTCGGCCTTGAACTCCTCAAACGCTCGGGCCATGAGCTCCGTGTCGTTGGCGTCCCCGACCCGGGTCACGTTCCAGCCGTATCCCATGAACCGCGCCGCCGCATCGTCTCCGTAGGCGATCTGGGTTTTGCCGTCAATCGTGATGTGGTTGTTGTCGTAGATCCAGCAGAGGTTGTCCAGCTCCAAATGCCCGGCGATCGAAGCCGCTTCGTTGGAGACCCCCTCCATCAGACAGCCGTCGCCGGCAATCGCATAGACGTCGAAGTCGAAGAGCTCGAAGTCGGGGCGGTTGTAGCGGGCTCCCTGCCACTTGGAGGCGATCGCCATCCCGACCGAGGTCGCGATCCCCTGCCCAAGCGGCCCGGTCGTCGTCTCCACCCCCGAGGTCCAGCGGTACTCGGGGTGGCCCGGTGTGCGCGAGTCGAGCTGACGGAAGCGCTTGATGTCCTCGAGGCTCACAGCCGGGTCGCCGACCACCTCATAGCCGGGTTCGACGGCCCTCACGTCCGCCAGGTAGAGCAGCGCGTAGAGCAACATCGACGCATGCCCGGCCGAGAGGACGAAACGGTCGCGTCCCGGCCAGATCGGATCGGCGGGATCGAAGCGAAGGAAGCGCTGCCAGAGCGTGTAGGCCACCGGGGCCATTGCCATCGGCGTCCCCGGATGTCCCGATTCGGCCTTTTGGATCGCGTCGATCGAGAGGGTGCGAATCGTGTTTATGCAGAGCCGGTCAAGGTCCGCGTCCCCGCTGTGCGCTGTGGTCCCGTCGGACGCCATCCGTCCCCTCGACCCTATCGAGTTGGGAGCACGGCCCTGCCGCTTTCGCGATGCCGCGCTGCCAGGCCTTCGTCGGCGGGCTGCAAGCTCGAGGCCCGGTCGACTTCCGCGCCGCCTAATGTCATTGGGTGGATTCCCGACCTCGGAGCGCTTGGGCCCGATCGGGCCGGAGGGGCGTCTGCCGGGATAGAGTGCGGCACCGTGGGAGCCGACGAGGAGAAGCGCATGGTCGCGGAGGCGGCCGCGGAGCTCGTCGAAGACGGAATGACGGTCGGCCTGGGAACCGGCTCGACGGTCGCCCACCTGCTTCCGGCAATAGCCCGCCGCGGGCTCACCGGTATCCGCTGCGTCGCCACATCGGTTGCCACAGAGGATCAGGCGCGAGAGCTGGGGATCCCGGTTGAGGAGTTCAGCGAGCTCGAGAAGCTCGACATCGCTATCGACGGTACCGATCAGGTGACGCCCGACGGCTGGCTGATCAAGGGAGGAGGCGCCGCTCACCAGCGCGAGAAGATCGTCGCCGCGGCGGCCGAGCGCTTCGTCGTGATCGCCGATTCGAGCAAGCCTGTCGAGGCGCTCACGGCACCCGTCCCGCTGGAGCTCCTCGCCTTCGGGCTGCGCTCTACGCTCGCCCGCCTCGGCCCCGACGTCGCGCTGCGCGACGTTCCCCGCAGCCCAGACGACGGTGTGATCGCCGACTACCGGGGCGAGATCGGCGATCCTGGCACGCTTGCCGGCCGCCTCGAGGCAGATCCGGGAATCTCCTCTCATGGCCTTTTCCCACCGAGTATGGTGAGTGAGGTTCTGGTGGGGGAGGGAGGCGCTGTGGACCGCCTGACGCTGGACTGACCCATAGCCCCCTCCCGAGGAGACCCCAGATGACCGACTTCACCGGGCTGGCAATTGCCGGCCGGATCGCCACCCGCGACGATTCCGACTGGGACGAGGCCCGCGCCGCGTGGAACCTGTCCGCCGACCAGCGTCCTGAGGCGGTCGTCTTTGCGGAGAGCGCCGAGGACGTTGCCGCGACCGTCCACTTCGCCGCAGGGAACGATCTGCGGATCGCCGCCCAGGGCACTGGCCATGGAGCGGCGCCTCTCGCGCCGCTTGCCGGGACGCTTCTGCTCAAGACGGAGCGAATGCGAGGCATCGAGGTCGACCCCGAGGCACGCACTGCCCTGGTCGAGGCCGGCGTACTCTCCGCCGAGCTGGGCGGAGCGGCAAACGAGCATGGCTTCTGCTTCATGCCGGGGTCATCGCCCGACGTCGGCGTCACCGGCTACACGCTCGGCGGCGGCCTCAGCTGGCTGGGACGCCGCCACGGTTTCGCCTGCAACCAGGTCGCGGCAATCGAGGTCGTGACAGCGGATGGGGAGCCCCGCACCGTCGACGCCGAGAGCGATCCCGACCTCTTCTGGGCGCTGCGCGGCGGCGGAGGCGGCTATGCAATCGTCACCGCCCTCCGACTCGAACTGCTCCCAATCGCGGAAATCTACGCCGGCTCGCTTCTCCTGCCGGCCGAGGCCGGCGCCGAGGCGGTGCGCGCCTACCGCGACTGGACCGAAACGGTTCCCGACGATGTCACCTCGATCGTCCGCTTCCTCACCCCGCCGCCGATCCCCGACGTTCCCGAGCCGATCCGCGGTCGCCCCCTGCTGACTATCGGCGCCGCCTGCATTGGCAGCCAGGCCGAAGGCGAAGCGCTCGTCGCCCCGCTGCGCGAGCTCGGCGAGCCGATCATGGACACCTTCGCCTGGATGCCGACCGCGGAGCTGAGCCACATCCACTTGGACCCCGAGGACCCGGTGCCCGGGCTCGGAGAAGGCAAGACGATCCGCGAGCTGCCCGACGAGGCAATCGACGCGTTTGTCTCGGTGGCCGGACCGGGCTCGGGCTCGCCGCTTCTGCTCAGTGAGCTGCGTCAGATCGGCGGGGCCCTCGGCCGGTCGGCCGAGAATGGCGGCGCCCTCTCACACCTCGACGCAGCCTTCGCGCTGTACAGCGTCGGCATGCCGATGACCCCCGAGATGGGAAGGGCGATCCCCGCCCATCTGGAGAGGATCGAGGAAGCGATGCGCCCGTGGATCGCCGACGGCGGCTATTACAACTTCACCGAAGACTCCTGCAGCGTCGATGCGATCCTGCCGCCGGACGTCTGCCGCCGCCTCGCCGAGGTGAAGCGCCGCTGGGACCCCGACGAGCGCATCGTCGCCAACCACGCGGTCTCCCCGACCAGAACCTGACACCGAACCGAGGAGTTGGTGCGTTTGGGAATGGTCGATGACGGGGGCCCCGCGCCTGGACCGCCTGGACGAGTTGAAGGCCCGGCGGTGAGTTGTCAGAGCCCGCGAACGCTGCCGGAGGTCATTCCGCCGGTCTCCCGGCAGCAGCCTCGTCGCAGACGACGACCATGTCATCGTTCTGCACACGGCCGGCCGGGACCGATGTGTCGCCGTCCAGCAACCTGGCGAGCGGCTCGCGCCCGGCCTCGCCGATAACCAGCCAGAGGATCCTGCGGGCGGAGGACAGCTCGCGATAGGTGAGGGTCATGCGACGGTGTCCCTGGTACTCCCCCGTGGTCGTCGCGACGCGCCGGTCGCTCACATCGAGCACGGGGTCACCTGGGACAAGCGATGCCGTGTGGCCGTCCGGACCGATGCCCAGGTGGACGAGATCCAGCGGGTTCGGAAGCTGGGACTCATAGTCCGCCGCCGCCGCATCGAGGTCGCGGCTGGTGACCGGCATCGGCCGCACGGCCGCCTGGTGGGCAATCGAGAGCATCCCGACCAGGTGCGTCAGGTTGCGCTCCGTGTCGCCGGGCGGGGCGACTCGCTCGTCCACCTGGAAGATCTGGGTGGTCTCCCACGGCATCTCTGCGAGGTCGCCGAGCAGGGCGATCATCCGCCAGGGCGTCTTGCCACCGCTGAGTGCGAGGGAAAACTCGCCGCGGGCCTCGACGGCATCCTGGCCCGCCGCCGCAATCAGCTCGGCGCCGCGCCGCGAGGCAGCATTTGCGTCAGGGAAGACCTCCGTCTCGATTGCCACCCGCCCACCCGCCCCGCTCGGTCAGGCCTTCTTCTCGTCGTGGCCACCGAACTGTTTGCGCATCGCCGACAGCACCTTGTCGCCGAAGTCGTCGAGTCCCCGCGAGAAGAAGCGCTCATACAACGCCGTCGTGAGGACCGGGGCGGGCACGCCCTCGTCGATGGCCGCGATCGAGGTCCAGCGACCCTCGCCGGAGTCCGAGACGCGACCGGCAAAGTCGGCGAGGTCGGGTGATTCCTGCATCGCCGCCGCGGTGAGGTCGAGCAGCCAGGAGCCGATCACGCTTCCCCGCCGCCAGACCTCCGTCACCTCGGGCAGGTCGAGGTCGTACTGGTAGTACTCCGGCTGCTCGAGCGGGGCCGTCTCTGCGTCGGCCTCGCGCTTCACCTTTCCGGCGTTGGCATTGCGAAGGATGTTGAGCCCCTCCGCGTAGGCAGCCATCACGCCGTACTCGATCCCGTTGTGGACCATCTTCACGAAATGGCCGGCGCCGTTCGGCCCGCAGTGCAGATAGCCGTTCTCGGAGGGCGACGGCTCGCCGGAGCGACCGGGGGTGCGCTCCGCAGATTCGACTCCCGGCGCCAGGGTGGCGAAGATTGGATCGAGGCGGCTGACGGCATCGTCGGGCCCCCCGATCATCAGGCAGTAACCGCGCTCCAGGCCGAACACCCCACCGCTCGTGCCGCAGTCGACGAAGTCGATGCCCTTCTCGCGAAGCATGTCCGCGCGACGGATGTCGTCGCGGTAGTAGGAGTTCCCACCGTCGATGATCGCGTCGCCCGTCTCGAGCACAGCCGCGACCTCCTCAATCGTCTTCTCGGTGATGTCCCCGGAAGGGACCATCACCCAAACGCCCCGGGGCGCAGTCAGCTTCGAGGCAAGCTCCTGCAACGAGCTCGCACCCTCGGCGCCCTCGCCGACAAGCTCGGAGATCGCGTCCGCGTTGACGTCGTAGACGACGCAGCGGTGGCCGTCGCGCATCAGACGCCTGGCCATGTTGGCCCCCATCCGGCCGAGGCCGACGATTCCGAGCTCCATCAGCAACTCCTCCCTCGAAAGGTTCGCTCCGGCTCCACTAGCCCTAACCCTACGCGACCGCATGCGCGCTCGGATAGCCTGGCGAGCGATGGCCAAGCAGAACGACGGGGCGGCTGCGGACGTGCTGACGATCTTCGGGATCAGCGGCGACCTGGCGAAGAAAATGACCTTCCGGGCGCTCTACCGGCTGGAGGCGCGGGGAAAGCTCGACTGCCCGATCGTCGGCGTGGCCCTCGACGACTGGGACGACGCAACGCTGCGCGACCACGCCCACAACGCGATCGGCGCCACGGTCGGCAGCCCTGATGAGGACGTCTTCGACCGCCTCGCGGCCCGCTTCTCATACGTGCAGGGTGACTATTCCGACGCCGCCACCTTTAAGCGTGTTGGCGAGGCGATCGGCAAGTGCCGCCAACCGGTCTTCTACCTGGAGATCCCGCCGTCGCTATTCGCCACGGTGGTTGGCGGCCTGGGCGAAGCCGGCCTGACCGAGAGCGCCAGGGTGGTGATCGAGAAGCCTTTCGGGCACGACCTCGACTCGGCTCGGGCGCTCAACGCCGAACTGCACGAGACCCTCGCCGAGGACCAGATCCTGCGGATCGACCACTACCTCGGCAAGGAGCCGGTGATGGACATCGCCTACCTGCGCTTCGCCAACTCCCTGCTGGAGCCGGTCTGGAATCGCGAGCACGTCGCCCACGTCCAGGTGACGATCGCCGAGGACTTCGGGGTAGAGGACCGGGGCCGCTTCTACGACGCTGTGGGCGCGATGCGCGACGTAATCCAAAATCACGCCCTGCAGGTCCTCTCGCTGGTCGCGATGGAGCCCCCCTCTGGGAATCAGCCCGACTCGATCCGCGACAAGAAGGTCGAGCTGTTCCGCGCCGTCCGCGCCGCCGACCCGAAGCGCTACGTGCGTGGCCAGTACGACGGCTTCCTCGGGGTGGAGAACGTGGCTCCCGACTCGACCACCGAGACCTTCGCCGCGGTCGAGCTGGCAATCGACAATTGGCGCTGGAGCGGCGTCCCATTCTTCATCCGGGCCGGCAAGAACCTGCCGGTCAAGGCCAGTGAGGTGAACGTCGTCTTCAAGCGCCCGCCGCGCCTCGGCGTCGGGCGGGGCAGGCTCCCAGAGCCGAACCAGATGACGGTTCGGATAGAGCCCAAGCCTGGAGCACGCACCCGCCTCTACGCGAAGAAGGCCGGAGAGGAGGCGGTTGAGCCGGCCGACCTCGCGGTGCTCTTCGAGAAGGTCCCCGGAGAGGACCCCGAGCCCTATGAGCGGCTGCTCGGCGACGCGCTAGCCGGCCGCAGCCAGCTCTTCACCCGCGAGGACGCCGTCGAGGAGACCTGGCGGATCGTGCAGCCGTTGCTCGACGACCCCGGTTCCGTTCACCCGTACACGCCGGGCACCTGGGGGCCAAAGGAGGCCGACAACCTGACCCGCGGGCTCTGCCAGTGGTACGAACCCTGGCTTCCCTGACCGGCCGGCCCGCCGGCGGCGGGCCGGTCCACCCTTGCGGCCTCTCCCTATAGATCGACGGTTGTGGCCCGCGATTGGCGAGGCGACCCAATGCCGACTGGCATGCTAGGTTTTTGGAAGGTGTCATTAGGTATGCCTAATCAGCGATCCCGTCGGCCCAAATGGAACGAGAAAGGCAGGCCAGCTGAATGATCCCGACTCTCGTCATCGCCCTCCGAGAGGGAGTCGAGGCTTCGCTGATCGTCGGGATCATCGCTGCCTTTCTGGTCAAGGAGTCGAGGGGGGATGCGTTGCGGCAGATGTGGGTCGGCGTCGCGATCGCGATAGCCCTCTGTATCGGCGTCGCCGTGGTGCTGCGCGTGGTCGGCCAGCAGCTTCCGCAGCGAGAGCAGGAGGGGCTGGAGACGGTGATCGGCCTCATTGCCGTCACCGCGGTCAGCTACATGATCGTTTGGATGCGCCGTCACGCACGCAGCTTCAAGGCAGCACTTGAGGGCAGCGCAGCCACCGCGCTTGCGACCGGATCGACGCTCGCACTGGTCGGCATGGCGTTCCTTGCCGTCCTGCGCGAGGGCTTTGAGACCTCTGTCTTCATGCTCGCCGCATTCCAGGACGCCAGCGACACGACGGCCGCCGGGGCCGGCGCGGTGGTCGGGCTGCTCACCGCTCTGGCAATCGGCGTTGGCATATACCGGGGCGGTGTGCGCATCAACCTGGCTCGATTCTTCCGGGTCACGGGATTGGTTCTGGTCTTCGTCGCCGCAGGCCTGCTGGCGACCTCGCTGCACACGGCCCACGAGGCGGGCTGGTTCAACGGGTTGCAGTCCCAGGCTCTCGACCTCACCTGGCTGGTCCAGCCGGGAACGATCTCCGGGTCGCTTCTTACCGGGATGCTCGGCCTGCAGCCAACGCCGACGCTGGGTGAGGCGCTGATCTACGCGATGTATGCGGCTCCGATGGCTGTCTACGTCCTCTGGCCCGACCGTCTGCGCCTCCGCCGCGCCCCGGCGCGCACCCGCACTGCGCCGGCCGAGAGCCCTGCCTGAGAGGTCCAGCTGGTATTCCGACTCCTCACTGCCGGAATTTGTTCAGTGCGCTAACTCCCGTCTCGTTCGATGAAAGGAACGCCCCGACAATGAATCGAGTCCTCCTACGCCTCCCCCTGATCGCGCTGGGAATCGGGCTGGTCGCGGTCTTCGCAACCGCCTGTGGCTCCGGCAGCGACGAAGCCCCTGCTGGAGCCAAGACGCTGTCATTCAAGCTGACTGACCAGGGCTGCGATCCCGCCGAGGCCAAGGTCCCCGCCGGGCCGGTCTCCTTCGAGGTCGAAAACGCCGGAACGAGCAAGGTCACCGAGTTCGAGGTGCTCGACGGAACGGAGATCCTCGGTGAGAAGGAGAATCTCTCCAGCGGCTTCTCAGCTGACTTCACTTTGACGCTGGAAGAGGGCACCTACACCCTCTACTGCCCGGGCGGCGAGAACGAGCGCGGCACGCTCACCGTCACCGCCAACTAGAGGTTCGATGTGGGTTATCCCCACACACGGATGACGCAGCATGCCGTCGTTGGATCACCGCCGGCGGGCCTCAGCGACCGCTGCGGCGAAGGGCTATTCCGGTGAGGATCTCGCGGACGATGCGGTCGGCAAGCAGCGCGGTGATATCGGCCGAGCCGACCGCGGTGGGTATCACCTCAACCAGCTCGGCGCCGACGAGATCCAGCCGTGAGGCCAGCGCCCGGCAGGCTCGCAGCAGCTCATCGCTCGTCATTCCTCCCGGCTCCGGCGTTCCGGTGCCGGGAGCGAAGGCAGGATCGAGAACGTCGATGTCGACCGAGAGGTAAGTCGGGCCCTCCCCCACCGACGTTGCCACCGCCTCGACCAACTCGTCGATGCCCAATTCGCGCACCTCGTGCATGAAGATGCTGGTGATGCCCTGCTCGCGCTGCCAGGCGAACTCTGCCTCTCCGGGCCAGTAGCCGCGCAGGCCGACCTGGACATAGCGACCCGAATCGACGTGGCCCTGCTCTACGAGCCGCCGCATTGGGGTCCCATGCGACACCTCGACCCCGAAGACCTCGGCGCCCGTGTCCGTATGGGTGTCGAAGTGAACGAGGCCAACCGGGCCATGGCGGGATGCGCAGGCGCGAATGTCGGGCTCGGCGATGCCATGGTCGCCACCGAGAACGATCGGGACTGCCCCCGCCTCGAGCACCTCGCCGACGGTGCGCTCGATTGCCGCATGGGTGCGAGCCGGATCGGCGGGCAGGACCGGCGCATCTCCGTAGTCGACGACCCGCAACTCCGCGAGCGCGTCGATGCCGGCCTCCAGGTGGGGTCCCGGCGGGCAGCTCGCGGCGCGGATCGCCCGCGGCGCGAAGCGCGCTCCGGGGCGATCGGAGACAAGGTCGTCGGTCGGCGCCCCGACGATCGCAACATTCGCTCCAACCAGCTCGGTGGGGTCCTCCGTGTAGGGGACGCCTGCAAAGCTCAGCAACCCGGCGAAATCGGGCTTCTCCCCGTGCTCGCGCCAGCGCTCCAGCGGATCGATCACGTCCGGGCCAGTCTCCCACTTCGACACAATTTCTCCAGTGGGGCGGGGCGAAAGGGTCGAGAAGCTGGGTCAATAGGTCGAAGAGAATTCCGATGGCAAAGCCACCGATAGGCAACGTTCCGCGCCCGGCCCGCGCCGCGGCTGTCGCCTTCTGCCTGCTGGCACTGCTGGGCTCTGCGGCGCTGGCTATCGCACCGGCGGCCAGCGGCATGTCGCTGCTGCCCCGCGGGAACAAGGTCTTCTTCGGCACCTCCGACACCGGCAATCCGGCGGACTTTGGGGAATTCAGCCGCACGCTGCGCAAGCACCCGGCTTTGATCCAAACCTTCCGCTCCTGGGGGTCCGACTTTCCCGAGTCGATCCAACGCTGGCAGGCCTCCCGGGCACGCCCGGTGCTGCACATCACCACCGCCGACTCCGGCGACGGCCACGAGCTCATCAGCCCCCGTGCGATCGCCAGGGGCGAGGGCGACCGCTACCTGATCCGTCTCAACCGACTGTTCTGGGAGAAGAAGATGCGCGCCTACATACGCCCGCTGGGCGAGCCGAACCGCTGCGTCAACACCTACGCCGCCTTCGACTGCTCGGGCAAGCTGCGCGACGCCGCCCACAGGCCTCGCTGGTACAAGCGCGCCTTCCGTCGCATCTACCTCGTCGTCCACGGCGGCGGCAAGCGGCGCCAGATCAACCACCGCCTGCACGAAGCCGGTCTGCCCCCGCTGCACAGCCGGCTGGGCGGGCTTCCCAAGGCGCCGGTGGAAGTCGTCTGGAGCACGCTTCCGGCCGGCTCGCCGACGGTCCCCCATAACCGCCCGCGCCACTTCTACCCCGGCAGCCGCTGGGTCGACTGGGCGGGCACCGACATCTACTCCGACAACCAGGACTGGAAGGGCCTCACCGGCCTCTACAACCGCTTCGCCGGCAAGCCCTTCGCAATCACCGAGTGGAGCGTCTCCACCGGCGATGACCTGAGCTTCGTCCGCAAGCTGATGACCTGGGTGCGGCGTCACCGTCGCTGCGCGATGCTCGTCTACTACCAGGACTTCGGCTCCTCCAGCTCCTACCGGATTCAGAACTGGCCGGCCAGCCTCGGCGTGCTGCGCAACCAGTTGCACTCACCACGCTTCCCGGCATTCGCGCCGTACCCGCCGAAGGCCCCTCCGCCGCCGCCCGGTGGAGTGAGCCCCTAGATGAGTAGTTCCACGACCAGGCCCACCTGGATGACGCGCCCGGCACACTGCGCGTCCCTGCGTCCTCGGGCTTGCCTTTGCCAACCGGCAAAGGCTGCGCCCTGCGTCCTCGGTCTGCTTGGCCGGGCGCGCCCCCAGTCACACCTCGCCGTGGAACTACTCATCTAGGGCTTCTCAGCGCGTCGGGGCTTGGGCGCCGGCCGCGCCCGCATGTTGCCGGCAACGCCGGCCTTGTACCTGTACGGCTGCAGGGCGCTGATGCTCGAGTAGCCAACCAGGTAGATGCGGCGCCCATCCGATATGACGGGCGTATAGGTGCCCCGCTTGTAGCGGAAAACGCGACGGCCGCCCCTCATCGCAAAGCCACTCGTCGAGCCGTTGCTGAACTCGGCCACATAGACGATGTTGCCGACGGCGGTAAGTGAGCCGATCACCGAGCCGCCCGCGGAGCGGATCCAGCGCGGCTCGCCGGTCTTCGCGTTGAACGCGTAGACGTTTCCGTCGAAGGAGCCGATGTACACCGTCGGCCGGGTGTGCCGGGTATTGGCTACCGCCGGCCCGGAGTAGACATAGCCGCCGGTCGAGTAGCTCCAGGCCAGCGTCCCATCCTTCTCGTCGAAGCTGTAGACGCGATGGTCGTTGTTTCCTGCGAAGACGCGGCCGTAGGCCACCGCCGGGGTCGAATAGAAGTCGCCCGAGGTGCCGAAACCCTGCCCAAGCGAGCCACTCTGCCATTTCAGCTTGCCATTCCTGGCAACCACGGCGTTCATGTAGCCGCCGTAGTCGCCGACGTAGAGGACCCCCCGGTGGTAGGCAGGCGCCGACTTGACCGGCCCGCCCAGTGTGGTCGCCCAGCGAACGTTGCCGTTGCGGGTGCTGAGCGCGAACAGCTGTCCGTTCTCGCAACCGAAGTAAAGCGTGCGGCCAATCACCAGAGGTGAGGACTCGGCGCGCCCCGGCAGGGATCGCTTCCAGATCAGCTTGCCGGTCCTGGCGTCCAGCTTTACGACGTGTCCGGGGACCAGGTTGACGATGTAGAGCCGGTGCCGGTAGTAGGTGGGCGAGGAGGCATTGAGACGCCCGACCACGCGCTGCCAGAGCACTTTGCCGGTGTCGGCGTCGAGGGCGAAGGCCATGCCATTGTTGTTCACGGCGTAGAGCTTGCCGCCGGCGTAGACCGGCGGAAACTCGAGCAGCGGTCGATTGGTGTATCGCCAGAGCAGGCGATACGGCGGCTTCACCCCTTTTGCCGGCAGGTATCGGGTGCGAGCAAGGTCGTAGCCGAATCGCGGCCAGTTGACGGTCCGGGCCTTTGGCTTCCTCGGCTTCTCGGGTTTGAAGGCGACATCGACGTTGTGCACGTCCGGCGGGCGCTTCAGCAACTCATAACCGACCACGACTGCAACCGCCACCGCGACCACACCGGCAGCTAGAGCGATAGCGAGCCGCCGGCGCTCCCGCCAGAACCGCTTCGGATCGCGCCAGCGCGCAGGGGGCCCCGCGCCCGGGCTCACCTGCGCAGCTCCCACATCTCGACGAAGCCGAGATCCGCAAAGCCGAGCCGCTCATAGAGCGGCGCTCCGGCGCGGCTAGCCTGCAGCGAGGCAGTGCGCAGGCCCCGCTCGCGCGCCCGGTCGAGCTCCCGCCACAGCAGCCAGCTCGCCACCCCGCGGCCACGGTGCTCCGGTGGCGTCGCCACACCGGTTACGCAGCAATCGTCGCCGACCTCGATCGTCCCGACGCAGCCGATCGCCTCCTCCCCCTCGTAGGCGGCGTGCCAGCGGATAGCGGTCTCGCCTGCAAGGCCGGCCCGGAAGCCGTCGGGCCCGTAGCCGTAGGCACGGTCGTTGAGCTCGGCGGCCGTCGGCGCATCCCCGGGGCGTGGCTCGATCCCGGCTGGCGCCGGCGGCTCGGACGCGAGGTCGAGCAGGTCGAGGGCCATCGCACGCGGCTCCGCATCCAGCTTGTGCCCGCGAGCGGCGAGCATTCGCGCAGTCCCGCGATCCCCGTCGGGGACCCATACGGTCCAGGCCCGCACGCCATTCTGGTCATACGTCTCCCCCAGCCGCCCGACCTCCTCCTCCAGCGCCGCCGCCTCGCTGTAGTAGACCGAATTGAACAGCGAGCGCTGAGGCGTGGATGGAGCCACCGCGGCCAGCAGACCCTCGCGCCGCACCAGAGACGAGTCCGGAGCGGAACTGCCAAACGCCTCGACCTCGTCGCGGATGCCGGCAAGCGCCCGCCGCCTCAGCTCCCTATCGCCGATCCGCTGGCCCATCCGGGCCGGCTCAGCCTCCGCTGGCGGCGCGCCGTTCGGACTCGGCGACGATGCCATTGAAAAGCTGCTTGATCGCCAGCTTTGCGCCCATGACCACGACGGACCCGCCAACGGGGACGGTGGGAATCGTGCGGACCGCATAGGTCACCCTGGTGCCATCTCCCTCAGGCGTCAGCTTCACGGTCCCGACATGGTCACGCACGGGAGCTCCCGAGAGCAGCCGGTAGGAGAAGCGGTGCGGCGGATCGTAGGCCAGCACTTCCTCGCGTAACGGTGGGCCCACCAGGCGCAGGACGCGGATTGCCCCCACCCCATTCGGCGCCGGCACTCCCTCTCGCTCGAGCTCCGCGCTTCGCGCCGGAGTGATATCCGCATAGCCGCGGTGGTCGGTCAGCACATCGAAGATGACCTCGGGCGGCGCCACCACACTGCGTTCGAGAGTGAAGCTGGACATAGCGCAGGAGACTACCCAGAAGGCGGGCGGAGCCCGTCAGGCCGCCGCCCACAGCTGAGGATCGGACCCCTCCACCGGCGCAGCCTCGCCGAGAATTGCCAGGTGGTCGAGGCAGGAGAGGACGATCTGCAGGGCCCAGGCGCTGGCAGGTGAGTTGACGTTCTCCAGGCCGAGCAGTGCGGCCACGATGTCGAAGGCGGTTCGCTCGCCGTCGGCGAGCGAACCGCGCACCTTGCCGAACAGCTCATCGACCTGGCGCCTGGCCTCGGCGATCTTGGCCCCGGGGTCGCGAAAGGTGCGGCCGTGGCCGGGGAGGACGAGGCTGACGTCCAGCGGCTCTACCTTCTCCAAGCCCTTGAGAAATTCACCGACCGGGTCCGGGCTGTGGCCGTGGTCGAAGAAGAGGACCGTTCGGCCGAGCAGGTGGTCGCCGGAGATGAGCAGTTTCCGCTCCGGCTGATGCAGGACCACATGGGAGGGGGCATGACCGGGCGTCTCATACACCTGCCAGGTGCCGAGATCGGTGGGCACCTCGACCCCCGGCAGCAGGTCGCGGTCAGGAACGGCGATCGCGTCGATGCCGCTCTCGTCGTCTTTGCGTCTCTCCCGGGAGCGCTCCAGAAGCTCCGCCGGGAAGCCGCTTTTCCGCGCGACCTCTATCCGCCGCTCGAACGATGCAGCGGGGTCTTCGGCAAGTAGCCGGATGTGCTCCCAGGCAGGATGCATCCAGAGTTCGCAGTCCGCTCCCTCGACGATCGGTGCCGCCAGGCCGTAATGGTCGGTGTGGGAGTGCGTGCAGACGAGCAGGCGAACGTCCTCGAGCCCAAACCCGGCCTGGGCGAGTGCCAGATCGAACCGGCGCAAACCGTCCTTGCCTCCGATTCCGGTATCGAAGAGCACGATGCCGCCGTCGGATGCAACTGCCCACACATTGCCGTGCGGCACTCCCGGCCAGGGCAGCGGCAAGCGCAGCCGCCAGACGCCGGGCAGGATCTTTTCGGCCCGCGGCGCCTCCGGCCGCTTGCGCTCGTCCGCCATCGGGTAATCCTTTCAGGGTGCAATGGATTCTCGCGTGAGGACCGCCAAGCAGGTTAGGTTTCACGTTGATCATGCGGAATACCAGCCCAGAGCGCGCCGGTCTGGTTCTTGCCGCGCTGATCCTGGTCGCCGCAGTCGCAAATCTCAACCTCGCGGTAGCCAACGTCGCCCTACCTGAAATCGGCAAGGCCTTCGGCTCGGGCCAGACGACGCTCAACCTGATCGCGGTCGGCTACTCGCTCGGGCTGGCGACCTCGGTCCTCTATCTGGGTGCACTCGGCGACCGCTACGGCCGCAAGATGATGCTTTTGCTCGGCATGGGGATCTCGATCCCGGCCTCGATCCTTGCCGGACTGGCGCCCACCGACGGAGTTCTGTTCATCGCCCGCGTGCTCGGCGGCGTCGCCGCCGGGATGGCCTTCCCGACCACGCTCGCCCTGATCACGGCGCTCTGGTCGGGAGAGGCGAGGACGCGAGCGATTGCGCTGTGGTCTGCGATCGGCGGCGCGATCGCCGCGCTCGGGCCACTGCTCTCGGGCGCGCTGCTCGAGCAGTTCGACTGGGGCTCGGTCTTCCTCGTCACCCTGCCGCTTGCCGTCATCGCCCTTCTATTCGCCTGGCGCTTTGTGCCCAACCACGTCAACGAGACCAGCGACCCGGTCGACAATCTCGGGGGCCTCCTCTCGATGATCCTGGTCGCCGCCATGGTGCTGGCAATCAACCTGGCGCCCGTGTCGGGCGAGGGCCGGGTGGCGATCGCGTTCGGAATCATTGCCCTCGCTGGGGTCATCGCCTTCGTGATCCGCCAGCGTCGCGCTCCCACCCCGCTGTATGACCTCAAGGTCGCCTCTCGCCGGATCTTCTGGGTCGCGGCCTGCGCCGGCATCATCGTCTTCGGCTCGCTGATGGGGGCGATGTTCATCGGCCAGCAGTTCCTCCAGAACGTGCTCGGCTACTCGACCCTCGACTCCGGGCTGGCCATCCTTCCGGCGGCGGCGCTGATGGTCGTCGTCGCGCCCCGCTCCGCAAAGCTGGTCGACGCCCGGGGCGCGCGCTTCACTTTGCTGCTTGGTTACGCGTTCTGCCTGCTCGGCTTCCTCGTCATGCTGCTGCTCTGGAAGCAGGGGATCCCCTACTGGAAGGTCGCCCTCGGCTACGCCCTGATAGGCATCGGGGTCGGCTTCGCCGGCACGCCTGCCTCACACTCGCTGACCGGCTCGGTGCCGGTGAAACGTGCCGGGATGGCCTCCGGCACCGCCGACCTCCAACGCGATCTGGGTGGGGCAATCATGCAATCGATCCTCGGCGCCCTGCTGACCGCCGGCTACGCCGCCTCCATCAACGCGGCGATCGCGTCCTCGCCCGAAGCCGACAAGGTGAACGAGAACGTGCAGGGCGTGCTGACCAAGTCGTTTTCCAGCGCGGCTGACCTGGCGAGCCAGTACCCGGCGTACTCCCAACAGATCATCGCCGCCGCCAAATCCTCCTTCCTGCAGGGCGATGAATGGGCCTACGCCGCTGGCATCGTCGCGATCCTGATCGGCGCGGCTCTCGTCTTCTTCGGGTTCCCAGGGCGCGACGAGGAGAAGGACCTGCTCGAGCGCTACGCCGCAGGGGATGGTTGACCGGTGGATTCGCCCCGCGCGCGGATTCCGTCAGCCGGTCGCTATCTGCTGCGCCGGGGTCTCACGGTGGATTCAGGCTTAGCCTGAATCCACCGATATCGGCGAGACTCTCCGCTACGCAGGCCGCGTTTGGGAGCGATTCCCGCTCACCCAGGTGGTGGTGCTACCTGGGTGGAGGGCATTGACTCCCGGCGAAGGGATGCGGGATGGAGGGGCCGGCGAGATCGGTGGAGTCAGGCTTAGCTGCTGGCCAGGCCGATCGCCAGCAGCGGGAAGCCGGCCATCAGGCCGAGGAAGGCGCCGATCGCCAAGCCTGTGAGGGCGGGGGTGCTGCGCGAGCGGGCACCGGAGACAAGGCCGAGGAAGGCGCCGATCGCGGCGATTGCGAATCCGATCCAGAAGACGTCCGGCATGAGCCGCGGCAGCCTATCGAACCGCTCCGGGCACCGGGCCCGGCCCGAGCTGCTCAGCGTACGGGCTTTACGCGGAAGCCCGCACCGCTGCCGCTGCGGCGGAAGCTGGCAGTCTGCGGCTCGAGCACCCAGGGCGGCGGTAGGTGACCGTTGAAATCGTCAAGGAAACGGGTGAAGAGGCGCGAGGCCTGGACGCAACTGAGGCCTCTCCGCTGCAGGAGAACGATCCAGTAGGGGCCCTTGGCGATGCGCAGCGGACCGATGCGGTCGTTGTTGAGCACGCGGAAGGTGCCCGGGCAGAAGAGCGCACCGTGGCGACCGCCGCCGCCGCTTTCTTCTTCTTCGCCACCTCCGCCCCCGCCACCGCGAGCAACTCGGACAACGTGGAAGCCGACGCCGGGCTTGCGCAGGAAGACCTTGCTGGCGACGCCGACCCGCCAGCCGCCCGGTAGGCGCCCGTCCCAATCCTCGAGGAAGCGGGTGAAGAGGGCAGAGGCCTGAGGGCAACTCGGCCGGCCGGAGGAAAGAATCGTGATCCTGTAGTTGCCGCGCGGCAGCGCCAGCCGGCCGACGTGGTCGTTGTGCAGCACGCGGAAGGTGCCCGCGCAGCGCACCCGAGCCGCATCGGCGCGACTCGGTGTCGCCATTGCGACAAGCAGAGCAACGATCGCGCAGATCGCGACGAGACCCGGAAGTCGCAGCGATTTGAGCCGCGATAGTTCCGTGGCGAGCACGATGTGCATCCTACGGTACGTTGCGCCGATGCGCCTGCGGTCGGCACTCACCTGCGCGATTGCCGGGCTGATCTTGCTCGGCGCCCCGGGCAGCGCGCTCGCGGCGGGTGAAACCAGCGGCGAGTCCGCAGCCCAGCGGCTGATCGAGGCCTACGTGCCACGGCTGATGGTGCGCCAGCGGGACGAAATCTGCGACACCACCGGCGAGCAGTACGAGGCGACGACAGTCGACGCCGTCCTGGGCAACCCAGCGGTGAAGCTGACCGAAGCCGATTCGAGCGGAAAGGAAACGAGCCTGAAGCAGGCTCCCACCGCAGAAGACATCGCCAACCTGGGCGAAGGCTTCCATCTCAACATCCCGGGCGACCCGCTCGGCGATACCTGCGTCTACGCAAAGGACTTCGCCCAGCTCAAAGCCGAAGGCCGGGCGCCGCCGGTGACCTACGCCCACATCGCCCGCGAGGCTGGACGACCCGGCCTCGCTGTCCAGTACTGGTTCTTCTGGTACTTCAACCAATTCAACGACCTGCACGAGGGCGATTGGGAGGGAATGCAGGTCGTCTTCAACTCCTCCGATCCTGCCCGGGCCCTGGCAGAAGGACCAAGCGAAATCGGCCTCTTCCAGCATGGCGGCGGCGAGAAAGCCGAGTGGAACGACGGCAAGGTGGAGAAGGACGGAACGCACGCCGTCGTCTACCCGGCGGCCGGCTCTCACGCGACCTTCTACGACGCGGCCGTTTACGTCGAGAACGGGCGCAAGGGCTCGGGCGTGGGCTGCGACGACACCAGCTCTCCGCACCGGCGGCTCGACGTGAAACCGATCCAGGTGCCCACCCGCCCCGGCCCCGGCAGCCCCTACCACTGGCTCACCTACGAGGGACGCTGGGGACAGTGGGAGAAGGGCTTCAACAACGGGCCGACCGGGCCGGCGAGCAAGGACCGCTGGCTGGCGCCGATGACGTGGATGGAAGAAATCCGCTCGACCAGCCCCCGACTACCGGCCGGCTCGGTGCTCGGACCGAGCGTCACCAAGTCCTTCTGCGGCGCGGTCGCCGATGTCACCTCCTTTCTCAATCACACCCAGGACACGCCCTGGGTGCCGATCGCGGTCCTGCTAGCCCTGCTGGCGCTGATCGCCTTCGTCGCCTGGCGCACTCGCTGGCTGCCACTTGACCTAGATGACCTGCGTCGCGGCCGCGCCTTCGGCCAGCTGCTGCTCGCCGCGGTGGGCGTCTACTGGCGCCACTGGCGCACCTTCGCGGCGATCGGGCTGACCTCAATCCCGATCCTCGGGGCCTTCACCGCGCTGAGCTGGCTGCTGACCGGAGACACCGGTCGCCGCCTCGACGACGAGATCGGCTTCTCCGGCCTGCATGTTGCGGCCGCTGAACTCTTCACCAAAATCAGCGAGCCGATTGCCTCGGCACTGATTGCCGCGGTGGTGATCGTCGCGGTCCGGGAAGTCAGCAAGAAGGGACAGGCGAGCTTCGCCGGCGCCTACCGCGGCATGTGGCAGCGCTTCCGTCGCGTCGTCGGCGCCCAGTTGCTGGCAAGCCTCGCCCTGCTGCTGATGGCAATCACGGTTGTCGGCATTCCCTTTGCCATCTGGAAGTACGTCGGCTGGCTCTTCGTCCAGCAGCAGATCCTCTTCGAGGACAAGCCCCTGCGAGAGGCTTTTCGCGGCAGCTCGGACCTGGTCCGCGGCCGCTGGTGGTACACCCTGCGCGTTGCTGCAGTCTTCGCCCTGATCGGGGTCACCGCCGGCCCGGTGCTCGGCTTTGCCCTGATCTTCACCGACATCTCGCTGCTGCTGATCAACGCAATCGGTGCCCTTGTCTTCGCCCTGCTCGTCCCCTACATCGCGATCGGTGCGACGTTGCTCTACTTCGACTTGGAGACGGAGGCAGAGCGGGCTCCGGCCATGCGCTGGCGGGAGCGACTGCCGTGGCGCACGGCCGCAGCCGAGGCATAGGCGCTGGGCCCGTGCTTGCGAACCGACAACACGGCCCCGGAGCCAGATAGCTTTGTGGCCGTGAAGCTGCTCGCCTTCAGCGACCTGCACCGCGATCTCGACCAGGCGGCCAAGCTGGTCGAGATGTCCGCCGGGGCCGACGTGGTGATCGGGGCAGGCGACTTCGCTTCCGTGCACGAGGGCCTCGCGGAGACGATCGACGCGCTGGCCCCAATTGAGAAGCCGACCGTTCTGGTCCCCGGCAACAACGAGACGGAGAACGCACTGCGCGATGCGGCGGCCGGCTGGTCGGCGGCCACCGTCCTGCACGGGGGCGGCGCGACGATCGAGGGCACCGAGTTCTATGGCCTGGGCGCCGGCATTCCCATCACGCCCTGGGATTGGAGCTTCGATCTGGACGACGAGGCCGCAGCAGCAATGCTCGCCTCCTGCCCGCAGGGCGCCGTTCTCGTCCTTCACTCGCCCCCGAGGGGCCACTGCGATAGCAGCGGCTCCGGCGATCACTTCGGCAGCCCCGCCCTGCTTCGGGCAATTGAAGAAAAGGGGGCCCGCCTTGCAGTTTGCGGCCACATCCACGAGTCCTGGGGCTGTGAAAGCCAGATCGCCGGCACGCCGCTCCACAACCTCGGGCCGAACGGCACGTGGCTTGAGATCTCCTAGAGACTCGCTGGGGCGGCCGCTCTAGTTGAGCGGCGTGCCGGCGAGGCTGGACACCTTCCAGGCACCCTTCTCATTTGCCATCGGCATTGCCAGAATCGTGCCTTCGGTGCCGGTGTAGACGAGAAACGAGCGATCGCCTTCAACGCGCAGCGAGCCGACGTCGGCCTTGGCGGCTTCTTCCTTCAGCGCCTGCTTGGCGGCGGGATTGGTCAGCTTTTCGAGGATCTTGGCGCAGCTCGTGCCCTTGATGCTCTCCGCTCTTTCGGCGAGTTTTTCGAACCCTTCGACGATCCCCTTTGACATGTACTTGCAGGCGGCCGACCAGTTGCCCTCCGCCCGGGCATCGAGGAAGTTGTGCAGTGCGATCGCGGCTTCGTCGAATTCGGACGGTGCGGCCTCCTTGCCGAATTCCTGCACGCTGTTGTCGCCGCCCTTGACCCTGTACTGCTGGGAGCCGCCGCCAGAGTCGCTGTGGTGCTTGGGGACGAAGGCGCTGGCGCTCTTGCCAGAGCCTTCCCCTCCGCTCCCGGTGTCGGACTTCCCCGAGCCGGACCCCTTGCTGGACCCCTCGCCTTGGGCGCTCCTCGCCGTGATGCCCTTTGCGGACTTGTCGCCGCTGGCCTTGCCCTGCCGGGCGGCTTCGGTCGTGCTAGAGCTGGGATCGTCGCCACCTCCGCATGCTGCGATCCCCGCGGCCAGCAGCGCCGCGCCCACGAGGACGACCAGTAGCTTCCAACTCCCCTGCAAGATGTGACGGATTCTACGGATCTGGATGCCTGGGTCTGTCCCGCTGCCGCGACGAGCCTCGGGTGCCATTCAACCGATCGGCTGAACCTTTGACGAGAGGGCGAGGTTCATGGCTCGCTTTGCCGAGGGGTCGTAGACCTCCACCTGGACACTGTTGTCGGGGCTCGCGAAATAGACGTTGGTGGGGCTCGATTCGCTGGTCACCACCGGACGCCCGTCGGGAAGTTCGCGGACTACCTCGCCGGGTCGTTTTGACACCTCTTCAATCGCCCCTTCGGGATCGTCCAGCGTGTAGGTGCCGACTGTCAGCGCCGCCCGAGACCCCTCACCGGCTTCCGTGCCCTCCGGCAGATACCGGACCTGAACGCCGCCTTCCCCCAGTTCGTTCAACTCGAGCTCCTTGCCCGCCACCGGACCGGCCCAGTAGATGGTCTGGCCAAGGTCCGCAGCGGCTTCCTGCAGTTCCGCGGCCGTGACGATTCGCGGCGGTCCGGGTTCGGTCGACGCCGGTTCAGAGGACGCCTGTTCAGAGCTTCCGTCACCACCGTCTCTACTTGCCACCCAGGCGACGATGGCGACGACAACGGCGACGACAATGACCCCCAGACGGACTTTACGGCGGTTCTCTGGAGTGAGGGAGGGCTCGCCGGCCTTGTCGCCTTTGGGTGCGGCGCTCTTTCCGTCCGGCTTGGCGGTCGTCCCGCTCGGCTCAGCGGTCTCCTTCTCCGGTTTGCCCGGGTCCGCTCCCGGTTTGCCCTCCTCCATCGCGCCGACTATATACCGAGGCCGGGCACTCCACTTCCCTTCATCGCGCCCAAACCGTACGCTCCCGCCGTGGCTCGGCGCGCAAACCGGTTGCTCGACGTGCTGGACCCGCTCACCGCTGTCGCGGCGGCTGTGCTCGTGCTGGGAACGGTGCAGTTATTTGCGGGAGCGCTCACGGCTGGTGTCACGCTCGACGAGCCCCTGCACGTCGAAAGGGCCTCTGCCTGGATCGACAACGGCTGGTACGTCCCCGAGCACAATCTTGCCGACGGCAGACCCGACCCGAATGACCCCGCCGCGACCCCCTACGTCTACGGGCCGGCCTTTGAGGCCGTGGCGCACCTCGCCAACTTCGTTGCCGGCAACGAGGCGCTCGGCGAGATCTCGCACTCAGGTGGCGCCTACTCGGTCCGCCACGTCACCGTTGCCCTGCTCGCCCTGCTCGCGGTCGCCGCCGTTGGGTTCGCCGTCTCGCTCCTGACCCGGTCGCCCAAATTCGGCGTCTGGGCGGCCGCCGGCCTGCTGGCTGTGCCCGAGTGGACCGGCCAGGCCTTCTTCAACCCCAAGGACATTCCCGTGGCCGCCGGATACACGCTCGTCACGGTTGCCCTTGTGCTTGCCCTGCACGGAGGGGCCCGCGACCGGCGCAGGATGCTGGCGATCGGGGCGCTGCTGGCGGGCGGCATCTTCATCGCAGTCGGCACCCGGCTTGCTCTCTGGGCGCCGATCATGGCTTCGCTGCTCACCTATTCAGCGCTGCGATTCGGGCAGCGCCGGCTCGGCGCCATCGTGCCTACCGGGGAGGCAGACACCGCGGTTGCGGCGGGCGCCGGGGTCGGGTTCGCAACGATCGCCGTCATCTACCCCAACGCCGCCAAGTCCCCTGTGAGCCTGCTGTTCGAATCGGTATCGGGGTCGAGCGGCTTTCCCTGGCAGGGGACCACCCTGACGGCGGGGCAACTGCTCCCCGAGCACCCGCCATGGTGGTACCTGCCAACCTGGATTGGAGCCGCATATCCATTTCTGCTGGTGGGCTTCGTGGTGCTTGGCGCCGTGTTGGGAGCTCGTGCGCTGGCGCAAGCACGCGGTGCCGACTGGCGTGGCGAGCTCTGGGCGCGCCCGGACCTCGGCCTGCTTCTCGTTCTCCAGCAGGCCCTCCTCCTTCCCATCGTCGCGATCCTCGGCGGGTCCGTCATGTACAGCGGCATGCGGCAGCACATCTACGTCATCCCCGCGATGGCGATGCTGGCCGGTGTCGGCGCGCAGCGCTTCTGGGCATGGGCGAGGACCCGCCAACCGCAGGACACTTGGAGGCCCTTCGCCACCGTGCTCCTCTCCGCGGCGCTGCTCATACCGATGGCCGAGCAGGCACTGCTCTTTCCCTACAACTACACCTACGTCAATCCCGTGGCGGGGATCGGCGGCGTCAACGACCGCTGGGAGAGCGACTACTGGATGGCCAGTGCCCCTGAGGCTCTTTCACACGTGCCGAGCGATGCGGAGCTGAGCTGCTTTCTCGTGCCCCCGTCGGTCTCCTGCTACACCGATCAGATCGCCCCCTTCGAGGACCGGCGCGGCACCGATGTCCAGAAGAGATGGCATGGGGACAGTTCGGCGACCTGGGCGATTGTCCGCAGGCACGCCGGCAACAAGCTCCCCTACGGCTGCGAACAGGCTGACAACGTCACGCGTTGGCTTCGGGGCGAGAACATCACGATGGCCTATGTGCTCCGCTGCGACCCCGACAGTCTTGGGGCAACCGGCATTCCGTAGCCGCTCTGGGCGCGTCGCGACCGCCGCAGGCCTCGAGCAGAGGCTCAGCCCGAGCCGACTGCCTCGATCCAGTCCCAGGACTTGCCGCAGAGTCGGTCGGAGTCTTCGATCGACACGGAGACGAGATCTCCCTGCTCTTGGTTTGCCGGGGCAAAGAGCAGGGGGCCCACCTGAGGCCGTGGGAAGCCACCCGAACCCGGATGAAGGTCTGCGCCTCCGAAGCGCAGTTCCGCCTCGTGGGCCCCGGCGCTCAGCTGCACTTCTCCCAGCTCGATGAAGCCGCCTTCGTTTTCGATCCGCTGGCGAGCCTCGCCGACCTTGTGCCCGTCGACGTAGAGCTCGTCGAGGCCGCGCACCGAACCCCTTAGCCAGGCGACGTACCGGCCCGCCCGTGGTACCTCGAAGCTGCCGTCCGTTGCGTCATAGACAGGCGCATGGCGGGCGGCCAGAAGGCGCACGTTGGTCATCTGTTTCTGGAGTGCGAACAGGCCGAGCCCGCTGATTTCGCCGCACTTGGGAACCGCTGCCGGTGCCAGACCCTCGCCGTAGGGCTGGTGCTCTGGGGTAGCGCCGGTTGGTTCCGCCGGCCGCTGCCAGACCTCGTAATAGTCGCCGGAGTAGACCAGCCGGTAGGGCGAGGGCGGACGGCTGCGGACCGGTGAGCGACGCAGGACGAGAGTGCGGAATTCGAGCAGCCCGTTCAGGTCAAGTTCGTCGGTGTCGACCGCATAGCCCTTTTTCCCTTCGCCGCCCCCTCGTAGAGACACCGAGCGTTCGCGAAGCTCGGTGGCGCTTTCGCCGTCCAGCTTGCGCAGGAAGTGACGAGCTCCGTACGGGCTGTATTCGGTCATCAGCGCGGGGCCCTCGCCGGCAAACTTGTTGCCGATCGTCTGCAGCTCGGCAAGCTCCCCATAGGGGGCGAGGCTCACACCGCCATAGGCAAGCACGTTGGACCAGAGCACTCCACCGGCCACCGCGATCACAAGCAGCGCACCGGCGACGCGGTCGAGGCGCAAAACCGCCAGGGCACCCAGTACCGCGAGCGAAAGCGCAGCCGGCGACGCGGTGGCCAGCGCTTTGCCGGCTGCCCAAGGCGAGCCCAGGATGACGATCGTTGCGCAGGTGATCAGCGCACTCGCGTAAAGCAGCGGCGCGGCCGCCTGGCGGCGCCACGCCGCCCAAAGCCCCACCAGCGCCGCCAGGATCCCCAGTCCGACCAGCACCGCGGTGACAACCGTCGGGTCGGGATGGAAGCGGAAGTCGCCGGAGGGCCAGATTCCCAGCACCTGCAACGGGTCGAGCGGGCCGCGCAGGTTTCCTTCCCCGTTTGAGCCGACCAGGGGTTTACTGGTGGGAGGCACCAGTCCGGCAGCGAGCACCGGGATGACGAGGACGACAAGCGGCGCGGTGAAGATCGCCGCGCGAAGCGCGGCGCCACGCGGGCCGAACCGGCGATATGCGAGCACGACCAATGCGAGCAGCAGCGGCCCGAGCCAGAGGATCCCGCCCGGGCTCAGCACGTCCACAAGCGCGGCGGCCGCAATCGCGAGAGGCAGAACCTCCCGGAGGCGCCCGCCGTGCCGTACTGCCGCCGGGGCAAGGGCCGCGCCCAATGCCACCAGCGCGGCGGCGACCACCTCCTTCGCCCCACCCCACATCGCATAGCCGAAGAGCAGCGCCGGTTGGGCGGCGATGAAGGTTGCGGCGGCGCGCACGCGGGTGCGGCGAACGATCGCAAGGACCTCCCAGAGCGAGAGCGAGAGCATCGCCGCGACAAAGGCGAGATAGGGCTGAAACACCCAAGCGAGGTCGCCTCCGACGAGCTTCTGCGCGGTGCCGAAGGGGACGAACGCGCCCACCGGGTAGCCGGCGGCCAGGTTGAAATCGAGCGTCGCGCGGTAGGTCGAGGGCTCAAGCCCGGTGAGGCTGCGACCGCCGTAATCCATGATGCGATCGGTCATCGCCAGCCAGGTGGCGGTGTCGTCGAGCTTGATGTAGCCGGCGATGGTCGGCTCGCCGGAGAGGATCACCGGAGCGCCGAACACCAGGAAGACACCGGCGGCAACCGCGATGGGCAGATGTTCGGGCCGGCCGAAGCGCCAGGGCAGGGACAGGCCGGCGCCGAGCACCGCAAGAAGGAGGATGACCGGGACGGTCAGGTCCGCCGTCGCGTGGGTTGCGGTGGTGAGCTCCCCCACCACGACAATCGCGGCGAAGCCAGCGGGAACGACCAGCGCGCCGGGAAGGCGGCGACCGGTCAACAAGTCGACGAGCAGGCCAAGCCCCCCGCAGAGGGCCAGCAAGACCAGGGGAAAGACAATCCATGCGACGAACATGCTCATAGGGCGTGCGCCCCGAACGGCTGGATCAGCCCACCGGCTGCACCTTGCCCGAGCGGGCGAGGCTTATGGCACGTTCGTAAGACGGGACGTAGACCTCCACCTGGACAGTGTTGTCGGGGCTGGCGAAGTAGACACTGCTCGGGGACGTGACATTCGAAACGAGCTTGCGGCCATCTGGTGCACGAAGAACGATCGCTCCCTTGGTTTCCGCGTAGCCGTCGAGGGCGCCCGCTGGGTCGGCCACCGGGTAGCTGCCAATCGTTATCGCCTTCTTCGCTTCGGCGCCCGGCTCAGCTCCATCCTTCACGTACCTGACCTGAACATTGCCTTCCTTGCTTTCGCTGACCTCCAGCTCCTTGCCCTTCATCGACCCCGCCCAGTAGACAGGGTGTCCGGCGGACGCGGCGATGTCTTCCAATTCGGCCTCGTCGACTATCCGCGCCGCGAAGCCCTTGGCCTCCGGTTCGGATTCGCCCTCGTCGCCTCCATCCCCCCGGACGATGAGCCAGGCAATCAAAGCGACAACCACCGCCAGGGCAATGATTCCCCAACGCAGCGCCCTACGCCGGCGCGCCGCCTGGGCAGGCGGTGCAGGCCTGCCTCCCCCCGGCTGGGGCGAGGGCGCTCCTCCAGCTTTCCCCGATGTTCCCTCCGGCATCGCCAGAATCATATGCCCTCTAGCTCGCTGCATCCACCCGAGCGTTGGCGCCATCCGTCCGCCGGTCACCGGGTGCGACGTCTCTGCGAGCCCGGTCTATGCGGCAGGGAGGGCCGCTTCGGAGCTGCGGCAGCATCGCGGAGACTCTCCCAACCCGGTGGCGGGTCCAACGGCTCCGAATGTGGTCGCGCCGCCGGCGCTCATCTGAGCGAACCCCCTCGCCGAACGCGGAGGGTCCTCGGAGCGGGCTTGGGCTTCGGGATATTCTGAGGCCTTGGTAACGACGGAGGAGATCGGGGCGGTGCCCGCCTTCGCGGCTCTCGGCCAGGCCGAACGCGAGCAGCTGTCTCAGGCGGCTGCGGACATCAGCCTGGTGGAGGGCGAGTACGCCGCCAACGAAGGGGACGAACGGGCACTCTTCGCCGTGCTCGCGGGCCGGCTCGAGACGGTGATGACCATCGACGGCGTCGAGCGCGCCATCGGTGAGCGCAACCCCGGCGACATCTTTGGCGAGATATCGATCGTTCTGGGGACGACACATCCCGCCGGCCTTCGCGCGGCTGAGGAGTCGCGCGTGATGCGCATCGACGCTCGCGCCTACCACGCAGTGGCGACCGTTGCCCCAGACATCGGCAAGGAGATCGGCAGGCTTGCCCGCTACAGGATGGGGGGCTCGCATGGGCTGGAGAGCATCGCGGCAGAACCTCCTCCGCCGCGCGCGATCGTGATCGGGAACCGATGGGATGCCTCCTGCGCCGAACTTCGACGTTTTCTGGATCGCAACCAGGTCACCTTTGAATGGATCACGCCGGACAAACCCGATGCGGAAGACCAATGGGGCGGCGCGCTACCGGCCGAAGATGACTGGCCCGTGCTTCGCGTGGTCGACGGCAAGACCGTGGTGCAACCTCATGTTCGCCGGGTGGCGGAGCTTCTGGGGCTCAACACGGAGGCCGCGGCGGCCGAGTACGACACTGTGATCGTCGGCGCCGGCCCTGCCGGGCTCGCCGCCGCTGTCTACGGGGCATCGGAGGGCCTGCGGACGATCGTGGTCGAGCGCGAGGCTCCGGGCGGTCAAGCTGGCACCTCTTCCCGGATCGAGAACTACCTGGGGTTTCCCTCGGGGGTATCCGGGGACGAGCTCGCGAGCCGGGCGCTACAGCAGGCGCGGCGCCTCGGCGCCGAGATCCTCGTCACCCGCTCGATCACGCGGATCGACGCCGCCACTCGTGAATTGCACCTCGACGGCGGCGACGTCCTGCGCGCGCGGACGATCATCCTCGCCTGCGGGGTGACGTGGCGGCACCTGACGATTGACGGCTTCGACCGTCTCGTCGGGAAGGGAATCTCCTACGGCGCTGCCCGAAGCGAGGCGCCCAACACCCATGGTCTTGACGTTCACATAGTCGGAGCCGGAAACTCTGCGGGCCAGGCCGCCCTCTTCTTCTCCACCCACGCGCGCAACGTGACGCTTCTCTGCCGTGGAGACCGGCTCGAGAAGAGCATGTCGCGCTATCTGATCGACCAGCTCGCGGTCCGATCCAATATCGATGTGGAGTTCGGGACGGAGGTCGTCGGCGTGCATGGCGACAATTCGCTTGAGGCGATCGACGTCCAGAGCTCCGCCACCGGCAAGACGTCGAAGTGCGAATGCGGCGGGCTCTTCATCTTCATTGGGGCGGATGCCGAAACGGCATGGTTACCGCCTGAGGTCGCCCTGGACGGGCACGGCTATGTGCTCACCGGCTCCGAGATGAAGGCCGCGGGCCACTGGACGCTCGAGCGCGACCCCTATCTCCTGGAGACGAGCGTCCCGGGCATTTTTGCGTGTGGAGACGTTCGGTTCAGTCCGGTGAAGCGTGTTGCGGCCGCGGTCGGAGAGGGCAGCATGGCGATCGCCTTCGTGCATCAGTACCTCAGGGACTCGAACCTCCTCGACGAGTCGCACCGCCTGGCCAAGAGCGCCACATGAAGGGACCCAAGCGCGCCCGACAGGATTCGAACCTGTGACCTTTGGTTTCGTAGACCAACGCTCTATCCAACTGAGCTACGGGCGCGGGCTGAGGCAAGGAAGCGCCTCGTCGGGGCATTGTATGGGCAGTGGCGCCTGACCGTGGCCGTGTTCAGCGGCCCTGAAACTTGGCGTGACCGGGACCCTTCTCGAGGAAGGTTCTGACGGCGCCCTGCAGATCCTCGGTCGCGAAGAGGTCGGCGGCCTCGTCGCGAACGGCCTGGTCGGCGGCGGGGATACCGCCCTCGCGGAAGCGGCGCAGGATGTGCTTGGTCATCGCGTGTGCTCGGGTCGGCCCGGCGGCAAGCTCCGTCGCGTA
>Ga0210110_1000052_pt1 | contig 44630 bp, 27 predicted proteins | sample China_Galinas_PW_2_FD_184865 | JGI IMG/M metagenome (GOLD analysis project Ga0210110, IMG submission 184865) | Wetland microbial communities from San Francisco Bay, California, USA, that impact long-term carbon sequestration - China_Galinas_PWB_D1... | ecosystem: Environmental > Aquatic > Marine... | reverse complement strand
ATCAGCGTTGCCCACTTCGTCGACGGCGCGCACTTCGAAGGTGTGAACGCTGTCGGTCAGTCCGGTGTATTCCTGGCCCGAGGAGCAGCCCGTCCAGCCTTCGGAGTCGATCTGGCACTGGAAGCCTGCGAGGCCAGAGCCGCCGGGGTCTTCGCCGGAGAACCCGAATTCAGCGCTGTCCGTACTGCTTGGTGCGGCTGGCTTGGTGGTGATCTGGGTGTCCGGTGGCGACGTGTCGACCGTGAAGGAGCGTTGAGCGGGCGTCAGGTCGGGGTAGCCGTCTTCGTCAACCGCGCGCACTTCGAAGGTGTGGGATCCCTCGGCCAAAGAGCTGAAGCCCTTCGGTGAGGTGCAGGTCGCGAAGGATTCCGAATCGAGCTTGCACTCGAACGTCGCTGTCACCTCGTTGGAGTCGAACGAGAAGCTGGGCGAGGCGTTGGTGGTCAGCCCGCTTGGGCCGGAGGTGATTTCGGTCTCGGGTGGCGGCACATATGTGACGAACACTTCGAAGGAGGCCGTTTCGGTGTTGCCACTGCTGTCGCTGGCGCTGCATTCGACGGTCGTTGCGCCCGGCGAGAAGATCGAGCCCGACGTCGGTGCGCAGTTGACCGGCACTTCACCGTCGACGGCATCGACGGCTACCGGTGGCTGGTAGTTGACCGCCGCCCCCGCGGCTTCGTGGGTTTCCACGGACTGTTTGCCGGGAACCCCGTTGATCACCGGTGCGACGTTGTCCGTGGCCGGTGCCCCGATTTCGATCGGGAACCAGCCTTCCCCGCCGTCGGCGGCGGTCACGTGAAGCGTGGCCCAAAGCGTTTCGCTGCCTGGGAAAGTGTGCTGGACCGTCGTCCCTTCGTCGGTACCACCGTCGGAGAACGCCCATTCGTACACGGCTTCCGCCGGCCCGGTCGCGACCAGTTCATAGGTTTCGGGTTCGCCTTCCACCGGTGTGGCGGTCACTTCGACTTCGGGCGCGGCTGGAGGTTGTACGTCAGCGTAGGCGCTCACCTGCACGGGCTCGCCAGCCGCGGAGACTTCGTCGCCGAAGAGCTGGACCGTCCAGTTGCCCTGTTCGGGTTCCCCGATTTCGAGCCATTCGGAGGTGGGCGTGCTCCCGCTCCGTACTCCCGCCGATTCCGCGTTGAAGGTTTCGCCGCCGGGGCTCTTCAGGGACATTGTCACCGTGCTCCCCGGCCAGGACGAGGTCGCCCGCAGGGAGCGCCCGCCGTAGGGAACGAACGTCGTGCCGGCGTTGACCTGCTCTTTCGGCAGCACCGTAGAGATGCCCGCCTGGATCGACTCGTTGAGCTTCTCGACGATGTCTGCCTCGAACGCTTGCTGGCCTTCCGCGTTGGGGTGGAAGGAGTAGGAGACCGAATCCGAGTGTTCGCCGGTCACGCCGGGGATCACCACGGAGTTGAAGTAGCTGCTCGGATTCAGGGAGCCGTTCAGGCACAGCTCGTGGCCGGCGAAGTGCGTCGGCTTGACGACCGAGAGTTGCCTGATCGCCCCGCCACCGACGAGTTCGCTGTTGGCCGCGTCTGCCGCTTCCCCGATCACCTCGTTGAGGGTGTCCACCACGCTGTCGACGGCTGCCTGCTCACCCCCACTTAGGCTCAGTGGCAGAGCGCCGTAGAGATTGCACGTGCCGTCGAGCGACCCACCGGCGATCTTTGGGTAGAGCTGGATCAGGATCTGGGCGTTGGGCGCTTTCGCCGCAAGGGCCAGATAGATCCGCTTGAGCCGGCTTTTCAGCGTGTCGTTGTAGAGGTTCCGCGGGGTCGAGACGCGTTCGGGGTCGTGGTCGACGATCTCTTCGACCGCCTTGATCGCCTTGTGCAGCCGGTAGGCGCAGACCGCCTTGGACGGAATATCAGCGGGGTTGGCGCAGGCCTCGGCCGCTGTGATGATGGCCTGGATCTGGTTGAAGAAGAATTTGCCTTCGGTCCACATCGTCGCGACCGCATCCAGCCAGCGGTTGCTTCCCACTGCGCCGTAGCCGCGCATGATCTCATCGCAGTCGAGCGCCGCGCACATGAAGGCGATGTCGCCGAAGCCGATGTCGTTGCCGCCCATCGTCAGGGTGACGAGGTTGGTGAATTCGCTTACCCGATCGAATTGTGCGGGCTCATTTTCGTTGTCGGGGTTCGGCACCTCTATGTCCCGGGTCACCGCGCCCGAGCAGGCGCCGAAGACTGCGGGCCACAGGTTGCCGGCGACGCTTTCGTCCGCCAGCAAACGCCTGCCGTAGGAGCCGCGCTCCGAGCGGTGGCAGGAGTTGTGCTCGCTCGACGTTTCGGCGGTGAACTCGGGCACGCCCTCACCGGAGGAGAAGGAGTCGCCCAGTGACACGTAGCGCGGCGGGCCAACGCCCATCTGGTGCACGAACGCGATGCTGCCATCCGAATACTTGGTCCCGACCGCGTAATAGCGGCCGGCCGGCCGGCCGCGGGCCGGAACGTCGCTGCTCTCCTGGCCGTCGGGCGCACTGGGGATGTTGAGTTCGTAGGGGGTCCATTCGCCGCGGTCGAGGGCCTGCCGCGTCCATAGCTCGTAGCCGGTCACCGAGAGGCCGCTTGGGGCGCTCGGTCGCAGCCAGGTCAGGTGCGCAACGTCTTCGCCTCCGGTGTGCTCGACTTTGACGTTGATAGGCCCCGCCGCCGGCCCGAGGCTGGGGCCGGTTCGCAGCGCGAGTGTCGGTTTCAGGTCGACGTCACCGCCTACGTACTCAACGAAGGAGTCTTCGAGCAGCACTTTCAGGTGCGTGATTTCTTCGTTGCCGAGGCCCGGGTAGAGAACGTAGGAGGCCGTCCACGATTCGCCGGGTTCGATCCTTGCCGTGCCCTGGACCTGTGGCGGCAGCGGAGCGTAGAAGAACAGCGCCTCGTTTTCGGGCGCGTGCGCTTCGCGGTCGAGCATCTCGACCTGCATGTTGTAGACGGGCGCATCGGACACATTGGTCAGCTCGACTTCAAGCGCATAGGGGGCCCAGCGGACCGCTTTTTCATCGACCAGGATCTGCGTTTTGAGTGCCGAGGCACCCCAGACTTTGAGCGGTTCTTTGGTTCGCGCTTCCAGGTACACGGGCTGTTCGATCGGTTCGATGCTCGACGAGTAGCTGGCGGTCAGGTCGTATTCGCCCTCCACATCGCCCCTGACGACCCAGCTGACGGTGCGGCTTTCGCCGCCGGGTATCGCTTCTACTTCCTGTTGCAGTGACTGCCCGCTGGCGGTTGGCGCAAGCGACAGCCCCGCTGGCAGTTGAAGCCCTGCGATCCCTGGCGCGAAGCTCAGCCCCGAGGTGAGGTTCTGGACGACCATCTTGACTTCGAAGAACTCCTTCAGGAAGGAGGCGCGGATCGGCAACACCAGCCACTGGATCAGCGGTTCGCCTTCCACGTAGGTGACGGTCGGCAGGTATCGGTAACCGCCGACGCCGAAGCCACCTCCTCCTCCACCACCGCCACCGCCACCTCCGCCGCCGCAGGTGGTCACGCAGCTGAGCCCTTCGGGGGTGATGTAGACGTCCACCACGTGATCGGGGTTCAGCTCTTCGTCGGGCACGAAGTAGAGGTGGATGCGGGCTTCGTAGACGTGGCTGTTTTCGGGGTCGGCGACGTCGATGCCCTTTTCGATGATTTCCTCGTAGGTGAGGCGTTTCGATTCGAGCGTGGCCGCCCCCGGTTCGCCGGGTTCGAGGTCGGCTTCGACGTCGCCTTCGCCGTCTTTGACCGTTGCGGTCACGGCAGCGGCGCGGTACCCGGGCGCGCTGGCGTAGATCGTCGTGGTGCCGTCGGGGAGCCCGTACAGCACAGCCAGTCCTTTGGAGTCGGTGGTGGCGCTCTGGCGGCTGCCGTCGGGGCGGACCAGCATGACCGTCGCGTCCGGGAGTGGTTCGCCGCCGCCCTTGACGTGGGCTTTCAGCCCGCCGGGGGGCGGGGGTTCAACGTAGATCGTGGCGCTCGCGGAATCCGATTCAGAGCCGCTATGAACCGTCACCTGCGCCGTGTAGGTGCCCGCTTCGGTGTATGTGTGGGACGGTTTCACACCGCTGCCGCTGTTCCCGTCGCCGAAGTCCCATTCGTAGCTGTCGATCACGGCGGCGGGTCGTGAGCTCCCGGCGTCGAAGTCGACTGCTTCGCCGGTCGTCGCGTGCTGGTCATCGCCGGCGCTGGCTGTGAGCGGCTCGGAGAGGTCGACGGTGACAATCGCCGTCTCCACCGTCGTCAGCTCATCGTCGCTGACGGCGAGCCGGACCTGGAAGGTCCCGGCGTGGCCGTAGATGTGGGCGATCGGGCCGCTGGGCAGGCCCCCTTCGCTCTGCGGTTCGCCGTCCCCGAAGCTGAGGCTGTAGGAGAGTGGGTCTTCGTCGGGATCGCTGCCGGAGATCGTCGCGGAGACTGCAAGCGGCGCCAGCCCGGTCGTCACGTCGAGCGAGAGGCTGGCTTCGGGCGCGCGGTCGGGCGGCACGACAAAGCCGCGGCTGGCCGCCGTCGGGTCGATGTTGCCGATCGCGTCCACGGCCCTCACTTCGAAGGTGTGCGGACCTGCTTTCAGGCTGGAGTAGGACTTGCCTTCTTCGGGGCACGATTGGAAGCTCGCACCGTCGAGCCGGCATTCGAACCCGGCCGTGTCGGCACCGGGGATACCCGTGTAGGTGAAGGTCGCTTTGCGGCCTTCGATCGTTTCGCCTTCGGCGGGCCCGGTTTCGATTGCCGTGTCGGGCGGCGTCGTGTCGATCGTCCATTCCAAGGTGTCTGGGCTCGCATCCGTGTTTTCGGCCGGGTCGGTTGCGCGCACGGAGAAGGTGTGGGCTCCGTCCGCGAGCCCGGTGTAGACGTGCGGGCTTTCGCACGCTTCATAGGCGCCTTCGTCCAGTTTGCAGTCGAAGCTCGAGTCTTCCTCGCTCGAGACGAATTCGAACCTTGCTTCGGCGCTCGCCGTCGTTTCCGCCGGCCCTTCGGTGATCGTCGTCTCGGGCGGCGTCGTGTCGCCGGAGAAGTCGATCGTCCAACTGCTCGAGGCGGGGGCCGGGTCGATGTTGCCGATGGCGTCGGCGGCGCGGACTTCGAAGGTGTGTTCGCCCTGAGGCAGAAGGTGGTAGGCCTGTTCGCTCGTGCAGGGTGCGAAGGGTTCGCCGTCGAGGCGGCATTCGAAGCCGGCGGTGTCGGATTCCGGCTCGCCGTGGAAGGCGAACGTCGCGGCGCTGGTCGAGACCGTCCCCGAGGGCCCCGAGTCGATCACGGTGTCCGGCGGTGTCGTGTCGACCGTGAAGGTGCGGACCGCCGGCGTGGTGTCGGGCGCCCCGCCTTCGTTGACCGCCCTCACTTCGAAGGTGTACGGCCCGTCGACGAGCCCGCTCAGTTCGTGCGGCGATTCGCAGCCGCTGAATCCGGCGCCGTCGAGGTTGCATTCGAAGCTGGAGCCTTCCTGGTCGGACTCGAATTCGAAGGAGGGGGAGGCGTTCGAGGTCAGGCCGCTGGGGCCTTCGGTGATCGTCGTCTCGGGCGGGTTGGTCACGACGCCGAAAAAGCTCTGTGCGGGCGAGGCATCGGTGTTTCCGACCGCGTCGACCGCCCGGACGCTGAAGATGTGCAAGCCGTCTGAGAGGTGCTCGTATTCGATGCCGCTTGCCGGGCAGGTCGAGAAGCCGGCCCCGTCTAGTTCGCATTCAAAGTGGTCGGTGTCCTCTGGCGGGATGCCCGAGTAGGTGAATTCGGCGTGATCGACGAAGATCGACTCTTCCGAGGGGCCCGAATCGATTGCCGTGTCTGGGGGAGTGGTATCGATTGCCCAGGTCTGCGTCGCCGCGGTGGAATCGATGTTGCCGGCTTCGTCGACGGCGCGCACTTCGAAGCTGTGTTCGCCGTCGCCGAGGCCCGAGAGTTCCTGCGGCGAGGAGCAGCCGCTGAACCCGGCGCCGTCGAGGTTGCATTCGAAGCTGGAGCCGGGCTCGGTGGAGGCGAAGTCGAAGCTCGCCGAGGAGCTTGCAACCGTCCCTTCCGGGCCGCCCGTGAGGAGGGTCTGCGGCGGCGTCGTGTCGACGGTCCAGCTGACCACGACCGGACTCGCGACGTTGCCGATCGTGTCTGTCGCCACGACTGCGAACTGGTGCGGCCCGTCGGCGAGCCCGCTGAGTTTCTGCGGCGTTTCGCAGACCGCGAACGATTCCCCGTCGAGGCTGCATTCGAAGATCGCCGGCTCGTTGGCTTCGAATTCGATCGCCGGGTTGGAATCGGCGCTGGGGTCGTCGGGCTGGCTGGTGAAGGTGGTCACCGGCGGCATCGTGTCGACGGTCCAGGTGCGGGTCGCCGGTGTCGGGTCGGCGTTGCCGACCGCGTCCACCGCGCGCACTTCGAAGCTGTGTTCGCCGTCGGCCAGGCCCGAGTAGTCCTGGCCCGCAGCTGAGCAAACGGCAAACGATTCCCCGTCGAGGCGGCACTCGAAGTGGTCGAGATCGAGTTTCGGGTTGGCGGCGTAGGCGAAGTGCGCTGAGCTGGAGGCGACGGTTTCGCCCGGGCCTTTTTCGAGGATCGTGTCGGGCGGCGTCGTGTCGATCGTCCAGGTCCGGATTGCCGGTGTCGGGTCGGCGTTGCCGGCGGCGTCAACGGCGCGCACTTCGAAGCTGTGTTCGCCGTCGGCCAGTCCGAAGTAGGAGTTTTTGCCCGAGTAGCTCGGTTCGCCGCTGGGACAGGTGGCGAACGGTGCGGAGTCGAGGCTGCATTCGAAGTGGTCGACGTCGGACTGCAACGAGCCTCCGTAGGTGAACGTAGCTTCGTCGGAGGCGACCAAGCCCGAGGGACCTAAATTGATTCCGGTGTCTGGGGGAGTGGTGTCGATGGTCCAGGCCTGGGTCGCCGGGGTGTCGTCAGGTTCACCGGATTCGTTCACGGCCCGCACGCTGAAGGTGTGTTCGCCCTCCGAGAGACCCGCGTAGGTGACGCCTTCGCTCGGACAGGTCGAGTAGCCGGCGGAGTCGAGGTTGCATTCGTAGTGGTCGACTTCGAAGGGTCGCGTCGAGGTGTACGAGAAGCTGGCGCTGGTGCTCGACGAGAATTCCGGCGGCCCGCTGCTCAGTTTGGTCTCCGGGGCGATGAAGAGTTCGAGCGAGAAGGGCCCCTCGGTGCCCGATTTACCCTCGACGACGAAGTAGTAAGTTTCGCCTTCGGTCGCGGCGAAGCTGACCCGGCTGCCCCCGCCGCCGAGTGAGGTGCCGAAGCCGGGCAGTGGGAATTTCGGACAGGCGGCATCGTCGTTTTCGGCGGTGGGGCTCAGTTCCAGCAGTGAGCTGCCCGTATAGACGCCGAGCAGGGTGTCAACAGCCCCAAAGCAGGTGGTCAGCCGGTAGGTGCCGGTTGCAGGGGCCGTCCAGCGGTACCAGACTGAGGCGCCTCCGGTCTGCCCGGCAATTTCGGGGTCGCCGGCCTCCGCGGTCGCTTCGAAATTCGAGCCCAGCGTCGTGGCGATCGCTCCGCTCACTTCCTCGGCGTCGGCAAAGGCGTCGTTCGACGGTGGGGGTTCGAAGATCGCCAGCACGAAGTTGCCCTCGGCTCCTTCGATCCCGTCGATGGCGATGTGGTAGGTGGTCCCAGAGACCGCTTCGAAGACGGTGTGCGTGTCTCCGGCCGAGCAGCCTCCTACCGCGCTTGCCCCTGCGACTTCGCTCAACGAGCCGACCGCTTCACCGGTGTAGACGCCGAGGGCTATGTCGAACGACGCGTAGCAGGTGTCGATCCTCACCTGCCCCGTTTCTGTTGCGGTCCACGAGTACCAGACCGAGGCGCCGCCGGACTCGCCGCTGTGATTCGGCTCACCAGGCTGCTTGGTGGCGTCCAAATTGGTTCCGTAGCCAAGCGTTTCCGTTGCCAATGGAAGGGAGCCTTCGAAGTCGTCGTTGAGAGCGCCGCTGCCGAGCTTCAGCGCGAAGAAATCTTCTGCCCCTTCCTCGGCATCGACCGCGATGTGGTAAGTGGTTCCCGAAGTTGCCCGGAACTTCACCCGGCTCTCGCCTTCGAATTCGCCGCAGTAGCGCGTACTGCTCCCGTCCGCACTCGCAACGGGCGTGAGGCTTTCGAGTTCGGCACCGGTGTAGACGCCGAGAAGGGGCGTGATGCTGGAGTTGGCGCATACGGCGAGGTAGATCGTCCGGCTGCTTTCGGGCGTCCACGAGTACCAGACCGAGGCGCCACCGGGATCGCCTTCGATCAGCGGCTCACCACTCTGCCTGGTTGCGCGGCGGTTCGTGCCGTAGACAGTCGCTTCGGATTCGTCTTCGATCGTCTCGGCATTGCCGAAGTCGTCGTTGGTCGGCGGCCCCTCGATGCTGAGCGAGAAGGAGGCTTCTTCGCCTTCGTGGCCGTCTACCGCAATGTAGTACTGCGTCCCTTCGGTGTAGTCGAAGCGCACCCGACTCTCGCGCGAGAGGCAGCTGTGCATAGAGCCACCCCCGATGTCGGCGCCGACCTCGGTGAGTTCGCCGATGCTTGAGCCTGTGTAGACACCGAGCAGGCCGCTATTGGCTCCGTAGAGGCAGGCGGCGACGACCGCGGTGCCGCTGTCAGTCGGCGTCCACGAGTACCAGACCGAGGCGCCACCGGGATCGCCTTCGATTTCCGGCTCTTCGGCCTCACGGCTGGCATGGCGGTTGGAGCTGTAGACGTACTGGGGCAGGCTGGTGCCGAGTTTCTCTGCGTCCGCGAAATTGTCGTTGGCCAGTGGGCTTTCGATGTTGAGCTGGAAGGAGATCGACGCCCCAGACGGCTCGTCGACGGCGATGTAGTAGGTCGTGCCTTCGCTGGCCGCAACGTGGACTTCGGTGCCGCCGTATGTGCAGGACGTGTCGCTCGCCCTTTCGGAGGTGACGTCGGTCAGGGAGGCAACGCTGGACCCGGTGTAGACGCCGAGCAGGGCTGAGTGCCCATAGGCATTCGAACAGGCCGAGATGATCACGGCGCCACTGCTTTCCGGCGTCCACGAGTACCAGACCGAGGCGCCGCCGGGGTTGCCTTCGATTTCGGGCTCTTCGGCCTCTCTCGTCGCACCCGTGCTCGAGGCGTAAATGTGCTGGGGCAGCGAGCCGGTGATTTCCTGCGCTTCGGCGAAGTCGTCGTTGGCTGCCACCTGTTCCAGGCGCAGCGAAAGGGGGCCCTCCTGCCCGTCTTGCCCGTCGAGGGCGATGTAGTAGGTCGTGCCGGAAGTGAAATCGAAGCGGACTTCGCTGTAGTTGTGGCTGGAGCAGCCGCTCGACCCGCCACCCGCGTCCGCGCCGACCTCGCTCAGCGTGGCGAGGCTCGAGCCCGTATAGACGCCGAGGAGGGCGTCGTTACTCATATACAGGCACGCCGAGATGATCACAGTGCCGCTGCTTTCCGGCGTCCACGAGTACCAGACCGAGGCGCCACCGGGGTTGCCTTCGATTTCGGGCTCTTCGGCCTCACGGCTGGCGTGCGTGTTGGAGCTGTTGATGTATTGGGGGATGTAGCTGCCGATGGCCTGCGCGTTGGCAAAATCGTCGTTGGCCGGGACGGATTCGAGGTTCATGAAGAACCAGGCCTCTTCTCCGTCTTCCGCGTCGACAGCGATGTGATAGGTCGTGCCGGAGGTGAATTCGAACTGGACTTCGCTGCCTTTGTGGCCGTAGCAGCCGCTGGACCCGCCGCCCGCGTCAGCACCGACCTCGCTCAGCGTGGCGAGGCTGGAGCCCGTGTAGACGGCGAGCAGGGTGTTCTTATTGGCATAGAGGCAGTTGGACAGGAAGGCGGTGCCACTGCTTTCCGGCGTCCACGAGTACCAGAGCGAGGCGCCGCCGGGATTCCCTTCGATTTCGGGCTCTTCGGCCTCACGGCTGGCGTGGCGATTGGAGTTGTAGACGCTCTGCGGCAGCGAGCTGCCGAGCATCTGCGCGGCGGCGAAGTCGTCGTTGGCGGGGATCGATTCCAGGTTCAGCGAGAACGAGCCCTCTTCGCCGTCTTCCCCGTCGATCGCGATGTGGTAGGTGGTGCCGGAGGCGTATTCGAACTGGACTTCGCTGCGCTTGTGGCCGTAGCAGCCGCTCGACCCGCCGCCGGCGTCCGCGCCGACCTCGCTCAGGGTGGCGAGGCCGGACCCCGTGTAGACGCCGAGCAGGGTCTCCTTGCTCGCCGAGATGCACGCCGAAAGGAAGGCGGTGCCACTGCTTTCCGGCGTCCACGAGTACCAGAGCGAGGCGCCGCCGGGGTTGGCTTCGATTTCGGGCTCTTCGGCCTGGCGGGTCGCGTGCCGGTTGGATCCGTAGACGTACTGCGGCGGTGAGCTGCTCAGCGCCTGCGCGGCGGCGAAGTCGTCGTTCGCTGGCGGATTTTCAATGCTCAAAGAGAAATACGATTCGGCGCCGTCTGTGCCGTCGACGACGATGTAGTACTTCGTTCCGGCGGTGTATTCGAGGCCGACTTCGCTGTAGTGGGAGGAGCAGCCGTTCCTCGTGCCGCTGCCCGCGTCGGTCCCGACCGCGGTCAGTTCCCCGATAGTGGAACCGGTGTAGACGCCGAGGAGGGCGCTCTTGCTGCCATACAGGCACGCCGAAACATAAGCCGTGCCGCTGCCTGCTGGCGTCCACGAGTACCAGACCGAGGTGCCACCGGGGTTGCCTTCGATTTCCGGCTCTTCGGCCTGTTTGGTGGCCGCATAGTTGTTTGAGTAGGTGCTGGTCGGGATGCCGCTGCTGAGCGTTTGCGCGTCGGCGAAGTCGTCGTTGGCTGGGGCTTCGAAGAGCCGCAGGCCGAACCTGCCCTCGAGCCCGTTGCGACCGTCGACGGCGATCTTGTAGGTGGTCCCCGCGACCGCGTTCACCCTGACCCCGCTGCCCGCTTCGCCGCAGGCGCCGTCGCCCGTCCCGTCGGCACTCTCCACCTCGGTCAGCGATCCCACTTCTGTGCCCGTGTAGACTCCGAGCAGCGGGTGCGGGAGTTCGACGCCACAAGCGGCAACCAGCACTTCACCCGTGTGCGATGCCGTCCACGAGTACCAGACCGAGGCGCCGCCGGCGTTGCCGGCGTGGTTGGGCTCCCCGGCCTCCTTTGAGGCGTCGGCGTTCCTTTCCGTGCGGTTCCATGGCAGCGAGGTGATCGTCTTCGCACTGGCGAAGTCGTCGTTGTCGGGCACGTGGTCCCGTGCCTTGATCTTCAGGCCGAACGAGCCTTCCGTTTCGCCCTTGCCATCGACCGCAATCGCGTAGGTCGTGCCCGAGGTTGCTTCGAAGCGCACCTCGCTGTCGCCGGCCGAGCAGCGCGAGGCGGCGCCGCTGTCGGCGCTCGCCACCAGGGTGAGTTCGTTCACCGCGGTGCCCGTGTAGACGCCGAGCAGCGTGTCGAGAGAGCCCGAGGCGCAGGTGGAGATCGCGACCGGGCCGCTGTCTTCCGCCGTCCATGAGTACCAGACCGAGGCCCCGCCGGAGTCGCCGGCGTGGTTGGGCTCTTCGGTCTCCTTGCTGGCCCCCTCGTTGGATCCCGCCGGAAAGCTCGGCAGTTCGGGGTCGACCACCTGCGCTTCAGCGAAGTCGTCGTTGCTCGTCGTCGCTTCGGTGCTGAGGCGGACGGCCTGGATCTTGTTTTCGTGCGGCACCGTGACCCGCCAGGAGGCCATCACGCTCCCGTCGCCCCCGGCCGACACCCGCGCCCCGTGGTCCCAGCGGTTTGCGGAGAGCAGGGTGCGGACTTTGCCCGGCGTGCCGTCGGGTGCCAGTTCGGCTCCCTGCAGCCCGGTCGCGTAGCCACCTTCGCTTACCTGTGCTTCCCATACCACCGCGCCGCTGCCGTCCGGCGCCAGCCCGATTCGCGGGTTGGAGAGGTAGCCGCCTTCGGCCGGCGTGGCGACCGTGCGGACCGATTCCGGACTGCCGCTGGGCGGTATTTCGCGCGAGTTGATCGTCCCGTCCTCGGCCCACACGGCCACCGTCGAGCCCGCGAGCCCCCGCGCCAGGTCGAGCCCGCTGACCCGGGTTTCCATGTATTCCCCGAGCAGCGCTTCGGCTTCCCCGGGCGTCCCGTCGGAGGCGATCCGCGCAAAGAGCGCTTCGTCGGTCGAGTAGGTGCCTTCCCAGCTCCAGGCGGCCACCGCGGTGCCGTCGGACTGCACCACCAGCCGGGGGTCGACGGACCCGCAGCCGGAGTCCAGTTCCTGGGCGGCGCTCGTTTCTCCGCCGGTGCCGATCTGCAGCACCTCGATCGCGCTCTGCCCGCCCCAGCATTCCGATTCTTCGGTTTTGATCCGCGCGCTGAACAGCACCGTGGCCGTCCCGTCGGAGGCAGCGCCCAGTCGCATCCGCAGCAGCGGCTGTGCGGAGCTGTACCCACTGGTTTCGGAGTTGAAGGCGGTTTCCGGTTCGCCTTCGGCTTCACCGGAGGAGTTGAGCCGCACCCACTGGATCGTCTCTTCGGCTTCGCAGCCCCCATCGGCGTATGAGTAGGAGTAGGCGTAGCCCTGGCAGCCTTCAGCGAACGCGCTCTGCGGCCAGGCGACGGTGGTCGTTTCCCCCGGCCCCGGCGCCATCGCGGGCTGTCCGTAGGCCACATAGGCCGGGCTGCTGGCGCCGAACGGGCCGCCGGCCGGGTAGATGGCGTGACGGTGGTAGAGGTCGTGCGTCTGGGAGGCGAGTGTCCCGCCGGGCGTTATCTGGCGGGCCTTCACGTACTCGTCCACTTCGCATTCGGCTTCTTCGCCTTCTTCTTCGGATTCTGCGAAGCAGCTTTCGCTGCTGTAGGAGGACTGCAGCCAGACGATGGTTGCCGTGCCGTCGGCCGCGTAGCGGACTGCCGGGTGGTAGGCGGTGCTGTAGAAGGCTTCAGCGGGTGCCTGGGAGATTTCCTGCCGCGTTCCCAGGCTTCCGGCCTTCGACACGCCCCGCTTGAAGACGGAATAGCCCGACCCGCCTTCCGAGGGGGCCGACCAGACGACGGCGCCCCGGCCGTCAGCGCCGACGTCCTGTCCGAAGCTGTACTGGGCCCCCGCTGCGGTGACTGTCACCGGGCTCGACCAGTCGGCCGAGGCCGTGTCGGCGCAGGCGAACGACGCAACGGCACAGAGCAGCAGCCCGCTTACGCGAACGCGCCAGCCGCAAGCACTGCAAAATGCCCTCGCCATAGCCTCCCAGCCAAACTGACGAACCCTGCCTGTTGAAGCCAATAGATTGCGCGCTCATTCTTAACAGAAACACGGGTTCTCCGAAGTGCCCAATTCGGGCGTAATCAGAAGACAAAAGGCGCAATTGTGACTGTTACTCACTATTTGGCGGGGGTCGTCTACCTGGCGGTCGTCTTCGCCTCGCTCGGCTTCGCTGCGGTTTGCCTCCGCCGACGCCTGACGCCGGCTTGGAGCGGCGCACCGGCGCGCTTGGTGGAGGTGATCCTGGCCGTCTCGATGCTGGTCGGAGCAGCGCAGCTGCTCGGCTCGGTCGGGGCGTTCACCCAACTGGGGCTTCTGCTCGCCACCCTGGCGATCGGCACCGCGGCCTGGCTCCTCGCCCGCGATGCCGGCCGAGCCGCAAGCGTCTCCACCGCAGCCCAGGCCCCGCCGGCCCCCGCCGGGCAACGTTGGGCAGCCCCACTTGCCCTCGTGGTTGCGGCTGTTGCCGTCCTGCACTGGTCGGGAGGCGTCCAGGACAGCCTTCAACACGGCATCTACAGGCAGGACAGCGTCTGGTACCACATGCCGGTCGCCGCCGGCTTTTTCCAGACCGGCGACACCTGGTCGCTGCAGATCACCGACCCGATGGCGCTCACCGCCTGGTTCTACCCGATGAACTCAGAGCTTCTGCACGCCGTCGGGATGCTCGCCTTCGGCAACGACTTTGCCTCGCCCTTCCTAAACGGCGTCTGGATGGCCCTTTCCCTCTTGGCGGCCTGGTGCGTGGGCAGGCCCTTCGGCCGGGGCGCGCTGGCGCTGGTCAGCGTCGCGGTGGTGCTCGACTGCGACATGATGCAGGTTCAGGCGGGAAACGCCCCCAGCGACACCGCCGGAGTCTTCTTCCTCTTGGCGAGCGTCGCAATCCTCCTCAACGCCGACGCGGCGGCGCGGCGCGACGGCACACCGATCGCTGCCGGACCGCTGCTCCTCGCCGCCTTGGCGGCGGGGCTTGCGATCGGCACCAAGATCACGCTGCTCGCCACTGTGGCCGTGCTTTCCGTCGGCGTCGTCTTCCTCGCCGGGCCTGGGCGCCGCGCCAGGGCCGGCGCCCTCTGGGTCGGTGGTCTGCTCGCCACCGGCGGCTATTGGTATCTGCGCAACCTGGCACACGCCGGAAACCCACTGCCGTGGATCGACGTGGGGCCGCTGCCGGGCCCCGACCAGGTCGGCCTCTACCCACGCCCGGCCCACTCCGTCGCCGACTACGCGACCGACTTCCCCGTCTGGGTGCACCAGTTCGCGCCGATGCTGACTCGCACCCTCGGCGATCTTTGGCCCCTGGTTCTCCTCGGCGCTGCTGCGGGCTTGTTGCTCGCGTTGCGACGCGGTCCGGCTCTCCACCGCCTGCTCGCACTCACGGGGATCGCCGCGGCCATCGCCTACGTCTTCATCCCGATCTCGGCGTCCGGTCCGATGGGCCGCCCCTCCGGCTTCGAAAGCAATCTGCGCTACCTCGTACCGGCATTTGCGATCGCCCTGTCACTGATGGCACTCCATCTCGGCGCGCGCAGAGAACGCAAGGCGCTCCTCGCGCTTGCCGTGACCGCCGTCTTCGCCGTCAATGTCATCACCTCGGCGACCTGGGAGGCGGGCCAGATCGTCGGCGGCCTCGTCCTCGTTGCAGCCCTGGTTGGCCTCCCGGTAGCGCTTGCCCGACTACGCCAGGTGGGGAGCCCCTCCCGGCGCCTCGCCGCTGTGTCCCTCCTCTGCCTCGCTCCGATCATCATCGTCGGCTACGTCAAGCAGCGCGACTACCTGCGCGACCGATACCTCCCCTCGCTCGCGCCGCCGGCTGACAACCCCGGCTTTCGCGCCTCGCCGGCCTGGCGTCTGATGCAGGGCTGGGGGCGTCACATCCATGACGCCAGGATCGGCATCGTCGGCCCGCCGGCAGCCTTCGGCCAGTACGTCTTCGCTGGCTCGGACCTCTCCAACCGCGTCTTCTACCTCGGCGCACCTGGCCCGCACGGTGCCTACCGGCCTATTCACGACTGTCCGGCGTGGCGGCGCAGCATCGACAGCCACGGTGTCCACTACGTCGTCATCACCCCCGCCTCGCCGATCGGCCCCGGGCCGCTGCCGCAGGAGAGCCTTTGGATGAGGGGCAGCGCTGCTCGGGAGATCCTTCGCGCGGGACCAGCCGCCGTCTACCGCATCGGGGGACGGCTCGAGCCGCGCGGCTGTGCGTCCGAGCATTTACCGCCCGTCCTGCGGGTACCGGGAGGCGGCTTCGCGGTTCCCTCAACCGGCCCGGGAATGCCTCCGCGCCCACGGGGTTTGGGTGGGCGCAGATGAATGTCACCCGACGGAGGCATACTGACGTTCAGCTCAACTAAACGTAAACAGCGCTACGACCCGTCGACGCACGAGACGAGCAAGCCGGGGGCTGTGCTCGGGCTCAGCGATCATTCCTTTTGTTTCGATGCCGGCCGGCCGTGGACCGAGGCCAGCAGCGCCTCGACCGACTCCCAACCCACACGCAGCTCATCGACTCCCTTCCAACCAGGTCCGTGCCCGGAATGGTGGAGCGCTGTTTCAGTTCATCGCCCGGCTGCCGATATACCGAGTCAGTGAGCAAGCGCGACTTCGATGGAGGCACCGCCGGGGCCAGTGAGCGGCGGCAGGGGGAGCATCGGCGGGAAGCCCGCGAGCGCGGCGTGCGCAACCGGCGGAAGCGGACCGGCGGAGCGCTGCGCCCCCTGACCTCGATTGCAGTCGCGCTGGTGGCGGCGCTCGTCTTTGCCGCGAGCGCCAGCGCCGCCGCGAGGATCTACGTGCCCAACTACGGGAGCTCGCCGTCGTCGGTCAGCGGCTATGAACGCGCTGCGGACGGGTCGCTGTCGGTGCTTGCGGGCTCGCCCTTCGCGATGGTGCCGGGACCGCCGTACGCGGTGTCCGGGACCTCCGCGCTCGCCTTCGCTCCGCAGGGATCTCGGGCAATCTCTTCCTACCTCTTCGAAGGCGGAGTGGCCGCCCTCGGCCTCGACGCCAACGGCTCGGTATCGCCGCTGGGGGAACCGATCGTCACGGCTTCGGCGCTTGGCCTCGCCGTGTCGCCCGACGGCCGCTTTGCGTATGTCAGCACCCGGGAATTCGGTGGCACTCCCGCGGAAGGAATCCACGCCTACTCGATCGGTGCCGACGGCTCGCTCGGTGAGATAGCCGGCTCGCCCTTCGGCGGCGCGAACGAGATCTGGGACCTGGCAATGACGCCCGACGGCGCCTATCTATTCGCGCTGCGGCGGGACGGCACCGAGATCAGGCGATTCTCCATCGCCGCCGACGGCTCGCTCGGCGAGTTGGGCCCTGCCACCGCGACGCCCGGCGGCGCGACCCAGGCTCTGGTCTCGCCCGACGGCCGTTTCCTCTTTGTCGCTTTCTCGGGTGTCGAAAGCGGTGTCGTCTCCTACGCGATCGGAGGTGACGGCAGCCTGACCCAGGATGGAGAACCCGCGCTCATCGGCGGCGTCGGGCTCAAGTACTTCGATGTCGCGCCGAGCGGCCGCCACATCTACCTGCCCGATTCCGACGCGGAAACGATCGTCACAGTCGGGGTCGCCGCTGACGGCAGGCTGTCGGTGATCGGCTCGTTGGCGGTCGAGCATGTCGATGCGGTCGGCGCATCGCCCGACGGGCGCTTCCTCTACTACGCGCGGGTCGGTGGTGGCGGCGGCGAGCTTGGCGTCGCGAAGATCGCGGACAACGGGCTGCCCGCGGCGCCCGTGCCGGTGGCGCCGTGGGAATCCGGCGAGCCCGAGCGAATTGTCTTCCAGCCCAGCGAGACGCCGGTCGCTTCCTTCGACTCGAAGGTCGGCGTCGCCGGGCAGGGGACGAGCTTCGATGCGAGCGCATCGCAGCGGGCGGCGCGCTATGACTGGGATTTCGGCGACGGTACGGTGCTCAGCGACGGCGGGCCGGCGCCCGAACACGTCTACCCGGAGCCGGGCGCCTACGGGGTCAGGCTGACCGTGTCCGATGCCCAGGGTTGCTCGACCGCTGCCCTCTACACGGGCCAGAGCACCAGGTGCCCGGGCGGCGAGGAGGCTTCCACCGTGCGGCAGATCGAGATCCGGCCCCAGGCGCCCCGCCTGCGCGCCCTGCGCGTAAGGCCCCGTCGCTTCGCGGTGCCCGGCGGGCGGCCGAAGGCGCGGCGGGGACGGAGCGCACGGGTATCCGGGACGAGCTCGCGCCGGGCACGGCGGGCCCCGCGTGGCGCCGCGTTCCGCTACTGGCTCTCGAGGCCCGCCACGCTCAGGCTCGTGGTCCAGCGAAGGAAGTTCGGGCGCAGGGTGGGAGGGAAGTGCAAGCGCCGCACCCATGCCAACCGCAAGCGCAGGCGCTGCCTGCTCGGCTACCGGAAACGCGGCTCGCCGCTGTATCGGCATGGCAAGGCGGGGGCGAATCGCAGTCGCTTCAGTGGGTGGGTGCCGTTCAGGTCAGAGTTCACCGGCAGGCTCGTGCGCAGGATCAAGCTCTCACCGGGCGTCTACCGGCTGAGGGCGATCGCGATCGACTCCGAGGGCGCCACCTCGAAGCGCCGCACGACCTGGTTCAGGGTCGCCCGCCGGTAGAGAGGGCCTGCGGCCTCGGTTGCCGCGGGGCCAGGGAGCGAGCGGAGAGCCGGGTTGGGATTGGGCCGCTCGAGGTGGAGATCGGGGCTGACATCCACCGGTCAAGGCCGTTTGACCTTCGGATGGAGCACCGTGTGATGCACCCATCTGTACATAGGACCGTGCAATCGTTGTACTAGTTTTTGGTAAGAAAATCCCTCACCCGGTGTACGATCGTGACTGCGTGGGGCGCTGCTGAGACCAATACAGGGAGTGCATCTTTTGAGTATCGAGATTGGGGCGCCTGCCGCGTGCCTGCGCCGGACTGAGCATTCGTGTCATCCAACGCCACGCCGATTGGCGGCGGAAGGCCGGTGAAACGCTCCGTTACCGTCGAGCTCAGTGCGCTTGCGATTCAGGCCCTCGAAGGGGAAGAACGCGGGAGCGTCGAGTACCTGCCGGGAAGGCTTCGCCGGGGCATCCGCTACTACCTGAGCGAGCGGGGCTCGAACAGGACCGAGTGGCGATACCCGAACTTCATGCGCCACAGGAAGCCCAGCAAGCTCGTCAAGCTGGAGCTGAACGTCGATGAGACGCTGTGGAACGCGTTGGAGACGGAGGCCGCCCGCCAGGGCGTCACCACCCAGCGAATGCTCGAACATGCGGCCCTCTTTTTCGCCTCCGACGTCAATGCGGGACGCGTCACGGAGCGCATCCTCGAGCGGCTGGCCGAAGAGGACGACGTGGGGGAGACCGGGTAGGGAGACCGGCCGGCGGGGACTTGAGGCGAGGGACGGGGCTAGACGGGCTCTGGCGCAACCACCGGCGCGGCGTCAAGATCCACCAGGTTTGACTGCAGCGTCCGCCGCCCCCTGTGGTGGAGCCCGTGGATCGAGCTCTCGGTCTTGTCGAGGGTCTCGGCAATCTCGGTGGGGGAGAGGCCGATGATGTGGCGCAGGACGAGCACCTCGCGCTGGTCGTCCGGTAGTCGCTCGAGGGCGCGGCGCAGGTCCTGGCCGCGGCTGAAACTCGTTTCGGCCTGACCGGTGTCCGCGACCCGCACCTCCTCAGTGGGGATCGCGCGCCTGCCACGCATGTGGTCCAGGGCGGCGTTGCGGGCGACCCGCAGGATCCAGGCCGTGAAGGGCACGTCGCGCTGCTCGTACTTCCTGATCGCCGTGATCAGCTTGGCGAAGACGTTCTGCGTGATGTCCTCGGCCTCGTGGTGGTCGTGCACCAGGCTGTTGACATAGCGCTGCACGTCGGCCGCATAGCAGACGTAGAGAAAGTGCAGAGCCTCCATGTCCCCCTGCTTGGCGCGGCGGACAGCAGCCTGCACGAGTCGGGTTTCGGGCCGCCCCGCCTCAGACGGATGGTCGGCTGCGGCGGCGCCGTTGCCAGACGGTTGACCGGATCGATCTTGCACTTAACTGCTTCCTCCCACTCCTTCAATGACTCAACGAAACTGCTTTTCGTCCCAGCTGGCGCCGGGTATGAACCAATGAACCCCCGCAAAGTGCGGAACCAAATGCGTATACCCCTGGGCCGACCTAGACAGCGATTCTCGAATCGGTGAAGCTGAGCGGCTACACCCTGAGTCGCGATGGGCGGCTTGTCAATGCTTAATTTTCGTTCCAAATCTTTCCTTAACTCTCAAGTCTTGGGGCCGCACAGCAAATGCACAGGTGTCTCGGCGTCGCGGACAGAACGTTTTTTGGGTTGAGATAAGGACTATCCATCGGTCGAGGTTCGGACGATGGGGGCTGAAGTTAGGACCATTTCGCGGGTTTGGGGTTAAAAACTTGCGCATTCGGAGATAGGTTCCCGGCGCAGGGAGATTGTGAGGGTCGCGCTCGGCAGATTCGCCAGATCAGGCATCGAAACCCGACTCGGGGGCGATGTCTCAACCGGCGTGCAACTGGCTCTACACCACTACATAAGGCGTTTGCGCTCGGCCCGCAGGCCGATCGATCCGCCGCATTTCGGCTCTGCCGTGCCCGCTGGCGACGCGGCGGCCACCGTCGACGTGACGCTTGACCCAGACGTGGAGGCGGTCCTCGAGCAGGAGGCGCGAAGGCACCGGCTGCCGCTCGAGCAGATCCTGCGCCATGCCGTTTTCGTCTGCCTTGCCGACTTCGATTTCGGCCCCGACGCTAGGGCCGGTGGGGCGGTTTCGACCGGCCCATCGCGCCTGGTAGGAAATTCGGACGATTCTGTGCTGAATTGACCTCCGAGCGGCAGTGGCCGTCCTATTCGGACGGTCGGAGCGAAGTCGCTTGAGGCCGCGCTGAACGTCGACGGCGGGACTATCCGGCGACTGCCGGACCGATCACAGGGGCGGCACCGAGATGACTCAGGCTGGCCTTAAGCGCCCGGCGCCCCCTGTGGTGGAGCCCATGGATCGAGCTCTCGGTCTTATCGAGAGTCTCGGCAATCTCGGTGGGGGAGAGGCCGACGATGTGGCGCAGGACGAGCACCTCGCGCTGGTCGTCGGGCAGAAGCTCGAGGGCGTGGCGCAGGTCGTGCCCACGCTCCTGGCCGATCTGGGCCTGGCCGGTATCGGCGACCCGCACCTCCTCGGTGGGGATCGCGCGACGGGCGCGCATGTGGTCGAGGGCGGCGTTGCGGGCGACCCGCAGGATCCATGCCGTGAAGGGGACGTCGCGCTGCTCGTACTTCCCGATCGCCGTCATCAGCTTGGCGAAGACGTTCTGGGTGATGTCTTCGGCCTCGTGCTGGTCATGGACGAAGCTGTTGACGAAGCGCTGCACGTCGGCCGCGTAGCTGACGTAGAGGAAGTGGAGCCCCTCCATGTCCCCCTGCTTGGCACGCTTCACAGCCGCCTGAACCAGCTGGGTGTCAGGGCGCTGCTGCTCCCCGCTTGAGCCATCCGCCTTGCGGTCATCTGCCAACAGCTGACTGGGGCCCTGCGCCACTTTCAATTTCCTCCCGGAATGATCTTGAGTCGGTTGCGGGTCTTCGGCTAGCGGGCTCGGCCCGCGATCGCCTTCGGATTTCCCGCAATTAGCCTGCGTGCGAGGCGGAACGAATACGCGACTGGCGCGCCGCTGTCAATCCCCGATATTCGTCCAAATCTCATCTTGACGCTCAAGTCGACGCAAGTCCTGTGCCAATACGGGTGATTGAGGCGAGGTCCAACTTTAGGATGAACTCTTCACCTGGTGCAAAAAAACTGATCTCCTGCCGACAGTTGGCATTGGCGTGGAAGGCACAGCTGTGAAGGTCGCACTGGGCGGATTCGCGAGGTCCGGAATCGAGACGCGCTTTGGCGCCGACCTCGGTGCCGGGGTTCAGGCCGCGGCCCGTCACTACACGCGGCGCCTGAGGTCGGGCAAGCCGCCGGTCGCCGTTCCACGTTTCTGCTGCGATGGAGCGCGGCGCGCCTCAGATGGCGCTCCCGGGCTCGAGATTCCCCTGAGCCCCGAGGTCGAGAGGGCGCTGCAGAGCGAGGCGGACAAGACCCACCTGCCGCTGGATCAGATCCTTGCCCATGCCGTCTTCGTCTTCCTGGCCGACATGGACGCTGCCGGCGCAGCCGGGACCATTGGCATCTCCGCCTCCCGGTAAGCGCCCGCTGGACAGTAGGAAAGTGCAGCGCATGCGGGCGCGGTAGGAGATTCGGACGGTCTGCTCCGAATGGGCTCCTGAACCGCGCTGGTCGTCCGATACGGGCGAGAGAGTGGACCCCACACGACCCCGCCTATGACGGTTCTTCTGTCGATAGCGCTCGTCACATGGATCGGGCTGCTGCCCGCGCTGGTCGTCGGGCTGCGGCTGCGACGGGCCGGGGTTCTGGACACCAGAGCGACGACCCCGTCACGCCGGCCCTCGGTGAGGCCGGTTGGAAATTCGGCCCATGCGTGCCAGGGAGCACGGAGCAGGCGCGTTGCGTGTGTGGCGACCCATGTCGACTCACGACGCGCTAGAGACAGAATCGGCCACGCTTCGACAGGGATGGCGAAGCGGCACTGAGCCCTCGGCTGCGGTTGAGTCGGCAGGGGTTGCCACAAAGCTTCAGCGGCAGTTGCCCCTCGGGGCCGAGGTTGGACGAGACCGGCCGCCGGCGGGCGACGCTGACACAGACGTCACGGAGAGCGATTCAACCGCAGCCTCAGTCTCTCGCGACGCTGTCTACCGCCGACTACTCGCAGCGGCGGACCTAATCGCGGCGATGGCTGCGTTCATCGTGGCGATAACGGTCCTTGGTAACGACTCGCTTGGGACCCTCACACTCATCGCGATCGCAGCAGTGGTTCCGGTTTGCAAGCTGGCCGGTCTATATGACCGCGACGGGCACCTGCTCAACAAGACGACCCTCGACGAGGCGCCGACGCTGTTCTACGTTGCATCGCTCTACACGCTGCTGTGCTTTCTCGCCGGCTCCAGCATCGTCAACGGGACCTTCGGCAGCGACCAGGCGCTGGTTCTCTGGGGGCTCCTGTTCGTCCTCATGCTGACAATGCGCACCCTCGCCCGCCGCCTGGCGGGCGCCCTAGTGGAGGAGGAGCGCTGCGTCATCCTCGGAAACGCCGACGCTGCCCACTGGCTCTCCACCAAGTTGGAGCGCAGCCAGGGAGCCAAGGTACGCGTCGTCGGCCGCATCCCGCTCAGCCCCGACGACACCAGCGTCAACGAACTGCCCCTGCTGGGCCACTTTGACTCGCTCGAGGGCCTGCTCGCCGAGCACAGCGTCGACCGGGCGCTGATCGCCCCCGGCCGCGGCGACAACGACGACCACCGCCTGCTGAACGCGATCCGAGCGGTGAAGCAACTCGGCGTCCGCGTCAGCGTGCTGCCGCGCCTCTTCGAGGCGGTCGGCTCGGCTTATGAGTTCGATGACATCGAGGGCGCCACGATCCTCGGCGTCCGCCGCCACGGCCTCTCGCGCTCCTCGTGGCTGATCAAGCGCAGCTTCGACCTCGCCGCCACCCTGTTTGGCCTGCTCCTGATCGCCCCCCTGCTGGCAATCGTCGCCGCCGCGATCAAGCTCGACTCCCCCGGCCCGGTCCTCTTCCGCCAGCGCCGGGTCGGCCGCGACGACCGCGTGTTCTGGATCTACAAGTTCCGCACCATGATCGACGGCGCCGAGGCCCAGCGCTCCGTCCTCGCTGCCCGCAACGAAGCCGGCGGCGGCCTGTTCAAGATCGAGCGCGACCCCCGCATCACCCGCGTCGGCCGCTTCCTGCGCCGCACCTCTCTCGACGAGCTGCCGCAGCTGTTCAACGTCCTCATGGGAGACATGTCCCTGGTCGGCCCCCGCCCCCTGGTCGTTGACGAGGACCGCCTGATCGAGGGCCACCAGCGTCACCGCCTCCTCGTTCCCCCCGGCGTCACCGGCCTCTGGCAGATCTTCGGCTCCGCCCGCATCCCGCTCAACGAGATGACCAAGATCGACTACCTCTACGGCGCCAACTGGTCGCTGTGGCTGGACATGAAGATCCTGCTCAGGACGGTGCCCTTCGTGCTTGGACAGCGCGGGCTCTGAGGCCGCTGAAAAGAACACCCTCGTCCAGTCGTTTATCTAGCAATGGCGACGAGGAGAGGTTCCGGTGTCAGCTGAGAGCACAGTGGCGATGGCGAGCCTGCTTCGTGCGAAGGCTCAGATTCCCGACCATGTTGTTCATCGACCATTCCCGACGGAGACGGTGGTGCTCAACCTGCAGACCGGTAGATACCACGGACTTAATCCAATCGCGGGTCGCATGCTCGAGGAGCTGGGCAGGGGAGAGACGGTGGCGGACGCCGCCAACGTGATCGCCACTGAGTACGGGCAGCCTCGCGAGGACGTCGAGCGCGACATCTGCCATCTCTGTCAGGACCTTCTCGGTCGCGGGCTAATCGAGATGACACCCGACCCCAGTCCTTGAGTGACGCCATCCTTCCGCCGCTCACCGCGCGGGCCCGGTTGCTGCTCGCGGGTGAGGTGCTATCCACGTACGCTCAGGTTCGGTGGCGGCTCTCACGGGGAAATGTCGAGGACACCGTGCGTGCCCTGCGGGGGGCCGCATCTGGAGGTGTCTGGGTCGATCCGAGCATCGAGTCCTACTGGCAAGCCGTTCGGCTCGCGAAGGCAACCACCCGCACGCTCGGCATCGTGCCGGCCGATACGCGGTGCCTGATGCAATCGCTCGTCCTACTCGGCCTACTGTCGCGCCGCGGGATCGGCTCCGTTCTGGTGGTGGCGGTCAATTCCGGGGCAGGTTTCGCCGCCCACGCGTGGGTCGAGCACGACGAGCGGCCATTGCTCCCAACCGGCGACTTCGGCCGCCTCGTGGAGATCTGAACTAGCCGCTCCGCGCCGCAAGTAATTCGGTCTGCAGACAGTTTTCGGGACGTGGCCGCGAATCGAGCGAACTCTGGGTCAGGGGCGGCGGAAGGCACGCTGGTAAGCCTTGAAGGTGTCACCAAGCACTGGGGGGACAGGCTCATTCTCGATGCGATCGACCTGGAGCTTCGCCCCGGCACCGTCGTCCATGTTGGCGGCGGCAACGGCGCGGGCAAGACCACGCTCTTGCGCATCGCCTCCGGTGTGATCCTCCCCGAGGAGGGCAGGACATGCTTCCGTGGCGCCGATATCGAGCGGGACCTGGCCGCCTACCAGAAAGACGTGGGACTGTTGTCAGCCGGGGACCGGGGCCTGTACGCGAGGCTTACGGTCTCGCAGAACCTTGACTTCTGGGGTGGCCTTGCCGCCCTATCGCGCCGTCGGCGCCGTGAGCGAATCAGCCGAGTCCTCGCGGATTTCGAGATTGCCGACCTCGTCGATCAGAGGGTCGATCGTCTTTCGATGGGTCAGCGACAGCGTGTCCGTCTCGCAATGACCTTCCTGCACGAGCCGGCCGTTGCCTTCCTCGACGAGCCGAAGACGAGTCTCGACGACCCCGGGACCAAGCTGCTCGATTGCGCTATCGAGCGGCAGCTCGACAACGGCGGAGCCATCCTTGTCGTCTCGCCGGAGGTCGGGGACACAGCACTCGGAACATCTTGGGTTCTCGACGACGGCCGGCTACACAAGGTGTCCTCTGACGGCCCGATCCTCGATGGGGAGGAGCCCGCGGCCGGTGAGTTGGCAACCACTGGGGCGCGCTCATGAGGTCCCCTCGGCCCCATCTCAGGGCTATGGCGGCCGTCGTAAGACGTGACCTGCTGCTTTCCTGGAGCTACCGGCTCCAGTTCCTCGGGGGGATCGTCGGTGGCCTGATGAGCCTTGCGGTCTTCTACTACGTGTCGCGCCTGGTCAGCGTGCAGGAGTTCTCTCCGGCCGAGTACTTCGCCTTCGTCGCGATCGGGATCTTGATCTACACGATTCTCAATGCGACGCTGCAAATCCCGCAGATAACGCTTCGTCAGGAGCTCGTGGCGGGGACGTTCGAGCGCATGCTGATGGCGCCGTGGGGTGCCGCCGGGGCGATCGTGTCCTCGCTGATCTTCCCGGCCCTGTATGCGCTTGCCACTGTGACCGGCGTTCTCCTCGTGGCGGCCGGGGTCTTCGGGCTGGACGTGCAGTGGTCCACCGTTCCGCTGGGGATTCCGGTCGCCTTCCTCAGCCTGCTCGCGTTCGCCCCGTTCGGCGTGCTGCTGCTGGCCAGTGTCGTCCTCTTCAAGAAGGCGCCGCCCGGGGCGAACTACGTGATGGCCGGCCTTGCATTGATAGCGGGGCTCTACTTCCCAGTCGCTCTCCTGCCGGACTGGATCCGCTGGACGTCCGAGATCCAGCCGCTCACCCCTGCCACGGAACTTCTCCGTTCGACCGTAGTGGGACAGCCTCTGAGCGATCCGGCATGGCTCCCCCTGATGAAGCTCGCGATCTTCTCCGCGATCGTCTTCCCTCTCTCCGTCCTCGCCCTCCGGTCTGCGCTGCGGCGGAGCCGCATGCGGGGAACGATCCTTGAGTACTGATTCGATAGTGAACGGGGCGGTGGGGCCGTGTTGAGGGGCATCTACAGGCCCTCGGGCCAGGCGGTCGGCGATCTTACCGTCGCGGGCACGTTGACCAGGGCCTCCGAGGCCGATCGGCTCTGGATTGAGGGTCCGTTTGCGATCGCTACGAACGGGGCCGGAAGCCGTGCGGTTTCTGGCGACGTCGCCTGCGCGTTCGAGGGCCACCTCTATGACAGGTCGGATCTCGAAGGGGAGTTGGGCATCGACGGCCGGAGCGAGGCCGAGCTCGTCGTCCGTGGATACAGGCGATATGGAGAGGAGCTGCTCACCAGGCTGCGCGGCAGCTACGCGCTGGGACTTTGGGACAGGCGCCGCCGAGAGGGGCTGCTCACCTGCGATCTGCTCGCGACTCAGTCAATGTTCGTCTGGCAGGGACCGGGCTATCTCGTGTTTGCCAGCGAGCTGCTTGACCTGATCTCGCTGCTTCCCTCCCAACCCAGCCCGGATCCGGTTGGGTTTCTGAGCTGGGTTGGGGGCTGGTGTGTGCCCGACGGCCATACTCTCTACGAGGGAATCTCGCGACTGGGGGTCGGCGAGCTCGTTGAGCTGGTCGGCGATGGTGGCACGACCACACGTCCCTACTGGGAGCCGCAGTACGCGGGAACGCTCAGCGGCTCCCGCGAGGAACTGGCCGAGGAGCTTCTGACGGAGCTTGAGAGGGCCGTCGCGAAACGACTCTCCTCGCGATCCTCCGGTGTCGTCCTCAGCGGAGGAATCGACTCCTCGACGGTCACCGCCATCGCCGATCGCGTGAAGCCAGCGGACACCGATCTGAGGACCTACTCGGTCGTATTTCCGGGGGAGGAGTGCGACGAGACTTGGAAGGTCCGCAGCCTCGCCGACACAGTGGGCATCGAGCCAAAGCTCTTCGAGCTCGAACCTCAGGGGGGTCTGTGGGATTGCCTCCATCGCATCAAGCGCTGGGGCGTGCCGCTGATGACCAATGCCGCCCTGATCGACCTGACGATGACAAGGGAGGCCGGGGCGGATGGAACGGGGGTCGTGCTCGACGGCCAGACAGGGGACGAGCTGTTCGGCCACTCTCCCTATCTCCTGGCCGACCAGATCGCTCACGGCCGTTTTCTCGCTGCCGCCCAGTTGACGCGCCGATGGCCGGCCCCGGGCAGGCCCACGACCTGGCGGGAGCGACGCCTGGCCTTGAAGAGCTGGGGCCTGATCGGTGCCGCCCCGTACCGGTTGCATCGCTTCGTGCGGCGGCGAAAAGACGCGAGCGAGGTCGCGCCGCCGTGGCTGTTGCCTCAGCATCGACGCAGATTTGCCGAATTGAAAGATCGGTGGGAATGGAAGGCGGGGGGGTCCGGGCCGCGCTGGTGGCGGTACCAGGTCGACCAGATCGTCAGGGGCCCGCATCGGCTCCTTCGCCTCGATTTCCTGCGCCAGCGCGCACGGGACGCGGACGCTCGTAGCGAGACCCCGCTATATGACTTCGACCTGATCGACTTCATCCTCAGGGTTCCCCCGCGGTTCGCGTTCGATTGGGAGCGGGACAGGCCGCTGGCGCGCCGGGCGTTGGACGGGATCCTGCCCGAGGACGTGCGCCTCCAGAAGCGGAAGGCCGTCTTTTCGCCGTTCTGTTACGACATGCTCACCGGTGCTGAGGCCCCCGGCGTCGAGCGCCTGCTCACCGCACCGGACGCAGAGCTAGGCGCCTATGTCGACCTCGAGGGAGTCCGGCGCCTTTGGCGGGAGGATCGGCCTCGGAGAGACAGACGCTACGGGACGATGGCCTGGGGCGCGAACGTATGGGTTCTCGTCGCTGCCGAGTGCTGGCTCCGCTCGCAATCGAATCCCGGATTCATTGATGAGATGCTCTCTGATCCTGACGTTCGCCCGCCGCAGGTTCGACAAACCCTGACGCAGGCCATCTAGCACCTTTCTGGCACCAACCTTTTCTGGTCTTGGAATGAGTCAGCTTCTCACCTACATTCACCCAATCCGGATGCACGACCAACCAATTGGAGGAAAGCCAGATGGCGACCTATGAGGCGCCGCAGGTCACTGATTACGGCACGCTCGTGGAGCTGACGGCGGAAAGCAACATGCCGAACGCCGACACTCAGGGCGGGGTTGCGGGGACAGCGTTCTCCGCTAGCTGATTCGTCGAAGGCGGATCAGGGAATTACTGTGAACGGCCGCCCAAGGGCGGCCGTCTTCACGTCAGGTGCGCTCCAATGCGATGGCGTGATCCGAGACCGCGGACGCCAATACATCCGCGGTCATCGTCGGTGGGGCGAAGAGATGGAATGCGGGCACCCGTTCGACGATCTGCCGGCATATGTCGAGCTGCGCGGCCAATCTGCGCGGAGCGCTGACATGAGGCATGAATGTCGCCGACAGAAGCAGCCGGAGATCCAGCGGCTGAAGGCGCGCGAAGTGAACGTCGGGCACGGGCTTCATGCGGTCGATGAAGTAGATCGCCCCCAGCGGCGCGGCTGAGCCGGCCATCGGCTCGACCAGGACGTGGACCTTTTCGCTGCGGCCGACGACGGGCCCCAGCCGCTCACGGCGATCAAGTGCGATCGATGTGAGCTGCTCCTCCGCGAAATTTGCAAATCGCACGCCGGGATGCGCCAGCGGTGGCTCTCCGGGGGAAAGGGCGACCACGTCGTCCGCGATCAACGATGCGCCCTGATCGACGAGATGCAGGGCCAGAGAGGTCTTTCCGGCGCCGGAGTGTCCGACGATCGCAAATGTCCGGCCGTCGATCTCCACGCCGCTCGCGTGAAGCACCTCGAAACCCGACAGGGCCGCCGCCATCGGTAGCGCCTGCGCGATGAGCGGTCGATGCCAGCGCCACTCCGGCCCCGGCTCGGGTGCGCATTTCACCAAGCTGCCGTCGGCTGCGACCAGAAAGCGCCCGTGGCCCGGCGCTTCGATTAGATAGCCCAGCTCGGGATGAACATCGACCGTCATCATCACGGTCCCGTCCTCGTAGTTTCGGGTGACGACACGCTCTACCTCCGCCGGTGCCCATTCCGGGTCGATCGTGTCGGCGGTGGCCCGTCTCAATAACGTCTTTGCCTGCCCGGTCGCCCTCTCCTCCTCAAAGCCCATGATTGGGAGGTCGGACTCGATCTCGAGGCCGAATGCCCGACTGACCCAGGCTCGATCCCCTGGCCTGCCGTTCGCATGGGCAGCTCTTGGCTTCGCGTCGTCCATATCCACCCAACGGAGCGGCTCCTGCGATTCGTTCGGCTTCGCTCGTAACAGGGATTCCCCCCGCAAAAGCCCAGGCTGGGGTGTGCCGTTGTCTTTCCGATGGCCACCGAGCAGAAGTCGCCGCCACGTCCGTCGGTGGAATCCCTCGCGCTGGGAGTCTGCACTCCGGCCGAGCTTCGCAAAGTCGAACTGCGGGTAGCGCTGACGCAGGGGGGGTATGAGCCGCTCTTCTGGCACGACTCGGTCGATACGGCAATCGACTCCTGCCTTGAAAGGGAGGTCGAGTTGTTCCTGCTCGGTGCGCGGCGTCCTGACCCCGCAGCGCTCGAGTGTGTGAGCGGGCTGCTCGCCGCATCTCCTTCCACAAAGGTGATCCTCATCTGCGAGCGCTCTGCCGACGGTGACGTGCGGCGGGCGCTCGGCGCCGGTGCCCACGGCCTCGTGCCCCTGGGTGAGGTTGCCGACGCCCTCATCCCGGTCATGGAGGTGGTACGGGCGGGCCAGGTGAGCGTGCCGGGCAGCGCTGGGAAGGAGGCGGCGAGGAAGGTGTTGACGGTACGCGAGAAGCAGATTCTCGGCCAGGTCGTGCTCGGCATGAGCAACGCTGAGATTGCTGCAAAGCTCTACCTGGCGGAAAGCACGGTCAAGAGCCACCTCTCCTCGGCCTTCGCCAAGCTGGGCGTTGCATCTCGAAACGAGGCCACCGCGCTAATCCTCGACCCCACGGCCGGGGCGGGCCTTGGCATCCTCACCATCCCCACCAAGGCCGCCGCTGTATCCGCATAGGAAGTTCGATGAGGGCTCCTCGCATTCGCAAGCTTCGCCGGCGTGGGGATGTCGCCGGGCTCGTCGCGGCGCTTGGCTACGTGGAGCCTGTTTACGTCGGAGACGGCAGTTACGTGGATTCTGGTGTCGACCTTCGGGTGAAGGCGCTTCGGGCGCTGGCCGATCTCGCTTCGCCTTCGGACGTCCCCGAGATTGCCATCGCGCTGCAGGACCCCGATCCAACTGTTAGGCGCCTGGGAGTGCGGGTTGTCCGAAAGCTTGGACCCGAGAGTGCCGTCGAGGCGCTTGCGGCAACCCTCGCTGGGCCAGCGGACGCTGCATTCGTCGAGGCTCGCCTCGAAGCCTTGGAGGCGCTTGAGGAACTCGAAAGCCGGGGGGTCGAGCGGATCGCGAGACCGGTCGCGCTTGCCGTGGTCGACGGGGGGGACAGGGTCGCCCTGGACCACGTGACTCGGGATGCGCTCATGGGATTCGTCGAGCAAGGCCCTGCGCAGGACGCCTCGGCCCTGGTGGAGGCGCTTGTGGATCGCCTCCCGAGCATGAACGGCGCCCTGGAGAACGGGCAGGTGGTGCTCAGCTGGCTTGGCGACCACAGCGTGTCGCCGCTGATCGAGGCGTTGGAGCGCGAGGGCGGCTACCGGGAGCCGGCAGTCGCGGTGCTCGGCTCGATCCGCGACTCGCAGGCACTTGGCCCGCTGGCCGGAATCTTGGAGGACCGCCGTCCCCATGTGCGGCGGGTGGCGGTGTGGGCGCTCGGCGAGCTGCATGACCCGCGTGCCGCCGAGGCCCTGATGCGGGCCACGATGGACGATGAGTACATCGTTCGCCGCCAGGCCGGGGAAGCGCTGGACGCGATGGGCAGCATCGCGCTGATGGCCGGCGTAGCGAACATGATCCGCTCGCTGGAGGACCGTCCCGACGGGCGAACGGTGGCGCGGCTAGTAGAGGAGGGGTTGGAACGGATGCCGGCGACGTCGGCACGAGACGACGACAACGGATGGGCGCCTCGGTTTGTTGACCGGCTCCAGCTGGGTCCACACACCTGACCTGAAGGACTGGATGGATGAGGCGATCCACGACAGTCGAGGAGGACTTGGCCCTCCGCCTTTGCGGAATTGAATCCCGCCGCCATGCCGGTCGGGACGAGATCCTCCGCCTGGCACGGCGTGTGGACCCGGACGAACTTCTAGCGGTGCTTGCCCGGCACGGGCTGGTTGCGCTCGTGGGCTCGCGCTTTCGAGACGTTCTGAGGGGGAGGGTGCCTGACAAGTTCGGCAAAGTAGTCGCCGACGCCCTTACAACAAATCGTCGCGGCGCCGTCCTCTACTCAGCACTCACTGAAAGGTTCTGCCGAGTTCTCGATGACGCCGGCGTCGCTAACCTTCCTCTTAAGGGAACGGGCTTGGCCGAGCGTGCCTATGGGGATGTCGGCCTTCGCTCGGTCCAGAGCGATATCGACCTCCTGATTTCCGTGGACGGTTTCCAGGGTGCGCTTGACGCCCTTTGCCGCGATGGGTGCGAGGTCGTCGACAACGTCAATTGGTGGGGGGGGCTTCCGCACTATCACTCCCTCCTAGTCTCAAGGCAGCCGATTGATACGACGATCGAGCTCCACTGGCGCCTGCACTGGTATGAGAGCGAGTTTGCAGAAGAGGCTCTTGCCCGTGCTCTGTCCTCCACTGGCCCATGTGCCTCTCGCCTTGAGCCTGTCGACGAGTTGGTCACTCTGCTCCTCATCTTCGCGCGTGACGGTTATGTCGGGCTGCGCATGGCAGCCGATATCGCTTCATGGTGGGACCGGAATGGACAGCTCCTACCGCCACGCCCACTCGACTCCGCAATTGCATCTCATCCGCGACTTCGCCGCTCCTTGCTCGCCGCTACCGAGGTACTAGAGGCGGAGGTCGGCATTCCGGCGGCTGACCTAGCTGATCCGATGACTCGGAGGGGGATCCGCGTGCGCCTGGCGAGCCGGCTTCCAAGCTGGACTGCGCGGGATCGGCAGGACGACGTGAATACCAACATCACGCTCAACGACCTGCTGCTCACGCCCTGGGGTGCGTACCACGTCTTCGCACGCCATTACTACCTACAACCACTGGAGCACTATCTGCTCACATATGACTGGCCGAGGGGCCACCGGCTGCGCAACCATGCCCGGCGCTTGCTCCACGCGTTTGGCAGGTTGACTCGATCGAGCGGAAAGTATGCGCGACGGCTATGGCAGATTCGTGGCGGCCGCACCTGGGAGGCGTTGCCTAAAATGGTCTCCTATGGACGCCGCAGCCTAGCTACTGCTTCCACGACCGATGCACGTCTCCTGATTGTCTCCCCGGTGCGCAACGAGGCTGCCCATATCGAGCGGGTCGTACACGCCGTAGCGGCCCAGACCCGGCCTCCCGATCTGTGGGTGGTTGCTGACAACGGCTCCGACGATGAAACGCCTGATATTCTGCGCCGGCTGGAGCGCGACATTCCCTTTATGCGAGTCGTCGAAGTCCAGCCTCCTTCCGTGAGCGGAAGGGACCGATTGGCTCAGGCTCTCGAGGCGAAGGCCTTCAACCGCGCCTTGGAGAAGGTCAAGGTCGGATCGTTCACCCACATTGGAAAGCTCGACGGAGACATTGAGCTGCCTCCGGACTACTTCACGAGGCTCTTGCAGAGCTTGGATCGCGATCAGTCGCTTGGGATAACCGGAGGTTCCATCGTCGAGGCGGACAACCGGAGGAGTGGTGCGTGGCGGCCGATTACCGCCCCCGCCTATCACGTGCACGGCGCGTTAAAGCTCTACAAGCGGGCATGCTTCGAAGCAATTGGTGGAATACAGGAGCGGTTAGGCTGGGACACGATTGACGAGACCTACGCTCGGATGCGGGGCTTCGCGACGCGACGCGACGCGACGCTTGTGGCACGTCATCACCGACCGACCGCCACGGCGGACGGGAAGCTGCGCGGCCGGATGAGGCACGGCGAGTGCGCGTACATAGTCCACTACTCAATCCCCTGGGTGCTGATGCGTTCGCTTAAGGTCTCGGTACGCCAGGATCCGCTGGGCATTTCTGGCCTCGCCTTCGCGTGGGGGTATGCACGCTGCACTTTGCGGGGGGCCGAGAGGGTCGACGACAAGGAGTTTAGGCGTTTCGTTCGCGCCGAGCATCGGCGGCGGATCCGACGGGCGATATTGCCGTCGACAAAGCTGAGCGTAGATGCATGATCTCTGTGTCATAGTCGTTTCGCACAATAGTCTGCATTGGCTGACGCCGGCACTGCGCAGCGTATTCCGCCATGCAGGTCCGCTGAAAATGGATGTGGTGCTTGTCGATAACGGCTGTGACGGCGCGGCCGGAAGAATTCGCGCGGCTTTTCCTGCCGTGCGGACGCTGCGATGCGAAAATCGTGGTTTCGCTCACGCGAACAACATTGGCTTGACCACGGCCTCGGCGCGCTATGTGTTGTTTCTTAACCCTGATACCGAAATCCTTGATGGACGCTTGAGTGATCTCGTTGAGACCATGGATTCACATCCGAGCATCGGCTTGGCGGGGGTGCGACAGCTGCGAGGGGACGGGTCGTTGGCGCCGTCGATTCGGCGGTTTCCGTCGTGTCGCAATACCCTGGGGGAGTCGTTGGGGGTTGAGTCGTTTCCATTTGCGCACCGCCTGCTGGGCGAGCGCGTCCTGCACGAGCCGGCGTATGGTGTTGACGGCGACTGCGATTGGACTAGCGGCTCGTTCATGATTGTTCGAAAGGAAGCGCTCGATGCAGTCGGTTGGCTGGACGAGCGTTTCTTCCTTTTCTCGGAGGAGACCGATCTCTGCTGGCGACTGCGCGGGGCTGGCTGGCGGGTTGTGCATCTTGCGTCGATGACGATCAGGCATGAGGAGAGCGAAGGCTGGAGTGACTGCCGGCTTGAGGCGCAGGCAGCATATGCGCGACTGCAGTTCGCGAAAAAGAACTTTTCCAGCATAGGCCAGGTCCTCTACCGCGGGGCGCTAGTGTTCCGCTACCTACTCAGGGTGTTCGTTTACTCAACGCTGCGCAGGCGCGACAGCGCTCACCGGGCTGCAGTCAAAGCAGGACTAGGGGCCGTCCTCTGGGCCCGTGCCCCGTTTGCCATCTCGCGGTAGACGGTATCCCAATTGCTAGCCATGCGCTGCGCACCGAAGCGACCACGTAGGGCACGCTGCCTGGCCCGGTATTCGGCGCGCAGCCCCGGTGTTTGGAGCAGTCTGCGTATTAGATCAATCGCAGCTGACTCGCTTGCGCAGACTTGCTTCCCTCCAACTATGTCGCGATTCGGGGGTATGTCGCTTGCGATCACGATTACATCACGGGCCATTGCCTCCATTATCGAGAGAGCTTGACCATCCCAGGCGGTCCAGTGCAGATATATGTCAGCGTCGGCGAGAAGTCTTAGTGCGACGTCCCTCTCGAGCCAGCCTGTCATCCTGACGCCCGGCACGGCGCTACCGTGGCTACCTGGTGCTGCGCCGCCGATCCATCGAACATCGGCTTCGTCTGCCACGGCTCGCAGAATGCGTGCCGCTGCCCGCGGTTGGCGCTGCGGGTCGGTTCGGCCCATCGACGTCACAGTCAGGGGGGGTTTGTGGATGTCTGGGCGACGAGTCCGGCATGCATCAAGCTCAGGAATACCATTTGACACAGTGAATACCCGCCGCGCTAGTGCATGCTGCCGTGCGAGGTCGGCCTCGTGCGCCGATACCGCGCCGACAGCGCCAACGTGCCTTGCCACGTAGCGCTCAAGCATTAGGAAGAAGGCTCTGCGAGCGCGATTTTGGTTCATCTGAAACGAATACGCGTGTGGCGAATAGAGCGTCGGGGGGCCGGCCTTGATCGCGAAGGTGCCGACAACGCCAGCAAAAGACGAGTGGAGATGAATGACAGACGGCGACCAGGTGGGCACTATCCGTGAAAGTGCATGGGCAGCTTTTAGCTGCGCCCGAGATGTTCGTCGCTCCCATGGCAAGGGAAAGAGCTCGACACGTGGATCCAGGTAGTGACATACCTCGGTCGGGGTCTCAGGTCGCGTTCCGTAGGCGATCGCTACTGGATGGCGGTCGACCTGGTACCGCGTGAGGGTGCGAACTACCTCGAAGACGCCGCCGCCGAATGCCTCGACGACGTGGAGCACACGAAGTGGTTGCGAGGTTATCGATGATTGCTCGTTATGAGTGTCGTTGGTCATGGATAAGCGAGCAGCGCCTGGAGCTCATCGACGAGCTCAGGATAGGGACCTCGTGTAGTGGCATGGGTGGCATCTCGGCGAGCACATTCAACCTGAGCAACGTCAATTTTCTCTGTTGCTGCTACGGCCAGGCCCATCGAGGCGAGCTTGCTGACAAGCTGGTCCTGGTGGTCGTCGAAGTGCTCTCCGTGGCTTGCTTGCCGGGCGATGACAATGGGCCGTCTGCGTGCACGAAGAGCGGTAGAAATTATCCCGGATCCGCCATGGCAAATGACTATCTCAGAGATCTCGATCTTCTTGGCAAGCGACTCGGGTGGCAGCCAGGCTACTTCGCGTCCGCGGCGCATTCGGTAGCTACAGGCGCCGGTCTGCACGGTTATGGGTCTCGGTAGGATGCCGCGGCTGGCCGCCTCATCCACTAGCCGAAGCATCCGATCGAAGGGGGCAGCGTGTGTTCCCACCGCTACGAAGGTCCCTTCCTTGCCGGTACTTGTTGGCAAGTCCGGCATCAACCCACCCAAGAGTTGTGGCTGGCATACACGCGCGCCAGCGTAGACGCTGCTCATCTCGGGCCACTGCACAAGCACATCCGAGGCGAGCCGGGCGAGCACTCGACCCGATGCGCTCGGCCCGGTGACGCGCGCCATTGTCTCGGCGAACACTATTCGTCCACCGCGGGCGCGCGCCAATGCGCAAAATGGGATCGTCATGCCAGCGCCAGTAGTCAGGACGAGGCGAGGTTGCTCACGGCGGACGACAGCGTGTGCCGCTGCCGCGTTGGTCAGGTAGCTACACAGCGACCGGCGATATGGAGGCAGCGTGATCACTCGCTCGCCGCGCTCCCGAAGGCGCTCCGTACGCGGTCCATCGAGGGTCACCCAGATCCGCTCTCTGTCTCCAAACGCGGGTTCAAGCGCATGGAGAAGGTCTAGGTGTCCGCCGGGCGAACCGATCAAGAAGATGGGCAGGCTCATGGGACCCCCTCGGCGCCGCGATACCGGTTGATTTCGGTTGCACCGCTTGGCTCGTGGGCGTGATGTGGCAACGGGACCTTGGTCCAGCGGGCGCCTTCGCCGTCCCTTATCGACGGGCGTAGCGTCGTTGCTGTGACCAGCGCGGCGATGAATAGGAAGACATAAGGAGCTTGGGGAAAAGCCAATGCGTCGAAGAGGAGGTTGGACACGGCAAACGCGGCCGTCGCAGCCACTGCAGCGACGGCCCATTGTTTCTCCCGCGATCGGGCCGCTCTGTGTGCCGCAATGCCTACGCTTGCCAAGAGGACGACGTATGTCGCAACACCGATAGCACCGGTCTCCACCGTTAGTCCCAGGTATTGGTTGTCTAGGACACGGTACTTGTGGCTGTCGTAGCTGCCGAACCCTCGCCCAAGGGCAGGCTTGTCCAAGATGTCAGGCATTACAGCCGGGTAATCGTTCTGTCTATCCTGTGTACTACCAGAGTTCGCTAAGCCGTTAACGAATTCGGAGCGAATGGTCGATATCGCTCCCGGCGAGAGAATCTGAACCATAAGGACGATCGCGACACCGAGCGGCGCCGCCTTAACCATCATGCGCGGTCGGTACAGGAATAGCACGAGTACGGCGACGGCCGGTACGATCAATGCCGTCTTGCGGAGCGTGGCCGCGGCGCCAGCGACTAGCAGGGTAGTCGCGACCACCCCGAATAGACGCTGCTTGGTGACCGTGGTCGTTACGGTTGTCATCAAGGCGAAGGGGAGCATCATTCCGAGGATCGTAGTTATTGCTAGACCGTGCAGGGTCGGCCCACCGATTGTCGCGCGACCGTAGAGATCACTGGCGACTGGAGGCGGTTCGACATGAAACGCGCCGGGAAGAAGCGCGGTCGTCCATTCATAGAAGATGTCGTGACCCGTCCTGTACTGCCAGATTGTCCCCAGGGCTGCGACGCAGGCTAAACCGATGGTTAGTTTGATGTAGCGCGGGACCTCAGGCGGGCGAATTGTCGTTGCGACGACAATGTAAAAAGCTGAATAGGAGACGAGCAGGACGACCTGTTTCAGGGCTGGCGAGATCTCGGTGAGATTTGCCAGTGTTTCGGCATTGGTGCTGATGCTGAGCAGCGCCGCTAGGAGGAACGCACCGAGTGCCAGCGTGATTCCATTTGGCGCTAGGCGCTGTCGGCTGATACCGATTGTCGCAACGACCGGCAGCCAGATTGCCCCTAGGGCAACGAGTGCGATGCGATCCAGTCGTGCATCGACTGGCAAAGCGATCGGGAGCACCGTTGAGTCGAATGGAATGAGCCACAACATAAAAAGGAAGCCACATATCGCCCATGGAAGGACACGCGTTGTGTATGGCCAGTAGTCGTGCTCGCATGCGGCCTCGTCTCGTCGCCGGATGCCACCGTCCAGAATATGAGCCATTTCGGAGCCGTGGAGGCTCGGGTCTGGCGCGCCGGGTGATGTCAGTCGTCTTGAGTCCACGGTTGACGACCCCCGACGACCCTGTGCTGGCTCTTTGTCGAATCAGCGCTCTGAACACGTGGCGAGACGCCATTCGACGGGACGCCGACCTCTATCGTTGCAAGTGGCGCGAGGGAATCAGACGCAGATCGTGCTCGGAGTTGTTGTACCACCCGCGCGATGAGAAGGAGGCCGATGCAGCCGGCGATGAAGACCCCAGCCGACGTTAGGAACGCCACGATAATGCTGGCTCCGCTGTTAACGAGCCCGCCCGACGCGGTCCCGAGTTGCCGCACAACAACGCGCTGCCCAGCTTGGGTGCTATGGGCAGCCTGTGTCTTGTGGACATAGTCAATCACCGCTTTGGCCGCAGCATTGGCCAGTTTCACGGCGTTAGGGCCGTCAGAGGCCTGGCTGCTGACTGTCACTAGCGGTAGGTCTGGGTTAGAGCGAAAGGTCACGCTCCAACTCAACTGACCTTTACGTATTTCGTTTGCGCGCTCCTGCGCATTTGGCTCGAGTGCCGCGCGTGGGGCGCTGATACTGTCGAGGCTGGAGGTTGCGATCACCGTCGGGCTCACCCCGAGTTGGGTGCCAATCGCTGCTTGTATAGCCTGGCTTTCGCCGAAGGCCGCGTAGAGTTGAGCCCGGGCGACCAATGGCGTCATGTCCTGGGTCACATTTGCCAGCGACGAGTTCGGATAATCGACAACAAGCTCGGTGCTTGCCGCACCGAATTCGAGCGACTTTTTCGCGACTGAGGGTCCAGAAAGGTCAACCTTGTAGGCGGTTAAGAGACCGACCAAAACCGAGATGATCGCTATGCCGGCGACCCAGGTACGCAGTTGCCAAAGGCGAATCAGCACAAATGCAGCGTCCAAGGCTTTCCTTTCGGGGGCTAGAGTGCGAACCGCGTTGCGTAATGAACGGCAGCGAACGGCCGTAACTTTCGAATTATCAGGGGGTCTCGCGCGCCGGTTGCCCCCAGCGTGGAAAACGCTCTCGAAGGCTCGGCACCACTCCTCGCGTGATCGCGGTTATGTCAGTCCACGCCTCTGCGAAGCCGAACCGAAGGATCAGGCCGGACACAGCGCCACCTAGGAGCCATGCCGCGGTCGCCACCCCCAGATCGGGGAGATGCGCCCGCGAAAATACAGCGACTACCGCTGCCGCCATGGCCCAAGCTCCGGCCGCCGCCACGACTCCAGGCGTCACGTCGTGGAACAGACTGGTCCATGGCACCCCGACGTATCGGTCACTGAGTGCGTAGCTGACAACGGCACCAAGTGCATAGACAGCAGCTACCGTCCAGCAGACGGCGGCAAGCCCATACGGCGTGGCGACAAGAAGTGACCCAGCAAAGGCCGCCAGGAGACTAGCGTTGAAAAGTGTCAGCATACGGGGCTTGCCCGCAGCCAGCCAGAGTGGGGTGGCCGTATAGAGAACGGTTGCCGCCATACCTGCGCAGGAGAGAATCTGTGTTGGCACAACGGCTGGCTGCCAGCGTGCCCCGAGGAGGGTGGGGATAATTGTCGGCGCGGTCACTGCGAGGAGCGCCAGCAACGGGAAGACCACCGTTACGCCCGCCCGTACGATTCGACCACGCAAGGCGGTAAGTGCCCCGTCGGCTTCGGCACGCGAGTAGACTGGGAAGGCGACGCGCAGCAAAACGTCGGTGAGGCGACCAGGATACCCGACTGCCCAAGCAAAGCCGCGGTAGTAGTAGCCCACCAGCGGCGCGGGCATACGTGCTGCCAGAAGCGCGTAATCGACATTCCGTAAAGCGACACTGAGCATTGAAGCGGTGGCGGCCGGTACGCCGAAGGCCAGAATCTCAAAGGACTCGTGCCGATGTGGCCGCATCGACGGCCACCCGGTCTCATGAAGAAAGAGAAATGCGGCAACTCCCCGAGTTGTCAGCAGCCCCAGGACCAGCGCCTTGCCTTCGAGGCCTAGCAGCGCTAAGCCAACACCTGCACACGAGCCGACCGTGAGTGCGGACATCTCGAGTAGTGCCAGCCTGCGAAACGCCAGGGCCCGCTGCATTATGGCCAGTGGCACGACCGAGACCCCGGAGGCAATGAAGAGGGGCGCGGCAACTTGGGTCAGCTCGCTAGCCTGTGGTCCGAAGATTGGCGAGACAACGAGTGGTGCGACAAGGAATGTCGCAATAGCCAAGATCGCCGTTGACGAGACACTCCAGAACATGGCGCTCGCGATATGGGCGTTACTGATTTCCTTGCGCTGTACGAGTGGGTTGCCAAACCCCTCGGCTGATAGGCCGACGGCTATCCCACCGACGATGAGGGCCACCGCGGCGCGCCCGTATTCAGCGGGTGACACGAAGCGTGCCATCGCGAGGCTCGAGAGAAAGGCGAGCAGCTCCGCACATCCTCGCGCCACCGACATCCAACGGGCGCCCGAAACGGTCGCGGCTTGCAGCTCTTTGGGCGGTTGGGGCGCAGACATTCGCTTGACGACTCCCCAACGAACGGCTTGATGCCGGCCTGGCTTTCGGCCGGAAGCGCACAGCGCAGGCGTCCGTTCTTATGACATGCAATCTCGCGGCCGCCGTGCCCGGATCCTGGTCGTGGCGCCGGCACCGATAGACAGGCACATGCGGGGGCCCGCGATTCGCGCGCGGTCCTTCGCCGTCGCACTTGGGCGCTCGTTTGAGGTCACGCTTGCGGCACCCGGATGGTCCGGCGGGCAGCGGCTGCCACGTGGGATCAGGTGCGCCACACTCACGCGTCGCCGCTTGCTATACGAGATATGGAGGCACGACGTAATAGTCGCTGCCTGGATCCCACCCTTCCTATTTGCGATTCTCAAGCTACGAGGCATGCGCGTGGTCGTGGACATGTACGACCCCATTGATGCCGAGCTCGCCCACCTCGACCCCTCGCCGGTCGTGCGAACTGAGCAGCGCCACGTGCGGGCTCTTGTCGAGGCGCACCTTCGGTGCGCAGACGTGCTCATCTGCGGCAGTCGGCGCCAACTAGCAGCGCTCTGCAGTAGGGAGAAGGAGAAGCCAGTCATCGCAATCCCTTTCGGGCTCGATGAGCCGCCGCCACCATCTTCGCAGCGAATCATCCGCAAGACCTTCGCATCAATTACTGACTCGGACAAGATTGTGCTCTGGTGGGGCAGTGTCTGGCGATGGTTGGATGGTCGGTCGGCCGTCGATGCGATGGCCGCTCTCAGTTGCGAGCGTCCTGACGTTAAGCTGGTCTTCGCCGTGGGGCGGCCGCCGCCCGCGCGCGGCCAGCAGGGTCTACTGAGAGAGGGGATTGACTTCATCGAGCCCGTCAAGGCGCACGCTGACGCGACGGGCATCCTCGGTGTCAATGTCTTCTTTCTTGAACGGCCGATCGAGTACGAGTCACGTCACGAGTTGCTGCTTGAGGCGGACGTCGGCCTTACGTTGCACGCTCCAGGAAGGGAGGCGGAGTTGGCGGTTCGTGCTCGCTACATGGACTACCTCTGGGCGGGTCTGCCGTGTGTTCTGACCACTGGCAACGAATTTGCGTCCAGTCTTGCGCAGGTGGGCCTCGCACGGCTAGCGGAGCCCGGAGCGGTCGAGTCGATCGCCGAGAACATCGTTGAACTGCTGGACTGCAGCGCCGGCCGCCACAGCAATCAGGATCGCACGAAGGCGTTGGCGGAGCGCCATCGTTGGCCGAACGTTGTGGGACCGCTCGAGAGACTTCTAGCGGAGCCTGGCAGACCGCCCGGCCGCGACTCATTAGCAGCCGCAACACAGGCGGCTCGGTTCTACGCGGGGCGTGCGAGGCAGCTCTCAGCGATGCTAGGACGAACCGGTACTCGATAGCGGCAAGACAGGGAACGGCGGCACAGGGCGTGCAAGCCGGTCACCGAGTCCGAGCGCCTCCATAAGGCGGGCTGCGACTAGCGGCCAAGTGAGCAGCTCGGCCCGCCGGGCGGCGATTTCCCCCAAACGCTGAGCTTGCTCTGGCTTAGCCATCGAGCGCATGGCGGACAGTATGCCTAGCTCGTCCGCGGGCTCGACTACAACCCCGCCGTTTCCCACGAGGTCTGGCGATCCGCCAGCGCTCGTAACGATGCAAGGCAGAGCTGCGGAGGCGGCCTCCACGTAAGCGATTGCCGAGGCCTCGCGCAGCGAGGGGAGAACAAAGCAAGTAGCCCTGCGGTAGAGCTCAGTTAGTTTCTCCCGTCCCCCGTCGTCGGCAAGACTGAGGAAACCGTGTCCTGTCACTCCGTCAGCTTCGATCGGTGGATGGCGACCAACGACGTCGAGCGTCGCACGCGGATGCTCCCTACGCAGTCGGGCGAAAGCACGCAGGAGGCGCGGGCCGTTCTTTCCTTCCCAGTCGCGGCCTACAAAGAGGAAGCGTGGAATGCGCCAGTCGCGCGGGCTCCGGCCGGGATCGTGGTTTCTGCCCACACCAACCGGGCACACCTTTCCGGCACTGACGCCATAGTCAGCAACGATCGAGCGACCCACCCACGGCGTCGTGACGCAGCAAGCATCTGCGACCTCGTATGCCCGGCTCTGAATCTGCATGCGAGCCCGGATGTCACCATCGGAAAGTGAATCCCAACCGGGGTAGCCCAGTGCCAGTGCCTGCGGAATCGTGATGTCCTCGTACGTGGCAAGGGATGCCTGGGTTTCAATGATGAAGCCAGTGCCTATCTGGATGATTCCGTCGAGTGGCCCAGCCTCTCGGAGTCGCGCTGTGGCATTTGTACTCTGTAGCCGCGACATTCGTGGCGACATGCGGCCTGCGCGCCGTATCGCGCTGATCGTTGCCCTGGGGGAGCGCCGGATGGTCCCAGGGCGTGCTATTCCGCATGCGAGAAGCGCCGCCTCGGTGGCTACGCGAAGCGGCTCGGCCCTGAGGTGCACAACCTCAGCACCAAGCGCTGCCAAGCCAGCGCCGATGCTAGCCGGAGCGCCAGACCAGGTGTCGCGCCGGCGTGTATCGCCAGGAAACGCAATCGCAATCCGCGCCAGGGGGAAGCGCGGAACTGATGCGGAATTCGCGGGTGGCGTTGACAACATGCGTTGCGAGAACGAAGGGTTGCACCTCGTGCTTGCGCCAACCTCCACTGAAACAGAGATCAAACGTCCGTCCAGAAGCAGGGCAACGACCTCCCCTTTCTGGGGTCGCGTCGATAAAGCATTTCATGTCAAGGTCGTTTGCGTTCGCGATCGCACTGCTAGGTTCGGGATGGTGGTCGGGCATGGTTTCGCCAGTGCTGGCATCACCGCGGTTCGGCCTCCAAGCCGGTCGGCAGGTAGCTTTCCATCAAATGCGCCAGGGTCCGCGAAACCGCTGCCTACCGGTCAGGACGCGCGGGCTCGACCACCTTCACATAAGGCTCGCCAAAAAACAGGCGGATCGCGACCGTGACGGCCTCACCAATCGATTCGAGAGACTACACAGCCACACCAATCCACATCGGGCGGATACGGACCACGATGGCCTTTCAGACCGCAGCGAGGTTCTTCGCTACCACACTAATCCTCGTCGCCGGGATACCGATAGGGATGGCTTGCCGGATCGCCTTGAGCTCCGCATTGGCACTAGTCCCAGAATCTGGGATTCCAACTGTGACGGCATTCGCGATACGGCGTCGATACGCGGAACGGTGAAGCAGTCCAGTGGGACTCGCCCCCCCGTGCATTCGTCACCACACGAACGTCCGTCACAACCTCACGCCCAGGGACCTAAGGGGGGCGAACAGTCAGAAGACCCCCCGCCTACTACGGAACCCAGCCCGACTCCCCCCAAATGTCCCGACCCAAACGCGATCTGGGTATCCGAAAGCGGGCGGGACGACGGTAGCGGTTCTGTAGAACAACCTGTTAGGACGTTGGGAGAGGGTGTAAGCATTGCCGATTCTACGACTGCCGCAACTATATGCGTCTCCTCGGGACTCTACCCCTCGTTTACAGATACCGCCTCTCACGAACCGCCTCTTCGGATCATCGGCTCGGGTACGACCCAGCCCATAGTCGCAGGCATCTCATTAAAGGGCGCTCAGAATCTGAGCATCGAAAAGCTAACGATTACTGGCCAGGTCTATCTCAGCGCTCATCCAATGTTGCACCTCGAACAGCCACCGGAAAGAATTGCACTGATAGGCAGCTCGGTCACGACTGACTTGCAGGAGGACTGTGTGGTTATACGTGACGCCGCGCGCCAGATTGAGCTGCGGGATAACCACCTATTCCGTTGTACCCGCGGAGTACAAGGGCCAGGAAGAGTGCCACCGTCGTCGGAACTGACCATCGTCGATAACCTCATGGAGCACTTTATCGATGATGGAATCGCATTTGGTGAATGGAGCGACGTCCGGATCGCACACAACACAATTCGCTCGATAGATGAGCCCGATCCGACGGAATCAGCGCACACCGACGGGATCCAGTTCTATGGAAACAGCTCCCGGATCACGATTGTCGGTAATCGTATTTACCAATCCCGACACCAGCTTCTCTTCCTTGGCGACGCAACCGGTGCAAATCATGATATTTCGATCGAGAATAACCTTCTTTACGGTGCGGGGGCATACGCGATGCAGGTTGGTGGGTCGACTGGCGTCTCAATCATCAACAACACGATCTGGGAAACACATTACGGTGCCCTAATACTGCGCGCCGGGGCCGTTTCAGGAGTGACTGCCACCGATACTGTGGTTGTGGATAATGTTCTCGACAAGTACGTTGAGTACGAGGGTGCGAGTGCTGCGACGCGGCGAGACAACCTGATCAAGTGGGCAAGCACGCAAGCTGGCCCAGGTGACATGATCGGCGTTGACCCTTGCTTTGTAGACGAAGCGGGCAACGACTATCACCCGACATCAACGTCGGTACTGGTCGGTGCTGGTGAGTCAAGTTTCGCGCCCGCCGACGACCTCGACGGCCTCTTAAGGCCGGACCCGCCCACGATAGGAGCATTTGAGCCGACGAGCCGCTGAGGTGCGCGCGGTGGCGCCGGGCGGACGTATTGGTCGAGTTCGGACGTTAAGTCCGCGATGCGCCCTGTCTCGACCGTCGAAGACGCGGAGCCCGGCGAACCTCCAACCCAGAGGTGGTCGTGGCTAACAGATTTCCTCGCCGGAGCGCTGCTATGCGCGCTAACGCTCTATCTTGCTTTCCAAAACGGGGGCTTCTTTCCCGGCGCCACCGGACTAGCTGCGGCGGAGATGGCGCTGGCAGTGGCCGCAATGGCGGCAATCGGACGTGCTCGGCCCGAGCAGGTCCATTGGTGGCTCTGGCTGAGCCTGGTTGCGATCAGCGCCCTTGCGGTGTGGACATTTCTTTCGTCCGCTTGGTCGGATTCAACCGCGAGGG